>OGRN01001209.1_pt1 | contig 22780 bp, 22 predicted proteins | sample 1553401 | NCBI WGS metagenome assembly OGRN01 (sample SAMEA2580096, study PRJEB22360) | human gut metagenome | biome: human gut; feature: human-associated habitat; material: faeces | place: Denmark | collected 2008/2010 | reverse complement strand
TTTATTATTTCACTTGTCTACTTAGAAGGGAGCATATCAAAAGTGTACGTCCCCGATCGCAATATCGGGTGTCCCTATTTGAAAAATACCCTGTCCCTCCTGGGCTTTTATTCGGCTACATCTTTCATGCTGAAGGAGAATCTTCCCATCTTGTCTTTTCCGAGGCATACGACCTTGACGACGTCGCCCAGAGTCAGTACGTCCTCGACGCGGTTTACTCTTTCTTTTGCCAGCTTGGAGATGTGTACCATCCCTTCTTTGCCTGGTGCGAATTCAAGGAAGGCTCCGAATTCTTTGATGCTGATGACTTTTCCTTCCAGAACCTGTCCGGCTTCAAAGTCTGTGACAATGATGTGGATCAGCTTTCTTGCCTGTTCCATTCCTTCCGCATCGGTTCCGCAGATGGATACGGATCCGTCATCTTCGATGTCGATCTTTACGCCGGTCTGATCAATGATGGCGTTGATGGTCTTTCCTCTCTGACCGACAACATCACCGATCTTCTGAGGATCAATCTGCATCTGAATGATCTTCGGCGCATATTTTCCTACCTCCGGTCTTGGCTCTGCAATAGCCTTGTTCATCACTTCATCAATGATATAAAGCCTTGCTTTTCTGGTTGCTGCGATGGCTTCTTCGATAATCGGCCTGGTCAGTCCGTGGATCTTGATGTCCATCTGGATCGCAGTGATTCCCTTGTGAGTTCCGGCAACCTTAAAGTCCATATCGCCGAAGAAATCTTCCAGTCCCTGAATATCGGTCAGCACCAGATAATCATCGTCTGTTTCTCCTGTTACCAGTCCGGCAGAAATACCTGCCACTGCGCTCTTGATCGGCACACCAGCCGCCATCAGCGACATGGAAGATGCACACACACTGGCCTGTGACGTAGAACCGTTAGACTCGAAAGTCTCAGATACGGTACGGATCGCATATGGGAACTCAGACTCATCCGGGAGTACTGGAACCAGCGCACGCTCCGCCAGCGCTCCATGACCGATCTCACGACGTCCCGGTCCTCTGGACGGTCTGGTCTCTCCTACAGAATAGGACGGGAAATTATAATGGTGCATATATCTCTTGGATGTCTCAGTCTCATCAAGGCCATCCAGTCTCTGTGCATCGGAAAGCGGAGCCAGTGTCGTAATGTTGCAGATCTGTGTCTGTCCGCGGGTAAACATGGCAGAACCATGGACTCTTGGGATCAGATCCACTTCTGCAGCCAGCGGACGGATCTGATCGATAGCACGTCCATCCGGGCGCTTGTGATCCTTTAAGATCATCTTCCGCACCGTCTTCTTCTGATACTGATAAACGGCCTCACCCAGTACAGACAGCCATTCCTCGTTTTCAGCAAATGCTTCTTCCAGTTTTTCAGTAATCTGACGGATATTTTCCTCTCTCGTCTGCTTATCATCCGTAAATACGGCTTCCTCCATCTCTTCCGGCGGAACAATCTCACGGATTGCTGCAAAAAGCTCCTCCGGTACTGCAAAACTCTCATAAGAATGCTTCGGCTTTCCACACTCTGCCACGATAGTCTCAATGAAAGAGATCACCTTCTGGTTCAACTCATGTGCCGCAAAGATCGCGTCGATCATCTGCTGCTCAGGCACCTCATTAGCCCCGGCCTCGATCATGATCACCTTTTCCTTGGTGGAAGCGACTGTAAGAGACAGATCAGATGCGGTCTTCTGCGCTTCTGTCGGATTAAATACAAACTCTCCATCCACCAGACCTACCTGCGTTGCAGAAATCGGTCCGTCAAACGGAATATCAGAAATGCTGGTGGCAATAGCCGCACCAAGCATTGCAGTCAGCTCTGGAGCACAATCCTGATCTACGGACAGTACCAGATTTTCCAGTGTAACATCATTACGATAGTCCTTCGGGAACAGCGGACGCATAGGACGGTCGATCACCCGGCAGGTCAGGATCGCATTTTCAGATGCCTTTCCCTCTCTTTTATTGAATCCTCCAGGAATCTTTCCTACCGCATACATACGCTCATTGTATTCTACGCTTAACGGGAAAAAATCAATCCCTTCTCTTGGCTTTTCTGAAGCGGTAGCCGTACACAGAACGGTCGTATCACCATAGTGCATCAGGACTGCGCCATTTGCCTGCTTTGCCACTCTGTCTACATCGACCCTGAGTGTCCTGCCGGCAAGTTCCATCTCATACTTTTTGTACATAGTTTTCTCCTTATTGATAAAATATTTCTGCGAGACAGCCAGCACCGAAACTACTGAAAAATGCATTTTTTTAAAAATATTTTCCGAAAATGCCCTTTTCAGTGGTCTCGGTATCCAATTGACTGCTCACAATCTTAATTATTATATCATATCCCTCTGAAATCTTCCACTATAAAATCTGGAAAACAAAAAAATAAGAGCCGCCGCATCTACATGCAGCAGCCCCGTTCATTCCTGCTTATTTTCTCAGACCAAGTCTCTCGATCAGGGAACGATATCTTTCGATATCACTCTTTCTGAGGTATGCCAGAAGTCCTCTTCTCTGTCCGACCATCTTCAGAAGTCCTCTTCTGGAATGATGATCCTTCGGATTTGCCTTAAAGTGATCTGTCAGATCATTGATTCTGGCAGTCAGGATTGCAATCTGAACCTCCGGTGAACCTGTGTCTCCAGGTGTTCTTCCATACTCTTTGATGATCTGTTCTTTCTGTTCCTTTGTGATCATGTTCATTTCCTCCTCTAATCTTTCATTAAACGCCTGATATTAAGTGACGGTTGGAGTAATCCAGTCACCGAACACCGGCTTTCACACTCGGTAAGTATACCACGGGATTCTTCGGATGTAAAGCAGTTTTTTTCTATGCCCCAAAAAACTCCTGTCCGGCCGCGATATCCTGGTCAACAACGGCTTTTAGCTCCTGCACACTTTCAAATTTCTGCTCCGGTCTCCGGAACTGCACTAGCTCCACTTTTATCTCTTTGCCATAGGCGTCCCCGTTATAATCAAACAGATAACTTTCCACAAGAAGCCTGTTTTCGCTGCTGACAGTAGGCTTGACGCCAATATTGGAAATGCCGTGATAACAGTTTCCATCCACCTGGATATGACTGAAATAGACCCCGTTAGGAGGCGCTATTTTTTCTTCCGGCCAGTGGAGGTTGACGGTAGGAAAACCTAACGTACGCCCCAGACGCTTTCCATGTTCTACCACCCCGTCTACCGCATAGGGATATCCCAGCAGCCTGGCAGCCGTCTCCACGTCTCCTTGCCGGAGGACTTCCTTGATATAAGTACTGCTGATAATGCGGTCTTTGTATCGTTCCTTCTCAATCACAAAGAGCTGATACCCATAATCTGACGCATAATCCGCCAGAAGATGAATATCGCCTTTTTTTTCATGACCGAACCGGAAGTCTGTCCCCACCACTACATATTCTGCATGGAACAGCCCACAGATAATCCGATCCACAAATTCCTCAGCGTCCATCTCACTGAATTCCTGTGTAAAGGGGCAGTCGACCAGTACATCCACCTGTCCTTCTAGGTGCTGATATCTGTCCTTCTTATCCATAATAGTCTGTGGGACAATCCCTTTGTCCTTCCACAACGGATGCATATCAAATGCGCAGACAATACTATTGACCTTATGCTGTCCGCTTAATTCCTGTACCTTCCGGACCAGTTTCTGATGCCCTTTATGAAGGCCGTCAAACTTACCGAAGGTCACTGCTGATGCTCTGTCACTTTCATATTGCGACAGCCCTTTGATATACTGCATATGAATTATACCTTCTTTATCTTCTTTGTCTAACCATCTCGTTCCGGGAAAAACATTTTTACAATGGAGAAGCTTTTCTCCGGCTCCTGGAACTCATACAGTGCTATAAAATGTCCCTCTTCATCATAAAGCCGGACATAATTTCTTTCATTGCCCGTCTGACCAGATATCTCCAGTACGCCTTTTACATCGGACGCCAGAAGTTCTCCTCCGTTTCTGGCCGCCTTTTCCCTGGACCTTTTTACATAAACGGCCGGATACTGGCGGAACACCTGGTCTACAGGCAGGATATCCTTTTCCAGAGTCCCATCTTCTTTTTTCTTTTCAATCTCCTGAAGCGTCAGGCTGTTTTCCATGGTAAATATACCTGACCGGGTCCGCAAAAGGGACTCCATGCAGCCTCCGCATCTTAAGGTCTCTCCGATATCGGCGCACAGTGTCCGGATATAAGTTCCCTTAGAGCAGGTCACCTCCATCCGGACTTTCGGAAGTTCCATCTTAAGGATCCTGATCTGACGGATGGTGACCATCCGCGGCTTCCGCTCAATGGTCTTTCCCTCCCGCGCCAGTTCATATAGCTTCTTTCCTCCTACCTTCACCGCCGAATACATCGGTGGGATCTGAGGATAGGTACCGATAAAAGAAAGAACCGCCTGTATTACCGCCTCCTCGCTTAAGTCCCCGGTTTCCTTAAGCGTCAGCGTATGACCTGACACATCCTGAGTATCTGTCGTCCTTCCAAGAAGGAGAACAGCCTCATAAGTCTTCTCTTTTTCTGTAAGAAATTCACATAGCTTTGTGCCCTTTCCAAGACACACCGGAAGCACGCCTTCCGCATCCGGATCCAGTGTCCCGGTATGGCCGATCTTTTTCTGTCCCACGATCCCTCTTAGTTTTGCCACGACATCGTGGGAGGTATACCCTTTTTCCTTGTATACATTAAGTATCCCGTGTACCATTTACGCTTCCTCTGTCTCGCCTTCTGTCAGTTGTTCTTCCAGCTGTCCGGCCAGATTGGTCAGTACATCCTGAGGCGTTCCGGCCATCGAATATCCCGCGGCCTTTGCATGTCCGCCTCCCCCGAAATATGTTGCGACTCTGCTGACATCTACCTTATCCTTCGAACGAAGGCTGACCTTATAGACACTGATTTCTGTCTCATACATAAACACTGCCACTTCTACACCTTTCGTCAGCCGCAGCTGGCTGACGATCCCATCCAGGTCGCCTGGAGTCACTCCATAAAAATCCATCGTTTTTTTCGTTATGTAAGAAGCGATGCATTTTCCATCCATAAAAACGATACTCTCCAGAAGCGCCCTGCCTAAGATCTGATTCTGGGCATAACTTTTTTCGAAATAGGTATCCTGGATCAGCTTCGGCGCATTCACTCCCTTTTCCAGCAGCTTTGCCGCTGCCCGGAAGGTAGATGGTCCCGCGCAGGAATACTGAAACACACCCGTATCATGAACAATCCCCAGATAGAGCAGCTCCGCCGTCCTGAGAGAAATCTTGTCATAGTCCATAAGATTATATACCAGCTCACAGGTCGAACTTGCATCCGGGACAACATAGTTATCCTCTGCAAACTGCTGGTTGCTGAGATGATGATCAATACAGAATGTGTGCTCTGCCTGGTCAAATAAAGGACGGGAAAATCCCAGCCTGTCTTCATCTCCACAATCCAGGCAGATAAAAAGATCATACTTCCTGCCATCCGGAATCTCATGGCGGACCACGCCATCAGGAACCAGGAAGGCATAAGCCTCCGGGATCTTCTCCAGATAGACATCCACCGTTTTTCCAGGTTCATTTTCAGTCAGATACTGATACAAAGCCAGACAGGAACCCGTACAGTCCCCGTCAGGCCGTATATGGCCGCCGATCGCGATCGAAGCGGCGTTCTGGATTCTTTTATTCAACATCATTTTCTCCTTCTGCCGTTGTCATACCTCTGGTCACTTCTTCAATCTTCTTTGACATATTCACGCCATACTCAATGGACTGATCCAGTACAAAATGAATCTCAGGGGTATTCCGCATATTCAGCGTCCTTGCCAGTTCTCTGCGGATGAATCCTTCTGCGCTTTTCAGTCCTTCAATCGTACTTTTCTGTTCTGCTTCGTCTCCCAGTACACTGATATACGCCTTACAGGTCTTAAGGTCCGGCGCCACCTCTGCCGCGACCACCGAGGTCCAGGGCGCCACCCGGGGATCCTTGATCCCGCTGCGGATAATCTGACTCAGCTCTCTTTGTACCTCTGTATTTACTCTGGTGTTTTTGATACTTCTCTTTCTCATGATCCATCCTTCTTTCACACAGGAGGTAAAGATCCTATCTTGGGATCTCTACCATCTTGAATGCTTCTACCTGATCGCCTTCTTTGACGTCATTAAAGTTATTGAATACAAAACCACATTCATATCCTGCTCTTACTTCTTTTACATCGTCCTTAAACCGCTTCAGGGAAGCAAGACTTCCTTCGTATACTACAACGCCGTCTCTTAAGATCCTTGCAGAGCAGTCACGCTCAAAGGTTCCATCCAGCACATAAGAGCCCGCGATGGTTCCAACACCAGAAGCCTTGAACAGCTGACGGACTTCTGCGTGGCCCAGTACCTTCTCTTCAAATACCGGATCCAGCATTCCCTTCATAGCTGCCTCTACGTCTTCAATAGCATTGTAGATAACGCGGTACAGACGGATATCTACGCCTTCCCGTTCTGCCGTCTCTTTCGCAGTTGCATCCGGGCGGACATTAAATCCGATAATGATCGCATTGGATGCAGATGCAAGGCTGACGTCGGATTCATTGATGGCTCCCACACCGCCGTGAATGATCTTCACCACAACTTCATCATTGGACAGCTTAAGGAGGCTCTGCTTCAATGCTTCTACAGATCCCTGCACATCGGCTTTTACCACGATGCCCAGTTCTTTTAAGTTTCCTTCCTGAATCTGTGTAAACAAATCATCCAGAGACAGTTTGCTCTTTGTCTCTTCCAGAAGTTTTACCTTGCCCTGGGAGATAAAGGTATCTGCAAAATGTCTTGCCTCTTTATCATTTGCACAGCAGACAAAGACTTCCCCGGCGTTCGGCACGTCATTCAGTCCTAAGATTTCCACCGGCATAGACGGTCCTGCCTCTTTCACACGCCGGCCCTTATCATCCATCATGGCACGCACTTTTCCATGGGCACTTCCTGCTGCGATAGCATCTCCTACATGCAGAGTTCCCTTCTGTACCAGAACGGTAGCCACAGATCCGCGTCCCTTATCCAGCTCTGCCTCCAGCACCAGGCCACGGGCACGGCGGTCCGGATTCGCCTTCAGTTCCATTACTTCGGCAGTCAGGACGATCATCTCCATCAGTTCCTCCAGACCTTCTCCTGTCTTTGCAGATACCGGAACAAAAATAGTGCTGCCGCCCCAGTCTTCCGGGATCAGCTCATATTCTGCCAGTTCCTGTTTGACACGGTCCACATTAGCGCTTGGCTTATCGATCTTATTGACTGCGACTACGATCTCAACACCTGCAGCTTTCGCATGGTTAATAGCCTCCACAGTCTGAGGCATGACACCGTCATCGGCCGCAACGACCAGGATAGCAATATCGGTAGAGCTTGCACCTCTCATACGCATGGCTGTAAACGCCTCATGTCCCGGAGTATCCAGGAAGGTAATCTTTTCCCCGTTGACATCCACTACATATGCTCCGATATGCTGTGTAATTCCTCCGGCTTCCTTGTCAATCACATTGGTATGACGGATCGCATCCAGAAGAGACGTTTTTCCGTGATCTACGTGTCCCATGACGCAGACTACCGGCGGACGTTTCTTCATCTTGGATTCATCTTCTTCATCCTCTTTTAAAAGCTCTTCGATAACATCGACCACTTCTTCTTTTTCACACAGGATATCAAACTCCAGAGCAATCTCTTCTGCCGTCTCATAATCAATTTCCTGATTGACTGTCACGACTTTGCCCTGCATAAACAGTTTCTTTACAATGACAGACGGAACTACCTTCATCTTATCAGCCAGTTCTTTGATCGTCAGAACCTCTGGGATCACGATAGATTTTACTTCTTCCACCTTCTGTTCCTTCTGCTGAGGCTTCTGCATCTGCTGCTTTGGCTCGTTCTTCTTTCTGCCCTTGCTCTGTCTGTCGTCATCCTCATCCCGGCGGTAATCTTTCTTCTTATAATCGTCTTTTCCTTTTCCTTTCGCTCTCTGAGGCTTCTGTCCCTCCATGGACGGAGCTGGGATTGCGCTTCCTCCTCCGCGTCTGTCCTGGCGTTCATGCTTACCCCGGCTCTGATGACGGTCGGAGCGCTCATTTCTGCCGTCACGCTCACGGTCAGTTCCTCTTCCCTGGCGGCGGTCGCCTTTGTTGTCACGGCCTCCTGCCTGTGGGCGCTCATTTCTTGTACCCCGGTCATTTCTTTCCTTCTCTCGTCTGTCCTGACGCTCCGGGCGGTCTGTTCTGCTTTCCGGCGCTTTTTCTGCCCTTTTCTCAACTGGCTTTTCCTGACGCACAGGCTTTTTTACTTCTTCCTTTGCCTCTGACACAGCTTCCGGACGAGGAGCAGCCTTTTTCGCCGGGCGTCCATTATTGACCTGCATGGGCTTTCCCTGCACGCCTGTACGGCCTCCTGCCTGCGGACGTCCTCCCTGTCTTCTTCCCTGTTTACCGCCATTCTGTGTATTCTGCGGCCGGAATACATGTACGATATTTTTCTTCTTGGGAGCCTCTTTCGCAGGCGCTTCCTTCGTTTTTGCCTCTTTTCCCATTTCTACCCTGACCATCTGTGCTTCAGACTCCTCGATCGCACTGCTGTGACTCTTAACTTCTATCTCTTTTTTACCAAGGAACTCGATGACATCTTTGCTTTCCACCCCCAGTTCCTTTGCCAGCTCATATATCTTCACTTTTGCCATACTATCTACCTCCTCTATGCAACTTTAGCTATCTTCCCTGTCCATATGTTTCCTGATTCCTTTTGCAAATCCCTCATCCAATACTGCAAGAGATGCGCGGAACTGTTTTCCCATTGCATGCCCCAAGGTATCTTTATCTTCATAAAAATAGATTGGTACTTTATAATACTCGCACATATTCTGAAATTTCTTTTTGGTATTATCAGACGCATCCTCCGCCACGATCACCAGCGCAGCTCTTCCCGACTTTACTTCACGTTCTGTGCAGAACTCTCCGCTGACGGTTTTGCCGGCCTTTGTGGCCAGCCCTATGAGCGACAACACTTTACCTGCCGTCAATATCTTCCATCTCCTTTTCCAGTGTCTCATACACTTCCGGAGGGATCGGCTGCTTAAAAGAACGCTCCAGTCCTTTACTTTTTACTGCTTTTTCCAGACACTCCCGGTTCGGGCAAAGATAAGCGCCCCGCCCATTCTTTTTGCCGGTAGCGTCCAGAAGGAATTCCCCCTCCGGAGTACGGATCACCCGGATCATTTCCTTTTTATTTTTCATTTCCTGACAACCGACACAGCGGCGGACAGGAATCTTCTTACTCATCTTCGCGCCCTTCTGCCTCTGCCTCGTCAAAGGATTCTTCATATCCTTCGTCTTCGTACTCCATCTCGTCATATGGCTCTTCGTATTCTTCCTCAAATACGCCTTCGCTTAATTCCATATAGTTTTCCGGAAGTTCTCCCGACTCGATCGCCTGGCTTTCACTCTTGATGTCGATCTTATATCCGGTCAGTCTGGCTGCAAGTCTTGCATTCTGTCCTTCTTTTCCGATTGCCAGGGACAGCTGATAATCTGGTACGATAACGCTGGCCGTCTTTTCATCCGGATCTGCCATGACAGAGATAACCTTTGCCGGGCTTAATGCATTTTCGATCAGGATCGCCGGGTTATCACTCCAGTTGACAATATCAATCTTCTCACCCCGGAGCTCATTGACGATTGCATTGACTCTTGCGCCGTTCATTCCCACGCAGGCTCCTACCGGATCCACGTCCGGATCATTGGACCATACGGCGATCTTTGTCCTGCTTCCGGCCTCCCTGGCAATACTCTTAATCTCTACGATGCCGTCCTTCACCTCGGTAACTTCTGCCTCAAACAGACGCTTTACCAGTTCCGGATGTGTTCTTGAGACGAGGATCTTCGGTCCTTTTGTCGTATTCTTTACTTCTACCACATACAGCTTGATCCTCTCGGTTGGTTTAAAGACTTCTCCTTTTACCTGTTCATTTTCTGTCAGCATGGCATCCGCTTTTCCTAAGTTGATGCTGATATTTTTTCCGACATAACGCTGTACAATACCAGTCACGATATCTTTTTCTTTTTCAAAGTACTGATCATAAACTACTTTACGCTCTTCCTCCCGGATCTTCTGCAGGATCAGGTTCTTGGCATTCTGAGTTGCGATCCGCCCAAAAGATTTGGACTCGATGGGAATCTGTACGATATCTCCCAGTTCATACTTGCTGTCGATCTTCTTTGCATCTTCCAGGCTGATCTGTTCCAGATCGTCCTCTACATCCTCTACCACTGTCTTTTCCGCAAGCAGCTGATAATCACAGGTCTCCCGGTCCATGATCAGTTTGATGTTGTCTGCCTTTCCAAAGTGATTCTTACATGCGTTCAGCAGCGAATTCTCAATGGCATCCAGGATCGTCTCCTTACTGATATCCTTCTCCTTTTCCAAAATATTCAATGCTTCCAGTAATTCTGTGTTCATGATCGTCTCCTCCTATCTCCCTTAAAAATCAAATGCAAGGCGGATCAGTGCAATATCGCCTTTTTCAAATGTTTTCTCTGTTGCATCATCCAGTTCTATCGTCACGGTATCCTCATCATATGACTTTAAGATACCGGTAAATTCCTTTTTCTTATCTACCATCCGGTAAGTACGGATCTCTACTTCCTCACCCAGACTTCTCTTAAAATCCTTTTCCTTTTTCAGCGGGCGTCCAAGGCCGGGGGAACTGACCTCCATAATATAAGTATCGTCAATATAATCCTCTCTGTCCAGGATATCCGACAGTCTTCTGCTCACCATTTCGCAGTCATCCACAGTGATTCCTCCCGGTTTGTCGATGTAAGACCTAAGATACCAGGTGCCGCCTTCCTTGACGTATTCCACATCCACCAGCTCAAATCCATACTCATCCACGATCGGCTGCAGAAATTCCTCTGTCTTTGCTTCGTAAATTTCTCTTTTTGACAATGTAAAATTCCTCCTTATCAACAAAGAAGAGTGAACTTTTCGTTCACTCTTCTGCCGATTACTTATGCAACTATATGCAGTATAGCACCAAAATGTGCCAAAATCAAGGTCTTTTTCAAATTTATCCCTGAATTTCCATCAATTTCTTTCTCCGGCAATACCATGCGGCTGCAAGGGCCAGAACAACCCCCACGAAAAGTCCTCCACTGTCAATCAGCACATCCGTAAACTGACAGCTCCTGCCTGGTACAAACCTCTGGTGAAACTCGTCGCTGGCTGCATAGAGAATCCCTGTCAGTACTGCTGCCGCGATCCGTTTCCATGGAAGAAGGCGTCTCCCTTTCCCTTCTTTTGTCTCTTCGAACGACAAGGCCAGCGAAGAAAGCATGATTCCCAACACAGCATATTCACTGGCATGGGCGCATTTACGCACCGGATGATCGATTTTTTCTGCGAATGATTCCTGCTTCTCTTCATCCCAGTCATCGTACCCCGGCACAAAAATCTGGCAGATCCATTTCCCCACCGACATGCTCATCTGTGTGGATTCGTCTGCCGGCCGGGCAGAAAAACTGAAGATCACAGCCATCCATAAGATTGTCAGGGCAAGCAGGATCGTCTGCTTTCTTCCAGGTCTCATAATATGTCTCCGTTTTTAAAAGCCAGCATCATCTCATTGGTCAGGCTCAAATCATCTGGTTCTGCCTCTATCTCTTCTCGTCTGACCCATTCTGCCAGAGACAGTTCCTGCTCATCCAGATGGATCTCATCCGGCCCGTCCAGCTCACAGAAAAATCCCAGAAGAAGGGTATCCGAAAAAGACCAGGGCTGGCTTTTGTAATAAGTAATATTCTTTACCTTTAATCCGACTTCTTCCATCACTTCCCGCTGTACTGTCTCTTCGATGGTTTCTCCCACCTCGCAAAAACCGGCAAGCAGGGCGTAGGCTCTATATTCCCGCCCGGCATATTTACTCATCAGGATCCTTCCTTTATCCGTCACGCCGATGATCACTGCCGGACAGATTTTCGGAAATTCCATCTGCCCACACTCGGGGCACCTCATCATCCGCTCATTCTCATCCGGAATCATGGGGTTCCCACATCTGCCGCAGAATCTGCGGCTCTCATACCATCCATGCAGCTGCCAGCCGGTGATCCCGGCAAACCGGAGATATTTCGGTTCCGCATGGCGAAGGATCCGGGTATCTTCCCAGCGATATCCTCTCTGAAGAAGGTTCTCTGCCTGCGTCTTGTTTCCCAGATAGAACCGCTCATCATCAACAGCAAAAAGATAAGGATTCTCCTCCATCCCCGCCTCTGCAACAGAAGGATAAACGATACTGTCTCCCTCTTTCCTTAAAAGAATGTTCTGTCCGTCATAACACAGAAGAATGTCTTCTGGTCTTGCAGGCACGGGATGATAAGCATTATCAAATTTTTTTGGCGCAATCTCCTGAATCATGATTTCCTCTATCCTCTCGTCTTCGTTCCGTTTCCGTCACGCTTTGCCATTTTCAGCCGGTTCAGCGTCACTTCTTTTTCTCCATATTTCACCTTGGCTTCTTTTCCTTCTTCAAACAGATAGACATGTTCCAGCTCGTCTTTCTTTTTCAGCCTGATTCCCCGCACGCCGATAGCGCCTTTCTTCTTCTCCGACACTTCTTCTGCCAGGAAACGCAGGAAATATCCTTCTTTTGTCTGGAGTACCACATTCTGGTTGTCTGTAATGACCTGAACACTGACCACCTCATCGTCTGCCTGCAGTTTTGTGGCTGCAATGGTCCTCTTTGCCACCTGGAATTCTGTACCCTCTACTTTTTTGATCATTCCCTGCCTGGTAGCAAACAGGAGTCTGGCATAACGCATCTGCTCTGCATCGCACAGATAGACTGCCTCTTCCTGGGTACTGTCAAAATTGCTGACATTATCCACCGGCACGCCCTTGTCCCGGAACTTTCCAAACGGCAGATCCAGCACTTTGATCTGGTGCATCTTGCCTGTATTGGTGAACAGACAGATCTTTCCTGTATTTTTGCAAGAAAGAACCACCTTACTTTCTGTGTCTGCTGCCTCTTTATTTCTCTCATATGTGCTGACATCTACGGTCCTTGCATAGCCGAAACGGTCCATCAGGAAGATCACATCCTGCTCTTCGATCTTATGTTCTTCATAGACGGCTTCCTCGCCGTTTTCAATCACTGTCCGGCGTTTCCGGCCAAATTCCTTCTTAATCTGATCCAGATCCTGAATGATCACTTCTGCCATAGAATCATAGTTGTTTAAAATATCCTCGTATCTGGCGATATTTTTTAACGTCTCTTCATGCTCCTTTACCAAAGCCTCGATCTCCAGACCGATCAGCCGGTACAGGCGCATCTCCAGGATCGCCGTAGCCTGACGTTCGGTGAAACGCAGCATGGCTGCCATTTTCCGGGAAATGCCGGATTTAAATTTGATGTTTTCTGTAACTCCCTTTGTCAGACAATCTTTCGCATCCTTGACAGACTGGCTCCCTCTGAGGATCTCGATGATCAGGTCGATCACATCGCAGGCCTTGATCAGCCCTTCCTGGATCTCCTTCTTATCCTGCTCTTTTTTCAGCAGCGTCTGATACTTTCTTGTGGCCAGTTCGAACTGGAAGTCCACATGATGCTCGATGATCTTCTTTAATCCCATAGTTTCCGGCCGTCCGTCTGCCACGGCCAGCATATTTACACCAAAGGTATCCTCAAGCCGGGTCTTCTTATAGAGCATATTGGTCAGATTTTCTACATCTGCTCCCTTTTTCAGCTCGATAACGATGCGGATTCCTTCCTTGGAAGACTGGTTGGAGATATCTGTAATATCACTGGTTTTCTTGGATTCCACCAGAGAAAATACATCATTTAAAAATTTGCCGATCCCGGCTCCGATCATGGTGTAAGGTATCTCCGTGATCACCAGCCGTTTCCGGCCCCCCTTGACGTCCTCCACTTCCACCTTTCCGCGGATCTTGATCTTGCCCGTGCCGGATTCATAGATCGCCGGCAGTTCATCTTTGTTGATCACGATACCGCCTGTAGGGAAATCCGGTCCCTTGATATACTTCATCAGCTGGCTGGTGCTGATCTCATCATTCTTCATATAGGCCTTTACTGCGTCGATAACCTCGCCGAGATTATGCGTAGGAATACTGGTCGCCATACCTACTGCGATTCCCTCTGCTCCGTTGACCAGAAGATTCGGAATCCTCACAGGAAGTACAGACGGCTCCTTTTCTGTCTCGTCAAAGTTTGGCACAAAGTCTACGATATCTTTATCCAGGTCGCTTAAGAACACCTCCTGGGTCAGTTTCTCAAGCCTCGCCTCCGTATAACGCATGGCCGCGGCTCCGTCTCCTTCGATAGAGCCAAAATTTCCATGCCCGTCCACCAGCGTCATACCCTTCTTAAACTCCTGGGCCATCACCACCAGCGCCTCATAGATGGAACTATCCCCATGCGGATGATACTTACCCATGGTATCGCCCACGATACGGGCACACTTCCGATAAGGCCTGTCATAGCGGATTCCCAGCTCATACATATCATAAAGTGTCCGCCGCTGCACCGGCTTTAAGCCGTCCCTCACATCAGGCAGCGCCCGGGCGACGATGACACTCATGGCATAATCGATGTAAGACTTCTTCATCACATCGGAATATTCGGTTCTGATAATCTGTGTATCTTGCATAAAACTCTCCTTTAATTACACATCCAGCTCTGCCTCAGTGGCATTTTCGTAGATAAAAGTCCGTCGCGGCGGCACTTCTGTTCCCATCAGCATCTCAGTGACGCTGGAGGCCATCCGGGCGTCTTCAATCTCTACCAGCTTTAAGATCCGCGTCTCGGGATTCAGGGTAGTCTCCCAGAGCTGCTCAGCGTCCATCTCACCAAGTCCCTTGTACCGCTGCAGGGTGAAGGGGCCGTCGTGCGTTTTCCGGTATCGCTCCAGTGCCTTATCATCATACAGGTACTCTTCCTCCCCTTTCTTCGGCATAGCCTTATAAAGAGGCGGCATGGCAATATAAACGTGGCCTTCATAGATCAGTTCCGGCATGAAACGGTAGAACAGAGTCAGAAGCAGTGTGGAAATATGCGCGCCGTCCACGTCTGCATCTGCCATGATGATGATCTTGTCATACCGAAGCTTACTGATGTCAAAATCATTGCCATATCCTTCTGAAAATCCACACCCGAAAGCGTTGATCATCGTCTTGATCTCTGCATTTGCCAATATCTTGTCGATGCTGGCTTTCTCTACGTTCAGGATCTTTCCGCGGATCGGCAGGATCGCCTGATACATTCTGTCTCTTGCGGTCTTGGCAGAACCGCCGGCAGAGTCTCCTTCCACAATAAAGATCTCACATTTGCTGGCATCCCGGCTCTCACAGTTGGCCAGCTTGCCATTGCTGTCAAAGGAATATTTCTGCTTCGTCAGAAGATTGGTCTTTGCCCGTTCTTCCGTCTTCCGGATCTTCGCCGCCTTTTCTGCACATCCGATCACCTTTTTCAGATTGTCGATATTCCGGTCAAAATACCGGATAATCTCATCATTTGTCACTTTGCTGACTGCCTTTGCCGCATCCGGGTTGTCCAGCTTTGTCTTGGTCTGTCCCTCAAACCTGGGATCCGGATGCTTGATGGACACGATCGCCGTCATCCCGTTTCTGATGTCTGCGCCTGTAAAGTTCGCATCCTTATCTTTTAAAATACCAAGCTCTCTGGCGTACTGGTTGATCACCGTCGTGAATGTAGTCTTAAACCCGGTAAGATGTGTGCCGCCTTCTGCATTATAAATATTATTGCAAAATCCAAGGACGTTCTCATGAAACTCATTGACATACTGGAACGCCACTTCCACCTCAATGCCATCCGCTTCTCCTTTAAAGTACACCGGATCATGGATCATCTCTTTTTTTGCATTCAATTCCCGGATAAATCCAAGGATTCCGTCGGGTTCATGGTACTCAATATGTTCCGTCTCCTCGCCCCTTCGGTCTTCAAAAATAATTGTAAGCTCCGGGTTCAGATACGCAGTCTCATGCATCCGGCTCTTTACTTCATCCGCCCGGAATCTGGTCTTTTCAAATATCGTATCATCCGGGAGAAAATTCACCTTTGTCCCGGTCTTCCTGGTCTTCCCGATCACCGGCAGAAGACCGTCCTCCAGCTCGATCACCGGCTTTCCTTTTTCATATCGGTCGTGGTAAATATATCCGTCCCGGCTGATCTCCACATCCATATGGGCAGACAGCGCATTGACCACCGAAGAGCCTACCCCATGCAGACCTCCGCTGGTCTTATATACAGAATCATCAAATTTACCGCCGGCATGCAGCGTCGTGTAGACTACACGCGCAGCCGATACGCCTGTGGCATGCAGATCCACCGGCACCCCGCGGCCGTTATCGGAAACTGTCGCAGACCCGTCTTTTTCAAGGATCACATGGATCTCACTGCAGAATCCTGCCAGGTGCTCGTCCACTGAGTTGTCCACCATCTCATAGATCAGATGGTTCAGCCCTTTGGTAGACACGCTTCCGATATACATTCCCGGACGCTTCCGGACTGCCTCCAGACCTTCTAATATCGAAATGCTTTCCGCATCATATGTATTTTTTTTCGCCATCACACGTTTTCCTTTCTTTCCAAACCTTCCGGCAGGCATACTTTGCCATACTGCACCTATCTTAGCACAAAATGTGGTGTGAATCAAACACATTTTATCCGGTAAGCACAGAATCTAGTGTGTCTGCCAGCACTTCCATGGCATTTCTCATTTCTTCCACCGTATTGGTCTGTGCTCCGGCTTCGATCAAAAGAGTTTTGGGTGCCAGATGCATATTATACCGGTAGGCACGCAGGTAAATGTGCCTGGTAAATCCCGGATACTTCTGTGTGGCTGCGATCTGCATCTGCAGAGAAAAAGCCAGATTATCCTCGATATAGGGATTTGCAAGATATCCGATCTCTCCGTTGGCCCTGCTGCGGCTTAAACCGTTGAAAAACATGATCTGCGCCGTCGGCTTTCCATTGATATCTGTCACCAGATGTGTTCCTTCCGCTACCCCGTCCCGGTGCAGATCGATCACCACTTCGATACTGGGATTCTCTTCCAGGATCTTTGCAATCTCCGGCTCGGCAAGCTGATACGCCATGCTGCGGTCCAGTTTCCCGTCAATCAGATCATAGACCCCCTGGTGATGCATTGTCTCGATCCCGTAAGTCTCATTCAAAAGCTGGGATAAGTATTCCCCGATTCCAAGGATGGAGGTACTGGTGTCTCCCGGTACAGAATCTGCAAAGGTCTCCTGGGAATGAGTATGATAGATCAGAATCTTCGGGCCTTTGGCATTTTCATCAATCTTCAGATCTTTTCCCAGAAGCTTCTGCGCGTTAAGAAGTTCCGGATCCGCCATGGTACTGCTGTCCACCGTATAAAAATTTCCCAGGAGATATTCATAATTGGACAGCTTTTCCATGGATGTGTCGATTGCCGGCGCTGACGTCTCGACACTGGCTGACGGATTTTTATCCTCTCCGATCAGGTTGCCGTTCTCGTCCACTGCATTTTCATCGTTCTCCTGCTGAGCCAGGATTTTTTCATAGGTTTCTCCATCCTCCACATCGGTATCCACAGACAGTCTTCCCACCGCATAAGTCCCGATGGGGATCAGATCCATTGCCTTTCCTGCGATCCAGGCACCGGCCGTTTCCTTCTCTCCTTTCTGATAGGTCATACCTGTCAGATAAGTTTTCGCCGCCTCACTGAGAATAATCTGACTGATCTCGCCCAAAGCCTTTCCGGAGATCTGGTCTGCCTGTACCCCGGAAAGGTTGATACAGGCATAGATTCCCAGGATACATCCTGTGCCCAGTATCAAAAGCCTGTTGACCCGGTGTTTTCTGCTCACTCTATCACCATTCTTTCCCTCTCATGTCTTAACACTATATGAGATCTTATGATGGATTATGAGCATGTCCGGGAGAAAACAATTGATTTAGTGCCTCCGAAATGGTATAACTGATTCGTTTTACCGTCTCGTCAATATCTTTTGGCGTCACAAAAAGTCCATGCAGATGAGGTGAGATCAGTTCTTTGACCAGTTCGTATTTCTCTGCCGCATTATATCCCTGAAGCACAACGCCTACGCCGCGCAGGGTTTCGGAGCTTTCCAGCGCCCGGATCAGATTCTCCATCGTATCATTCACAATGGTTGCCGCATCCACCACTGTCGGCACCCCAATGGCAATCACTGGTATCCCCACTGTTTCTCTGGTAATACCGTTTCGATAATTTCCCACTCCGGATCCCGGATGGATCCCCGCGTCACTGATCTGAATCGTCCGGTTCAGTCTCCGGGAGCTGCGGGCAGCCAGGGCATCGATGACGATCAAAAGATCCGGCTTCGTTTCTTTCACGATCCCCCGGATGATCTCCACCGTCTCCATGCCGGTCTGTCCCATGACTCCGGGTACCATTGCACTTACCATCTGTACTTTCTCTTCCCCCATGGCATATTTTCCATATTCTTTTACGATATGTCTGGAAATATTCAGATTATCTACCACGTAAGGTCCCAGAGCATCCGGCGTCACCTTACGGTTGCCAAGTCCGGCCACCAGGACGGAATAATCTTTTTTTCTATCGTCCGTTTTAAGGAACCGTCTTAAATACCTGGACAGTTCCTCTGCAATCTCCCTGTGGTAATCTTCATCTGGAACCGCCATACCTGGAGCCTCCATCGTCACATAGGTTCCCACCGGTTTTTTCATGATCTTTGCCCCGTTTTCTGTCTCGATCTTCACAGTGGTAATCTTAATTTCCCGTTCTTCATCCTGATGCTCTTCCAGGATCACCCCGGGAATCTCCACATTGTCTGCTTCAAACCGTTCTTTTTGTTCCAGAGCCAGGTCTGTCCGGATACTATACTTCTCGATCATTCCTCTCATCCTCGTTTCCTGTCATTTTATTTGCTAGTTTTTGCAATAATTCGAGAAATATGTATTGACAGAAATCAATCTCTGTCCTAAAATAAACTAGTATGTTTCGTTAGAACGTCCGTGTCCGGATCTAACGAACTGGCAATCGATACAAATCGAAATACACGATATCGGAGGTGGACAAATTGGCTAATATCAAATCTGCAAAGAAGAGAATCTTAGTAAACGAAACAAAAGCTGCCAGAAACAAGGCAATCAAATCCAAGGTTAAGACTTGCGTAAAGAAAGTTGAGACAGCTGTTGCAAACAAGGATGTTGAAGCAGCAAAAGCAGCGCTGAAAGCTGCAACTGTAGAGATCAACAAAGCTGGAAGCAAGGGAGTTTACCATAAAAACACCTGCTCCAGAAAGATTTCTCGTCTGGCAAAAGCTGTCAATGGAATCGCTTAATCATAAATGACATGAATGCATAAAAAAACAGCCAATCCGTCACTGGCTGTTTTTTTGTTGCCATTTTATTTCAACTCCGAATATCCAAAGCTGTTAACGATGGCTTCCACCCTCCTGCCTTCCCGGCACATCGGACAGTCTACCGGCTCGTAAGCTCTGTAATCCGGCAGATCCCTGCTGGTGAAGATGGTCTTAATCTCCATTCCCGCCACCTTCGTTACCGCGCTGAAGATGGCGCAGACCGCACAGACCGTTCCCCCATAATACAGCACCGACTCAATGGCTCTCATGATCGTCTTCCCGGTTGTCACAGAAGCCGCCAGGATCATCACCTGCTGATCCTTTACCATCCGCTGTTTATTATCCCGGAACAGCATCTGTCCCATGGAATGATATTCCGGTGTGATAACAGAGATGTTATTACCGGTGCTCAGAGACATCTGACTGGTGTCTGCCAGCTGCTCTGCCAGAAAAGTCCCTACTACTTCTGTCTCATCCAGACATACGATCGTATTTACATAGGTGTTGGTCAGATATTCCTCTGCCAGTACCTTCGCCGCTTCTCTGGCGTTATTATGTCTTGTCTTTACCGTAGACATGTCGATATAGGTGTTCAGATGGGAATGGCTGGTTGCAAAATGACCTTTCAGGATTTTGATCCGCGCCTTCGGGTTTTTCGCCGACCTTAGATCCGCCATCTCTTCTATCCTGCTGTTCATCCGTTCTCCTCCTCTCTTTTTTATTTTCCTGTCTTTCATTTTAGCATGCAAAAAACAATGCCGCAACAGATTTGCATTTTCTGCTGCGGCATTGTAATATCCCATGTAAAACAGATTAGTTGTTGATCAGTTTGTCGGAATCGCTCCAGCTGTAAAGGCTTCTGACTTCTTTTCCGACTTTTTCCATCTGATGCTCGCTTGCAAGCTTTCTCAGTGCGCGGAAGTGAGCGCGTCCGCCTGCATCGGACATCTCTAACAGGAAGTCTTTTGCGAAAGTACCGTCCTGGATGTCTGACAGGATCTTCTTCATGGCTTTCTTGGTATCTTCTGTGATGATCTTTGGACCTGTGATATAGTCGCCATATTCAGCAGTGTTGGAGATAGAATATCTCATTCCGCCGAATCCGGATTCATAGATCAGATCTACGATCAGTTTCATCTCATGGATACATTCAAAGTATGCATTTCTCGGATCGTATCCTGCCTCTACCAGAGTCTCAAATCCAGCCTTCATCAGCGCACATACGCCGCCGCACAGAACTGCCTGCTCTCCGAAGAGGTCTGTCTCTGTCTCTGTTCTGAATGTAGTCTCCAGAACTCCTGCTCTTGCTCCGCCGATTGCCAGAGCATATGCCAGAGCCATATCAAGAGCTTTTCCTGTATAATCCTGCTCTACTGCTACCAGACATGGAGTTCCTTTTCCAGCAAGGTACTCACTTCTTACAGTGTGTCCCGGAGCCTTTGGTGCGATCATCGTAACGTCCACATTTGCCGGCGGTACGATCTGTCCGAAGTGAATGCAGAAGCCGTGTGCGAACATCAGCATATTTCCCTCTTCCAGGTTTGGCTCGATGTCTTTCTTATACATTGCTGCCTGCTTCTCATCGTTGATCAGGATCATGATGATATCTGCCTGCTTTGCAGCCTCTGCTGCTGTATATACCTTCAGTCCCTGTGCCTCAGCCTTTGCCCAGGATTTGCTTCCTTCATACAGACCAACGATAACGTCGCATCCGGATTCTTTTAAGTTAAGGGCATGTGCATGTCCCTGACTTCCGTAACCAATGATTGCAATTTTCTTTCCTTCCAGTAAAGATAAGTCACAGTCTTCCTGATAGTAAATTTTTGCTGCCATTTGTATCATTCCTCCTACATTAAATGAATTATATTGTTAAACAGCGGCAGAACCTCTCATTCTGTCTCTATTTAATATCTGATCAGATCTTCTGGATGTTTCCATCCTGGTCAATCAGTGTAACATTCTTGATGCCGCGGTTCAGTCCTGTGATGCCGGTCCTTGCCAGTTCCAGAATCTCATATCCCTCCAGAAGGTTCAGGAAAGCATCCAGCTTGGACTGTGTCCCTGTCAGTTCCACGATCAGGGAGTCCTTTTCCACATCCACGACCTTTGCACGGAAAATGTCCGCCACCGATATAATCTCGGCTCTTTCGGCCTTGCCTGCACGGATCTTGACCATGATCAGCTCCCGGTATACCGATTCTGACGGATCCAGAACCTTGATCTCGATCACATCCTCCAGCTTCCGGACCTGCTTTTCAATCTGAGATAAGATCAGTTCGTCTCCGCTGGCTACGATGGTGATCCTGGTAAATCTGGGATCTGCAGTAACTCCTGCCGTAATACTGTCAATGCTGTAGCCCCGTCTGCTGAACAGTCCGGAAATCCGGCTCAAGACACCTGGATTGTTGTCAACTAATAATGAATAAACTCTTTTCATACTGCACCTCTTTCTTTGTATAAAATAAAAAACAGAGTGCGTTCTGTTTTTTAATCATAGCAATATCTGCCCGGTTTGTCAATACCATTCGCAGAATTTTACCGATTTTACTCTAAATTTTATATTTCATATTACTTATGTACTATACAAACCGAAGAATTTCCTCTACAGAATCTGCGATAGCAGACGCTCCCGCCTGTTCAAGTTCCTCCCTTGTACCAAAACCATAGAGAACCCCAAGGCAGTCGATCCCGACCTTGCTCGCCCCGATCACATCATGTTCCCGGTCACCGATCATCAGCACACGGGACCTGTCTTGAATTCCACATGCCTCCAAAGCATACTCGATCACCTCAGCCTTGGTTCCACGGCCTCCGTCCAGTTCCATCCCGGCTACATATTCAAAATACTGCTCCAGATGGAAATACCCTATAATCTCCCTGGCAAAGACCTCCGGCTTAGACGTGGCCACCACCAGATGCTTTCCCGCCTCTTTCAGCTGTTTTAACACCGCTTCCAGCCCGTCATAGACCCGATTTTCATAGATCCCCTTCTCCCGGTAATATTCCCGGTAGTATCTTACAGCCTCCTGGCACCGCTCCCTGGAAAATCCATAAAACTCCCGGAACGACTCCGTAAGCGGCGGCCCGATAAACCGGTACAGCTTCGTCCGGTCCGGCTCCGTGATCCCAAACTTTCCAAGCGCATATCTCACCGAATTCGTAATTCCCAGAGACGAATCCGTAATCGTACCATCCAGGTCAAAAAAACAAAATTGATACACGTTCTCCCCTGCCTTTCTCTCATGCCACATGCTCTTATTATAAATGGGGACAGGGCAAAATGCAAATAGGGACAGGGCAAAATGCGAAACGGGACGTACACTTTTGCAAAATGATATGCTCCCTTCTAAGTAGACAAGTGAAATAATAAAAACTTGTCACTTA
>OGRN01001174.1_pt1 | contig 23179 bp, 19 predicted proteins | sample 1553401 | NCBI WGS metagenome assembly OGRN01 (sample SAMEA2580096, study PRJEB22360) | human gut metagenome | biome: human gut; feature: human-associated habitat; material: faeces | place: Denmark | collected 2008/2010 | reverse complement strand
GCTTTGGCTGGGTGGACCCTATGGGGCTTCACGGCAGCCAGAATGCGGCCAGTACCCAGGTCGTGGGCAGTTACCAGACCACTCTGTCACTGGGCGGCTGGCTTCCCATCAAGAATATCCGCACGGTGGTCACGGAGCGCACGCAGGTCACGGTCTGCGGTACGCCGTTCGGGGTCAAAATGTTCTCTGAGGGGGCACTGATTGTTGGCTTTTCCGATATCGACAGCCCCGGCGGGAGCACAGTGAACCCGGCAAAGGCAGCGGGCCTGCGTCTGGGGGACCGCGTGATCCGCATTGGACAAATCAGGACGGAAAACAATGACGCTGTGAAGGAAGCGCTGGAAGCCGCCCGGGGAAGCGCCGCAGAGGTTATCTATGTCCGCAGCGGAGAACAGCGCAGCACCATCCTGACCCCTGTCTGGGATGCCGCTGCCGCCCAGTGGCGGGCAGGCATGTGGGTGCGGGATTCCTCTGCCGGTGTGGGTACCCTGACCTTTGTGGACCCGGAAAAGGGTGTCTTTGCGGGGCTGGGGCATCCCATCAGCGACGGCGACACCGGCGAAAGCATCGCTCTGCGCAGCGGGGAGATCGTGCCGTGTGAGATCACCGGGTGCAGCATGGGCACTGTGGGCAGCCCAGGGGAGCTGAAGGGGAAGTTCCTGAGCGCCCACGCCATTGGCAGCATCCGGATCAATGGAGAAAACGGTGTTTATGGCACAACACGGACAGGCTTTTCCGGGCAAACCATGCCGGTGGCGTTTGCGCAGGAGGTCGAGACGGGGGATGCACAGATCCTGGCTACTGTCTCTGGAGAAACACCCCGTACCTACCATGTCCGCATTGAGAAGATCAGCGATGCCGACCCGCGCCGCAATATGGTCGTCCGGGTGGTGGACAAAGCCCTGCTTACCCGGACCGGCGGCATTGTGCAGGGGATGAGCGGGAGTCCCATTTTGCAGAATGGGCGGCTGGTCGGCGCAGTGACCCATGTTCTCGTCAACGATCCGACACGGGGCTACGGGATTTTTGCGCAGACCATGCTGGAGCAGGCTGAACAGGTTGCAACGGCGGAAAAATGAGCAGATTTGGTAAAACAAAACAGGCTGATTCGACTGAAGATTCCATAATATGGCAAAAATAACAGTTGAAATCCATGGGAATTTATGGTAAAATCAGAAACGTAAGGAAAACCGCACACATTGGAGGAATGAACGATGGACAAGATCAAATTTTTGATGTCGGATACTGGCGCAGAGATCACGGCAGCCTGTCGTGAAGCTTTGGAGCAGAAGGGCGTAGAGGTGACCGTGGTGGAAAAAGACGGCCTGAAGGTCCTGCAGAAAATGCTTGCAGTGCGGCCCCAGGTGGTGTTGCTGGATGCCTTTATGCCCGGGCTGGATGCGCTGGCCGTGAAACAAAAGTACAATGCAGCCGGTGAGCGTCACACCTCTTTCTTTGTGACGGGGGCGTTCCAGAGCGAGGAAATGGTGCAGGAACTGCTGGACGAGGGCTTTGCTTACTACTTTGTCAAGCCCTTTGACGAGACGGTTCTGGCAAACCGCGTGCTGAAGGTAGCTGCCGGGCAGGAAAAGCGCATCCTGCACACCAGTGTGGACAGCGATGAGCTGACAGTCACTGAGATCCTGCACCAGATCGGTGTTCCCGCTCATATCAAGGGCTATCAGTTTCTGCGGGATGCCATCCTGCTCACCATGAACGAGCCGGAGTACATCAACGCTGTGACAAAACGCCTCTACCCGGAAATTGCCAAGAAAAACGGCACCACCGCCAGCCGCGTGGAGCGCGCCATCCGCCACGCCATTGAGGTGGCGTGGGACCGGGGCGATGTGGATACCCTCAACAGCTACTTCGGCTATACCATCCACAACCTGCGCGGAAAACCCACCAACAGCGAATTCATCGCGATGATCGCTGACAAAATGCGGCTGGATAAGCGGCAGAGGGCAGTGTGATGGATGCACATGCCGACATGATATTTTGTGCGCACATCTGGCAATTCTGGGAGGCTGAAAAATGTTTATCGCTATGGAATTATAGAATTGTGGATTCCGTAGCGATGAATTGAAACCTTCCATAGCGATAAACCTTCTGGATTCATTGAGCGGCAGCGGATGATCCAGGAGGTTGTTTTTATGTTGGAACGTGATGTGGAACTGTTCATAGAGCACTGTGAATTGAAGGGGTTGAGCAAAAAGACGATTGGAAGCTACGAACAGACGATGCGATTATTTATTAGATTTTCCAACGAACAGGGAATTGTGCAGACGGAGAAGGTGATGCACATGATGGTACAGAACTATATTAGCGTCAACTAATGTGGTTGAACGAGGGTTGATAAAATGACTGCTCTATGATAAAATAAACAATAGAAACAGGAGGTGAGGGAAGTTGCAGGAAACCGAAGCACAGAAGCGTGAACGGCATCATCAGGAAGACCTTCGGCGATTGAGAGGGTTCCGACCTATCGACGATACGTTTATGCGCGGGATGTTCAAGGATAATATTCCATTGGCAGAACTGGTGCTCCGCATCATTGTGGGTAAACCTGATCTGATACTGACCAAATGTGAAACGCAGGCCGACCTGAAGCGCGTGACTGGAGCACGGTCAATTTGTCTGGATGCATATGCCACCGACAGCACGGGCAAGAAATATGATATCGAGATTCAGCGCTCTGACAATGGAGCTGACCCACACCGGGCAAGATATCATTCCAGTGTGATGGATGTAGAAAATCTGGACAAGGATCAGGATTACCGAGAACTGCCGGATACCTATGTCATTTTTATCACGGAAAAAGATTACTATAAGGCCGGAAAACCTGTATATGTCGTTCAGAACATGAACCTGACATTAGGAGAGCCATTTGAAGATGGAACTCATATTCTGTATGTGAATGGCGAGTATCGTGATGATTCTGACATTGGAAAACTGATGCACGATTTCAATTGCACCAGTGCAGAGGAGATGAACTTTGATTTGATGGCAGAACGAACGCACTACTTGAAAGAAAACCCGAAAGGAGTGGGCAGCATGTGCAAGGCTATGGAAGAATTGAGAGTTGAAAGCTATGCCGAGGGAAAAGCTGAAGGCGTAGAAATCGGTAAAATGGAACAGGCAAAAAAGACTGCCTTGAAACTCAGTCGGAAGGGAAATTCCGTAGAAGAAATCGCAGACCTTCTTGGCTATGATGTTGATACTGTAAGCAGTTGGATCGCCCCGAAAGCATGTTGAGCGAAATGTGAAAGGCTATGGAAGAGCTGAGAGTAGAAAGCCGAAAAGAAATGGCAGTTGAGATGGCACAGAGCCTTTATGAACAGGGTGTATCGATTGAGCAGATTGCAAAAGCAAGCAAGGTCGATGTGGACACTGTAAAAGGATGGCTCACACCGAAGGCTGGGTAACAGCAGAACAATAAGACACCAGCGTATCGTGTTACGAAAACATGGTACGCTGGCGTTTTTGTTTGAAGAAATTGCTATGTTCTCTTATTGCTGGTAAAATAGGGGCGGATGTACGAATAAGAATGAATGTGGGAGCGTGATGGAAAGTGGATATCTCTTTTAAGATGGGCGATGAAAAGTTCAATTATAGAGTGAGTGCAATCATAATTTCTAACGGAAGAATTTTGGCAATGTCCCATGACAAACCGTCAGAGTACTACTCTCTGCCCGGGGGTAGAGTGATGATGGAGGAAACGGCCGAACAAGCGATGATACGGGAAGTTCGGGAAGAGCTTGGTGTTTCACTGAAGATATCCCGGCCATTATGGTTGAATCAATCTTTCTTCACAAAAGATACAGATGGTCTCCGATATCACGAGATATGTATTTATTTTTTGATGGATACCGCAGATGCTGGCCTGCTGGAAAGGCAAAACACGTTCACTCGAACAGAGGGAACCGATACGCATATATTTAAATGGTTAGAGATTGCTCAATTAAAGGATGAAACTTTTTATCCATTGTTCCTGAAAAAAGAAATTTCCAACCTTCCGGATGGGTTCACGATCCGAACGGAAGTGCGATGATGAATCTGTGCTTTCAATGTTGACGTTTTTGTTGTACAAAATTGAGGAATTTATCCTAATGGCATTTCTTCTGTTGTGATATAATTGTATCGATCAAAAGGAGGAATGCAAGATGATCCATCTGCTGTTAGCGGTGATCTATGTTTCTTTTATCAGTCTGGGCCTGCCGGATTCTCTGCTGGGGGCTGCGTGGCCTTCGATCTATCAGGGATTTGGGGTTCCGGTCTCCTATTCCGGTGTGATCTTCTGTATCATATCAGTGGGAACGGTGCTCTCCAGCCTGCAAAGTGACCGAATGACCCGTCGGTTTGGAGCAGGCGGTGTTACAGCCATCAGCGTGGCCATGACCGCCGCAGCACTGTTCGGGTTCTCTGTCAGCAGCTCATTCTGGGCCATGTGCCTGTGGGCGATCCCTTATGGACTTGGAGCTGGAAGCGTGGATGCGGCACTCAACAACTATGTGGCGCTCCATTTTGCCAGCCGCCACATGAGCTGGCTCCATTGTATGTGGGGGATCGGAGCCTCGGTCGGGCCCTACATCATGGGCACGGCGCTTTCTTCCCGCGCCGGGTGGCAGACGGGGTATCGGGTCATCAGTGTGATGCAGATGGTGCTGACGATCATTATTCTGCTGAGCCTCCCGCTCTGGAAAACGAAATCGGGTGCGAATGCCGAGGAGCGGGAAGCCGCTCCGGCAGAAGTACTGACCCTGAAACAGATTTTCCGAATCTCCGGCGTAAAAGAGGTTCTGGTTACATTTTTCTGCTACTGTTCTCTGGAGCAGACCACCAGTCTGTGGGCCAGCAGTTATCTGGTGCTGAACAGGGGAATCGCGCCGGAGACCGCCGCCGGCTTTGCCAGTCTTTTCTTTGTCGGCATCACCGTGGGACGGGCGTTGTGCGGCTTCCTGACCTTAAAATTCGATGATACCCAGATGGTTCGTATGGGGCAGGGGATCATCGCGATTGGGATAGCGGCGTTTCTTCTGCCGCTTGGAGAAGCGGTGACACTGGCAGGGCTGCTGCTGGTCGGCCTTGGCTGTGCTCCAATCTATCCCAGCATCATTCATGCAACGCCGGGCCGCTTCGGTGCGGACCGGTCACAGGCGATCATTGGGGTCCAGATGGCCAGCGCCTATATCGGCAACTGCCTGATGCCGCCGTTGTTCGGCGTGATCGCAAACCACACCACGATCGCGATTTTTCCGTATTATCTGCTGGTGATCCTGATTTTGATGGGATATATGCACGAAGCGCTGCAAAAGAAAACAAAAGCGGCGCAATAAAATACCGCTGCTCTTGCATTTGGAAAAATGCACAGGAGCAGCGGTATTTTTGTATGCATATCAATCCTGCACCTGCACCGGAACAGCCGGAAACAATGCACGCGATGATGGTTTTGGGTGTGGCACTGGGGGAAAACCTTTACTCAGACGGCCCGGATCGCTGGGGTTCTCTTGCCTGTATGCGTCGGCAGGCATCCTCCTTCACAAGCTCGATGATCACTGCCGTCAGGGGGATAAAGAAGATGATACCGATGATGCCAAAGAGCTTTCCGCCGATCATAGCGGCAACAAGGGTGTACAGCGGAGAAAGTCCCACGGATTTTCCCACCACCCGGGGGTAGATGAACTGGTTTTCAATAAACTGTACGGCAAGGTAAACAATGAGACAGCGTACGGCCAGAACGGGATCCACCAACAGCACGAGGAACACGCTGACTACGCAGGAAATCAGCGCTCCGACGTAGGGGATGATGGCGCAGATGGCGGTCAGCATTCCCACCAGGCTGCCGTAGGGGATCTTGAAAACGGAAAACGCAAGAGCCATGAGAACGCCAAGGATCACGGCCTCACTGCATTGCCCGGTCAGAAAGTTTGCAAAGGATTGCCGGAACAGTCGGCAGAACTTCAGCAGCCAAGCGGAGTGGCTGGGTTTCAGGTAGGCACAGACCAATGTGCGGGCGTGGTGGCAGAGACTCTCCGAGCCAACGGACATATAAACAGAGATGATAAAGGCAAAGGATGCGGTCACCACGATATTTACCGTGGCAGATACGGCACCTACCGCATTGACCAGCACGGTATCGATGGTGTCGGTGACCCTGTGAAGCAGCTGCTCCCAGTCGATGCCCTCCAGCCAGCTCATCAGCCACCCCATGTCGGCATCCTGTGCGCTGAGATAGGCGGTCCAGCGGGGGATGTTTGCTTCGATCTGTACATAGAGGCTGTGAAAAGACTGCACCAGCTCCGGGATCAGCAACGTCAGCGCCAGCACCAACACCAGCACAACACCCAGCAGGGTGATGAAGAAGCTCAGGAGATGGAGTACTTTATCCGAGGGCTGTTTTTTGGTCTTGCAGAACAGGCGTTTCAGCCGTTTTTCCAGCCCGGTCATAGGCACATTGATAAATAGTGCCAGAATGCCGCCTGCCAGAATGGGCAATACCAGGTCTACCAACTGTGCAGCAAATGCCAGAACGGAAGAAAGCCGCAGCAACGCCACAAAAAGCGTGACTCCTACAACAGTTATGAGCAGATATTGTTTTGTTTTTGGTTCCATGAAAAAATCCTTTCCCGGAGCTGATGGCTGAAATATGAAAAGAGAACGTCTGCGAACTCTTTATTCGTATTGTAATCAGAAGCAGCTGGCTTGTCAAGAAGTCGGGAACTGCGGGGTTTTCTTTTTGGGCTGGGCGTGATATAATATGTAGGTCGCAATTCCTCGAAAAAACTCAAAATAAACGGGAATGCGTGGAAAAGCAAAGGAAGATAACAGAGAGTATCTTTGCTGCTTACATAAGGTTGAATGAAAATCAACTTAATACAAAATTCCATAGTACAGTCTGTATAAAAACAACACGAAAAAAGCTGAAATTTCCTCTTGCTTTTTCTGAGATCTGTGCTATAATATTAAGGCAATCGTTTCCAAGGCCGCTCGCGGGGGTAGCCGATATTGAAGGTTGTGATGGGCACATACATTTATAATATGGCCCCAATAAGTCAGAACCAGAAATGAGGTGAAAAAGAATGAAACAGGGTATCCATCCGAACTACGTTGACTGCACTATTACCTGCGCTTGCGGTAATGTCATCAAGACTCGTTCCACCAAGCCCGAGATCCACGTCGAAGTTTGCTCCAAGTGCCATCCTTTCTACACTGGCAAGCAGAAGCTGGTTGACACCGGCGGACGTGTTGAGCGCTTCAACAAGCGTTTCGGCCGTAAGTAATTACTGGTCTTTTCAGCGCCGTCTCCTTTGGGAGGCGGCGTTTTTTGTTGTTATGCCGCACAAAAGCTCTCTTTCTGTAATTTACACGCCGTTCCCTTATTTTGAACACATTTCCGGACTAAAATAAACCAGTATCTTCAAAAAGCGCTTTGCGCTGCCTTAGAAAGGAGCGTTGTGAACGTGATCGAAGTTTCTCATCTCACCAAACAGTATGGCAATCATCTTGCCGTGGACGATGTCTCGTTTACCGTGGCAGATGGCCAGATCTGTGGTCTGCTGGGGCCCAACGGCGCGGGCAAATCCACCATTATGAACATCCTCACCGGCTATCTCTCTGCCACCAGTGGGCAGGTGACGGTGGCAGGGCACCCTCTGCCCGAGGAGGCCGATGCCGCCAAAGCCTGTGTGGGCTATCTGCCCGAACAGCCGCCCCTTTACCCGGAAATGACGGTGCAGGAATACCTGACCTTTGCCGCCGAGCTGAAGGGTGTGAAAAAGGCGGAACGAAAGGAGCAGGTGTGCCGGGCTGCCTGCCGTACCGGGCTGGAAACCGTTCTGCCCCGGCTCATCCGCAGCCTTTCCAAGGGCTACAAGCAGCGGGTGGGCATTGCACAGGCATTGCTGGGCAGTCCCAGGCTCATCATTCTGGACGAGCCGACGGTCGGCCTGGACCCGGCACAGGTCATCGAGATCCGCAAGCTCATCCGGGAGCTGGGCCGGGCACATACAGTTATCCTGTCCAGCCATATCCTCAGTGAGGTGCAGGCAGTCTGCCAGCAGATCCTGATCCTTTCCAAAGGGCATCTGGCGGCAGCAGGCAGTCTGGAGGAGCTGACCGCCGATGGCAAGAGCCTGGAAGAGGTGTTTCTGGAACTGACCGACGGTGAACCGGAAGAAGCAACCGGAGAGGAGGAAGCAGAATGACAGCTATTTTCAAGCGGGAATTCCGCAGCTTCTTTCACGGGATGCTGGGGTACGTCCTTACGGCGTTTCTGGTGGCGAGTTCCGGCCTGTATTTTCTGGCCCGGTGCCTGATCTACGGCCTGACGGATTTCAGTTACTACACCCTCTACCAGACCATTTTCATGCTGCTGCTCTATATCCCGGTGCTGGCGATGCGCTCACTGGCCGAGGAGCGCCACAGCCGCACCGACCAGCTGCTGCTCACCAGCCCGGTCTCAGTGTGGGGCATCGTGCTGGGCAAGTTCTTTGCCATGGCGGCTGTGTTCGCTCTGCCCTGCGCTGTGAATGCGGTGATGATCTTCATCCTCTGGGCGCTGGGCGGCACCGTGTCTGCTCTGCTCGCAAACCTTGCGGGGCTGCTCTGCTACTTTTTGCTGGGCTGTGCGGCCATTGCATTGTGTGAGTTTCTCTCCGGCCTGACCGAGAACCAGATCATTGCCGCCGTGGCGGGCTTTTCAGCCTTGCTGCTGGCCTACCTGATGCCCAGTCTGCGCAGCATGTTCAATGCGGGCAGCGCCGTGGCGCTGGCAGTGTTCACCGGGATCGCAGGCGCGGCTTCTCTGGCGGCCGGTCTGCGCACCCGCAGCTTTGTGCTGGGGTGCCTGACCTTTGCGGCGCTCTGCCTGGGCCTGACGGGGCTGTTTCTGCTCCGCAGTGCATGGCTTACCGAGGCTTTCAGCGCCGTGCTGAGTGCCCTGTGCCTGTTTACACCCTTTGAGGATTTTGTCAACAACAGCTTCTCTATCCCTGCCGTGGTCTATTATCTGACCGTGACGGCGGTGTTCCTGTTCTTTACGGCGCAGGATATTGAGAAGCGCCGCTGGAACTGAGAGGAGGGAACACAGATGAAGCTTTTTGCAAAGCAGAGCTCCTCAGGTGACGGTCGGGTGTTCCGCAGCGGGGTGTGGTCGGCAGCCATTGCCGCGGCTGTGATCGTGCTGGCCGTGCTGGTCAATCTCATTGTCCGGGCCATTCCTTCCAGATATACCGAGTTCGATCTCTCTGAGGCGGGGCTCTACACCCTGAGCGAGAGCTCCAGACAGGTGGCCGACGACCTGACGCAGGATGTGGCCATTTACTATCTGGCCCAGACCGGCAATGAGGACCAGATCATCTCCAAGCTGCTGGACAAGTACGCCGCCCAGAGCAGCCATATCACTTGGGAGCTGAAAGATCCGGCAGTCTACCCGACCTTTGCGGCCCAGTACGGCGTACAGGATCTGACCTCCGGTGGGCTGATCCTGGTCTGCGGGGAACAGAGCAAGGTGCTGGATGCCGCAGAGCTTTACGACTACGATTACAGCGATTATGCCACCACCGGCGCGGCCAACGTGACCTTTGACGGTGAAAGCAGGATCACCTCTGCCATCTACCAGCTGACCAGCGGAGAGAGCCGCCATGTGTACTACACCACCAACCACGGCGAGCAGGCGCTGACTTCCACCCTGACCGATGCGCTGGAAAACCAGAACCTGACCGTCTCGGCACTTGACCTGCTCTCCCAGACCATCCCCGAGGACTGTGACCTGCTTGTCATCAACGATCCGGCGCAGGACTTTTCCGGCGCAGACAGTCTGGTGGATGAGCTGGGCCAGCTGCGCAGCTACCTGAGCAACGGAGGCCGCGTGCTGCTGCTGACGGATTCCTATTATAGTACCCCCAATCTGGATGCTGTGATGGCCGAGTTCGGCCTGACCCGCACCGAGGGCCTTGTGGTGGAGGGCGACAACAACCATTACCTCAATGGCTACCCGGCCCTTTACCTGCTGCCGGATTATGCCAGTACAGAGGAATCCACCGCGCTGGACGGTGTGAACACCAGCCGCAGAGTTCTGCTGCAGATGGCACAGGGCATCACCCTGACCGAGACAGAGCATGTGGTCTCGGATGCCCTTCTGGTCAGCTCGGACAGTGCTTACAGCAAACCGGAAGGCTACGAGATGACCACCACCGAGAAGGCGGACGGCGACATTGCCGGTCCCTTCACACTGGCAGCATACGCCCGCAATGAGGACACGGGTGCCCAGGTCATCTGGGTCAACTGCGGCAATATGGACAATGAGGGCATCTATCAGGTCATCCCGGGCAATGTGACCTTCCTGCAGGGGTGTGCGGCTTCGCTGGCCGGGCAGGAGAGCGCTGTCCTCATCGACAGTAAGGCGCTGGAAGCAGCTCCGTTGGAGGTGCCCGGCATTGCTGCCTCTACGCTGGGCCTGCTCTTTGTCATCGTTCTGCCTGCGGCCCTGCTGGCTGTGGGTGCCGTGGTGGTCGTGCTGCGGCGTAGAAAGTGAGGACCTGCCCATGAAAGCAAAACGGCGTGCCCTCGGGGTGCTGCTTTTCCTCATCCTGCTGGCAGGCAGCGTGTTTGTCCTGCTGACGCTGCGGAATGCCCGGGAAGAACAGGCTGCCAGTGCGGCCGCAGATGGAACCATTCCGCTGGCGGCAGTTTCGGGCAATGACCTGACGCAGATCGTGCTCCATTATCAGGGCGAGACGAACACCCTGCTCTATACCGCTGATGGCTGGACGCTGGCTGAAGATCCCACTTACCATCTGGACACCTCTGCCTGCAACACAATGCTCACCGCGCTTTCCTCTTTGAACGCAAAGCGGGAGCTGATCCCGCAGGCAGGGGAGGACTACGGCTTTGCGGAGCCTGCGCTGACCATAGATGTGACGGCAGCGGGCGAAACGGACACCTATACCTTCGGGGCCAGCAATACCATGACAGGGGATCTCTATGTCCGCAAGAATAACAGCGATGTCATTTATACGGTATCGGGGACCAAAGCCGCCTGCTTTGAGCTGACCAGGGCGGAGCTATTCGGTGCCTTCAACCCGGCGGGGCTGACGGCCTCGGAGATCGAAGCCGTCTCCTATACGCTGGCCGATGGCGAGACCGTGACCCTGAAAGCAAACTCGGAGCCTGCAGCAGAGAGTGGCAGCAACGCCTACCAGACTGTCTGGCGGCTAGCGGGGGATACCGCCGCAGACCTCGACGAGACAAAGGTGGATGCCATCCTCTCGGCTCTCTGCACCTATGTCTCGGCACAGGCAACAGATGCCGACCCGGCGGTGTATGGTTTTGAGGCCCCGCTGGTCATGGCAGAGGTCACCACAATCGATGGCACAATAAATCTGACCTATGCCATGGGGACAGACGGCTGTTACCTGATGGTGGAAGGCGACAACTCCGTTTATACGGTGGATGCCAGTGTGGGGAGCGCGCTTTTGTGCCCCGCGGATCAGCTGAAAGCAGAATAAAACGTTCCTCTCCCGCGCTGTGCGAATTCTTGGTACAGCGCGGGATTTTTTTGCGCCGGATGTAAAGTTTCGGCAAACCTCGACAGAGTGATTGACATTTCAGTTCGGATTGTTTATGATAGGCGATGACAGGGCAGAATAACTGCACAATATTACGGATGTCATGGATGTTGTGCGGGGCTGGGTCGCCCTGGTACGAAGGATGGGGTGGATGCCCTGTCTTTTTTCGTATCTGAGTTTAAGGAGGAAAAGTAAAAAATGGACAACTCGGTGATCGTTTCACTGCGCGATATCGTGGTGGAATTTGACGGTCAGCGCATTCTGGATGGGCTGAACCTGGACATCCATGACAAAGAGTTCGTAACGCTGCTGGGTTCTTCCGGCTGCGGCAAGACCACCACCCTGCGCCTGATCGCAGGCTTCCTGGAACCCAACGCGGGGCAGGTGCTGCTGAAGGGCCAGGATATTACCGGTGTGCCCCCCTATAAGCGTCCGGTGAATACCGTGTTCCAGAAGTACGCGCTGTTCCCGCACCTGAACGTGTTTGAGAATGTGGCCTTTGGCCTGCGCCTGAAGAAGATGGACGAAGAGACCATCCGCCGCAAGGTGCGCGATATGCTGGAGGTGGTCGGCCTGAAGGGGTTTGAGCGCCGCAGCATCGGACAGATGTCCGGCGGCCAGCAGCAGCGTGTTGCCATTGCCCGCAGTCTGGTCAATGAGCCTGAGATCCTGCTGCTGGACGAGCCTCTGGGTGCACTGGACCTCAAGCTCCGCAAGGAGATGCAGCTGGAGCTCAAGCGCCTGCAGCGTGAGATGAACATCACCTTTATTTATGTTACCCACGATCAGGAAGAGGCCCTGACCATGTCCGATACCGTCGTTGTGATGAACGGCGGAAAGGTGCAGCAGATCGGTACCCCGGAGGATATCTACAACGAGCCGAAAAATGCCTTTGTGGCGGACTTTATCGGCGATTCCAACATCGTGGACGGCGTGATGCACAAGGACTTTCTGGTGTCCTTCTCCGGCGTGGATTTCCCCTGCGTGGATCGCGGCTTCGCCCGGGAGCAGAGCGTGCAGGTGGTGGTGCGCCCGGAGGATATCGAGGTGGTATCCCCCGTGGAGGGTCAGCTTGTGGGCGTGGTGAATGATGTCATCTTCAAGGGCGTGCACTTTGAGATGCACGTGGAGTGCGAAGGCCGCGAGTGGCTGATCCACTCCACCCGTGCCTGCACCCCCGGCGAGACCATCGGTATGCGCATCGGCCCCAACGAGATCCATATCATGGCGCGGAGCGAGGGGTGATGTGCCATGAAGATCTATGATAAAAAGCTGGCCTATCCGTACTTTGTATGGATGGTGCTGTTTACCGTTGTGCCTCTGTTCATTGTGGTGTACTATGCCATGACCGATGCCGAGGGCAACTTTACCCTGAATAACCTCACCTCCATCAGCGGCTACGGCTCGGTGTTTGCCCGCAGCCTGCTGCTGGCGCTTATTGCTACCGTTATCTGTCTGGTCATCGCCTTCCCGGTGGGCTATTTTCTGTCCCGTTTGCGGGTGAACAAGCAGCACATCATGCTTATGCTGGTCATGCTGCCCATGTGGATGAACTTTTTGCTGCGCACCTATGCGTGGATGACCCTGCTGGAAAAAAACGGCCTGATCAACAAGCTGTTGGGCCTGTTCGGCATCGGCCCCTTTAATATGATCAATACCTCCGGCGCCGTGGTACTGGGCATGGTGTATAACTACCTGCCGTATATGATCCTGCCGCTGTACACCGCCATGACCAAGATCGACAATTCTGTGGTGGAAGCTGCACAGGACCTGGGAGCCAATGTGTTCCAGATTTTAGGCCGCGTGCTGATCCCGCTGAGCAAGCCCGGCATTGCCACCGGCATTACCATGGTGTTTGTTCCGGCGGTTTCCACCTTTATTATCAGCCGTATGCTGGGCGGCGGCGCTAACCTGCTGATTGGCGACTTGATCGAGCTGCAGTTCCTTGGCAACTCTTACAACCTGAATCTCGGCTCTGCCATGAGCCTTGTGCTGATGGTGATCGTTCTGCTCTGCATGAGCTTTACCTCCAGCTTTGACGAAGAGGAAATGGAGGGTGTGATGTAATGAAAACACAGTATAAGCATTTGTTGCAGCGCACCTACCTGGTGCTGGTGTTCGGGTTTATGTACCTGCCCATCGCGGTCCTCATCGCCTACAGCTTTAACGAAAATAAGAGCCGTGCGGTATTTACCGGTTTTTCCTTAAAATGGTATGCCAGCCTGTTCCATAATGAGATGATCCTTTCTGCTTTGGGGCTTTCACTGGTATTGGCATTTGTTTCGGCTATCATTGCCACGGTGCTGGGCACCCTGGCCACCATCGGCATCAACTCCATGAGCCGCAAGGCACAGCTGATTATCAATAACATCAGTTATGTCCCGGTTGTCAACCCGGAAATCATCACCGGCGTTTCCCTCATGCTGCTGTTCGTCATCGTGCAAAAAATGGGCATTGGCGGCGAAAATGGCGTGTTCGGCTGGATTACCCTGCTGATTGCGCACATTACGTTCAATGTGCCGTATGTTATTTTTAATGTTGGCCCCAAGCTGCGCCAGCTGGACGGCAGCCTGTACAATGCCGCCCTGGATCTGGGCTGCACCCCGCGCCAGGCGTTCTTCAAGGTCATTCTGCCGCAGCTCAGCCCGGCCATCATGTCGGCATTCCTGATCTGCCTGACTTACTCCATTGATGACTTCATGATCTCCTACTTCAACTGCGGCACCATGCAGACCCTGCCCATTGCCATCTACTCCATGACCCGCAAAAAGGTCAGCCCGGAGATCTACGCACTGTCCACCATCATGTTCGTGGTCATCCTCAGCGTCATTCTGGTGTCCAATGCCATGGAGAGCCGCAGCTACCGCCGGGATCAGAAAACGCTGCGAAAGGAGGGTGCATGATGAAACGCATTGCTGCATTGCTGCTGACGCTGGCTGTGGCGCTGTGCGCCGCATTGCCGGTGTTTGCCGCCGGTACCATCGAGGTGACCGAGGATGTCTCGGTGTCGGATGATTACGACTGGACCCGCTTCAAGGGGCAGAACGTCACCCTGAATGTCTATAACTGGGGCGAGTACATCTCCAACGGCTCGGACGACAGTGTGGACGTGGTTGCCGCCTTTGAAAAGCTGACCGGCATCAAGGTGAACTACACCACCTTCGACTCCAACGAGTCCCTGTACGCCAAGCTCAAGTCCGGCGCAGCCAACTACGATGTGATCATCCCCTCCGACTACATGGTGGCAAAGATGATCAACGAAGGGATGCTTGCACCCCTTGATTACGAGAATATCCCTAATTTCCAAAAGATCGATGCAGGCTATCGCAACCCGGATTACGACCCGCAGAACGCCTACACCGTACCCTATATGCTGTGCACCACCGGCATCATCTACAACACCACTATGGTAGACGAAGCCCCCACCTGCTGGGCAGACCTGTGGGACGAGCAGTATGCGGGCAACATTCTGATGTTCAACAACAGCCGCGATGCCTACGCCATTGCTGCTTTTAAGAGCGGCCACGATATCAACCCGCAGTCCACTGAAGAGGTGGATGAGGTGGTGGAAGAACTGAAGGCTCAGAAGCCGCTGGTGCAGGCCTACGTCATGGACGAGATCTTTGATAAGATGATCGGCGGCGAGGCTGCCATCGGCGTGTACTACTCCGGCGATGCCATTACCATGATCGATGATAACCCGGATCTGGCCTGGGTGTTCCCGGAGGAGGGCAGTGTGCTGTCGGTGGACTGCATGGCGGTGCCTGCCACCAGTGAGCACAAGGAAGCTGCGGAGATGTTCATCAACTTCATGTGCGAGCCGGACATCGGAAAGGCCAATGCGGAGTATATCGGCTACACCACCCCCATGCAGAAGGTGTGGGATATCCTGGACGAGGACCTGAAGTACAGCGAGATCGCATACCCCTCTGAGGAGGTGGAAGCCAAGGAAAAGGTGTTCACCGCCCTGAGCGATGAGGTCAACAACGAGCTCGATGTAAAGTGGAGCGAGATGAAGAGCTACAATGAGGGCGGCAGCGGCGTTGTGTTCCTGATGCTGCTGCTTGCCATGGTAGCGCTGGCCTGCTTCAATATCTGGCGCAAGCTGCGCAAAAAGACCCGGAATCAGTATTGAGAAGAAAGGGCCCTCTCCGTCAAAGCCTCTGGCAATGCGAAGCAATGACGGAGAGGGTCCTCTTTTGGAAAGGAAACGTATGAATCAATATACCTATCATACAACTGTCCTGAACGCTGACGGCGATTTCCGCCGGATGATCAAGCCCAGCGCCCTGTTCCGCTATGTGGAGCAGGCGGCGGCAGACCACGCCCGCGCCTACGGCATGGATGATGCTTTTTTCAAGGCACACCACACGGCGTTTCTGGTGGGCAAGCAGGCGGCGCAGATCACCCGGATGCCCCTGCGCGCCGAAAAGCTGACGTTTGTTACCGCCTGTGAGCCGTGCAAGAAGGGTTCGATGAAGCGGTTGACCCGCATTCTGGACGAAGCAGGGAAGGAGTGTGCCCTGATCGACAGCCGGTGGATCGTGGTGGATACCGATCGTGAGTGCATCCTGCGCCAGCCCTCCTGGCATACGCCCGGTTACTGGAACGAGGAGCTGGAAGGGGAGCTGCCCCAGCTGGTGCACAAAGCAAAGGAACTGACCTGTGCGGGCAGCCGGACAGCCAGCTACTCCCTGTGCGACCTGAACGGCCATGTGAATAACGCCTGCTATCTGGACATCGCCTGTGATGCCCTGCCGCTGGAGGTGGTCAAGGGCGGGCCGTTGAAATTCGTCTCCGTCAAGTACCACCGGGAGATCCCGCTGGGCAGTCAGGTCGAGGTGTTCTATGCGCCCTCGGCCGATGGCTGGTATGTGGTGGGCCGCCGCGAAGAGCACGCCGCGTTTGAATGCTACCTGGAATTTACAAAATAAATCCAGAAAAATTACAATTATGTTACAAAATCTGCGAAAAAGGTCTTGCAAAACGGAAACAAAAGAGTTACAATATGATTACAGAAAGCGATGAGCGCTTTTTGAGACTGAAATCTTTTTCTTCTTGTTTTTGGGATACTGGGCGCGGGTCCTCCTCCTCCGGCTGTTCTCCTTCACAGCTATGACCCATGCGCCGCACAGGCAGTGTCCCGCTTCGTGTGCAAAAGGGCTCGTCCGGTGTTTCGGACGAGCTTTTTTGCATTCTGCAAGCCCTGTTTTGCCCGTAAAAGTGATACTTCAAAAACCAAAGTATGACCAATGCCTAAAAACGCTTGTCAATTTGTCTGTTTTTCCGCAAAGGACAATTATAAAGTTTGGCGCGGCAGGGGTTTGTATTCTTGCGGGCTTTGTGGTAAAGTATATACAATCAATTTATAAGCAGCAAACATGAATGATTTTGATGCTGATTTGTATCAGATACACCCTAAGAGAAAAGGAGTTTGATTATGGCTTATTTCTACGAAGAACCCTCCCGCACCTTTGGCGAGTACCTGCTGGTCCCCGGCTATTCCTCTGCGGAGAATGTGCCCACGGCGGTCAGCCTGAAGACCCCGCTGGTCAAGTACCGCAAGGGACAGGAGGAGTGCCCGCTGCAGATGAATATCCCCATGATCAGCGCCATCATGCAGTCGGTCTCCGGCGATAAGCTGGCCATTGCACTGGCTCGTCAGGGCGGCGTTTCCTTTATCTATGGCTCTCAGAGCATCGAGAACGAGGCTGCCATGGTGCGCCGCGTCAAGAGCTTCAAGGCCGGTTATGTGGTGTCCGATTCCAATCTGGCTCCCACTGCCACCCTGCATGATGTGCTGGAGCTGAAGGCACGCACCGGCCACTCCACCATCGCCATCACTGCCGACGGCACTCCGGGCGGCAAGCTGCTGGGCATCGTGGCTTCCCGCGATTACCGCGTCAACCACACCCCGGACGATGCCTGTGTTACCACCTTTATGACCCCCGTTGAAAAGCTGGTCACCGCTCCGGCCAACACCTCCCTGCACGACTGCAACAACATCATCTGGGACAACAAGATCAACACCCTGCCGCTGGTGGATGCCGAGGGCAATCTGGTGTATATGGTATTCCGCAAGGACTACGAGCAGCACAAGTCCAATCCGCACGAACTGCTCGACGCTCACAAGCGTTACATTGTTGGTGCTGGCATTAACACGCGTGATTTCGCAGAGCGCGTTCCTGCTCTGATTGAAGCTGGCGCAGATGTTCTGTGCATCGACTCTTCTGAAGGTTTCTCCGAGTGGCAGTCCCGTACCATCGCATGGATTCGCGCTCACTACGGCGATTCCGTAAAGGTTGGCGCTGGTAACGTAGTAGACACCGAGGGCTTCCGTTTCCTGGCTGAAGCTGGCGCTGACTTCATCAAGGTTGGCATCGGCGGCGGTTCCATCTGCATTACGCGTGAAACCAAGGGCATCGGCCGTGGCCAGGCAACCGCACTTATCGAGGTTGCAAAGGCTCGTGACGAATACTTCCGCGAAACGGGCGTGTACGTTCCCGTTTGCTCCGATGGTGGTACGGTATACGACCATCACATCACCCTGGCACTTGCCATGGGTGCCGACTTCATCATGTTGGGTCGCTATTTCGCTCGTTTCGACGAGGCTCCCAACAACAAGGTTGTGGTAAACGGCCAGCACATGAAGGAATACTGGGGCGAAGGTTCCAGCCGTGCACGCAACTGGCAGCGCTATGACCTGGGCGGCAGCAAGAAGGGCATGACTTTCGAAGAGGGTGTAGATTCCTACGTTCCCTACGCTGGTCCCTTGAAGGACAACGTTGATCTTACGCTTTCCAAGGTTCGTTCCACTATGTGCAACTGTGGCGCGCTCACCATTCCCGAGCTGCAGGACAAGGCAAAGCTTACGGTTATCAGCTCCACTTCCATTGTCGAGGGCGGCGCGCACGATGTTCTGCTGAAGGACAAGACTCCTTTCGTTAGCAACACGCGCTAGAGTTTATACGGCGCAAACGAAAACGTTTCGTTTGGCTTATCATTTACGGCTCTTCATAAAATCTCCCCGTTTCGCCCTGTGCGAATAGGGGAGATTTTTTATATTTGAACTGGCATAACAGTGTTCACAGGTAAAACGTGTTCCAATCCGAGAAAGTGGACGATTAGGTCAAAACTGACGGGTACGCTAAACTTCTTGCTATGGCTACACGAGTACATAAAGCGCTTACCGCAGTTCCCGTTAGCTTGGCATTGGCTCTTTCTATGGCCTTGCCGGCAACTGGCGCTGTGCGCGAAGCGCACGCAGACGAGCTTTCCGACGCCCAGGCAGTACTGTCCCAGGCTTCGGCTGAGCTTGATTCCCTTAATAAAGAATACGATGCCCTGCAGGCACAGTTGAGTGGTCTTGATTCTCAAATCAACGAAACCACCCAGAAGGTGCAGGACGCTCAGCAGAAGATGCTCGAGGGTCGCGAAACACTTTCCGGCAGCATTCTTTCCCAGTACAAGGGAGATGGTTCCCTTTCGCTGGTGAACATCGTCCTTTCATCGGAAGATATCTCAGAGTTCACGAAGAACCTGACGTACTACTCTTCCATTCAAGAAGACCAGGCGCAGAAGGTTGCCGAACAAGAGCAGCTGCGCGATACGTTTTCTTCGGCTCTCGGTGAGCTCGACACCCAGCGCGACGAGCAGCAGAAGCTGATCGACGAGGCTGAGCAGAAGAAGAGCCAGGCTGAAAAGGTGGTGTCTGACGCTTCCGCTAAGGTTTCTTCCATTAAGGAAGAACAGGCACAGGCTCAGCTGGCGGCCCTGCAAGCACAGGCAGCGGAAATGCAGAAGAAAGAAGAGGGCAAGCAGCAAGCTGCCTCGAATGCATCGCAGCCCAATTCCAATTGGAATACCAATACCGACCGCAACCCGTCGGCTAATACCAATTCTTCCAGCAGCAACAATTCCTCGAATTCCAATTCTGGTAGCGTAAGCGCTGGTTGGAAGACGGGCGTTGCTTCTGCTTATGGCGGCAGCAGCGACGCAAGCACCCCGAATCCGGGAACCACCGCAACGGGTGCAATTTGCAACGATTCCTCCATGGGCGTTGCTGTTCCCATGTCCTGGCCGAATTACCGCTCATACCTTGGGCGTGCTGTCGAAATCAAATATGGTGGTAAGACGGTAATTGCTACCGTCAACGACTGCGGTTCCATGGGCGGCGGCTCGCGCGCGCTCGACCTGCAGCCGGGTGTCTTCAAGGCTTTCGGGTTCAGCACCTGCCAAGCCTGGGGCGTCCGCACCGTAAGCTACCGTTTCCTGTAAGCGGGAAGAACATAGGGCGAATCATTTTCCGCTTGCGCCATAGGGCAATAACAGGGCCTCGTTTGCGAATTTTGAACTATTTCCCAGTTCATTCATCGCGAGCGAGGCCCTTTTCGTTCGGGAAATGAGGACAGGTGCCAGACTCCCGTCTGGCGAGCCGGGTTCCGTTTGCAAAGCAGTTTGTGCACGAGGCTTCGGCTCTAGTTGCTATAGCGCAAAGCGGAAATCTGGTACCTATTCCCATATTCCCAGCAACCGCTTAGAGGAAATTGTGCGCGGAAACACAGGCGCAACGCCAACACGATATAATGTCAAACCATATGTATATTCAGTGCTCGAAGGTTCGTTTACTTGAATCAACGGGTTCTGCGCGCATGAAGTATCGGAAAAGGATTATGCCTCATGAAAGAATACAATCCTCACGAGATTGAGCCTCGTTGGCAAAAGGTGTGGGCCGAAACAGGCGCACATAAGGCAACGGAGGATACCAGCAAGCCGAAGCGCTATGTGCTCGAGATGTTCCCGTACCCTTCGGGCGACATTCACATGGGCCATGTTCGCAATTACACCATCGGCGACGTAACGGCTCGCTATTACGCTATGCGTGGTTACGACGTGCTGCATCCAATGGGCTGGGATGCGTTTGGTCTGCCTGCAGAAAACGCTGCCATCAAGCACAATTCCCATCCTGCTAAGTGGACGTACGCCAACATCGAAACGCAGAAGGCCAGTTTCAAGCGCATGGGCTTTTCCTACGACTGGGATCGCACCGTTGTTGCCTGCGACCCTGAGTACTATCGCTGGGGTCAGTGGATCTTCCTGCAGATGTACAAGCGCGGTTTGGTAGAGCGCCGCAATAGCCCTGTCAACTGGTGCCCCAACTGCAAAACGGTTTTGGCAAACGAGCAGGTAACCGAAGGCGAATGCTGGCGCTGCCATGGTGCCGTTGAAAAGCGCGATCTTACCCAGTGGTACTACAAAATCACCGATTATGCCCAGGAGCTGCTGGACGATCTTGACCAGCTGGAAGGCTGGCCTGAACCTGTTAAGCAGATGCAGGCAAACTGGATCGGTCGCTCCGAAGGTGCCGAAGTTGATTTCGAGCTGATTCCTGCCGAAGGCAAGGACGACGGCCAGACCATCACGGTATTCACCACGCGCCCCGACACCCTGTTCGGCTGCAGCTTCTTCTTGCTGGCTCCCGAAAGCCCGCTGGTGCACGACCTGGTATGCGGTACCGAATACGAAGCCGAGGTCATGGCCCTGGTCGAGGGCGCTGCCAAAGTAAGCGCTGTGGAACGCGCCCAGGGCGACCGCGAAAAGCATGGTGCCTTCACCGGTCGCTACGTTATCAATCCCGTTAACGGCGAAAAGGTTCCCGTATGGGTTGCCGACTACATCGTTGCCGATTACGGCACCGGTGCCGTAATGGCGGTTCCCTGCGGCGACCAGCGCGATTTCGAGTTTGCTCGCAAGTACGACTTGCCCATCATCCCCATTATCTTGGGCGAAGATGACCCTCTGTATCCCGAGCTCAACGGCGTGCAGGAACGCAAGGTTACCACAGTCGATTGGAAAAAATCCTACGAGGCCGAAGGTGTGCTGGTTCAGTCCGGCAAGTACACCGGTATGGTGGGCGGCAAGCATTCTCCTGCAGTCGATGCCATCATCGGTGACCTGGAGGCTCAAGGTAAGGGCAAGAAGTCGGTCCCGTTCCGTTTGCGCGACTGGCTTATTTCCCGTCAGCGCTATTGGGGTAATCCTATCCCGATTGTTTACTGTGATGACTGCGGCATCGTGCCCGTTCCCGAGGACCAGCTGCCTGTTACGCTGCCCAAGGATATCGATTTGGCTGCTGGCGAAACGCTTGCAACGCATGAGCGGTTCGCTCAGTGCACCTGCCCGAAGTGCGGCAAGCCTGCGCGTCGCGAAACCGACACCATGGACACCTTCACGTGCTCCAGCTGGTATTACCTGCGCTATACCGACCCGCACAACACCGAGCTGCCTTTCTCTCCCGACCGCGTAAACCGCTGGATGCCAGTCGACCAGTATATTGGCGGTATTGAGCACGCTATCCTGCATCTGCTGTATAGCCGCTTCTTCACGAAGGTACTGCGCGATATGGGTATGCTCAACTTCGACGAGCCCTTCACGAACCTATTGTGCCAGGGCATGGTTCTCGATGAAAACGGCGAGGTAATGTCGAAGTCGAAGGGCAACGTTATCAGCCCCGAAGACATGATCGCTGGATACGGCGCCGATGCAGTGCGTGCTTATATCCTGTTTATGGCTCCGCCTGACAAGGAGCTGCAGTGGAATGAAGACGGCCTGGCTGGCATGTACAAGTTCCTGAATCGTGCTTGGCGTATGGTGAACGATCTTGCAGGGAAGGCCGGGGAGGAAACTTCCTTCCAGGCTGGCGCGAAGGCGGAAGAAGCAAAGAAGGCTCATGATGAGCTTCTGCGCGAGCGCCATCGCGTGGTTGGCAAGGTCATCGACGACTTCGCTCGCAACAATTTCAATACGGCTATTGCAGCCATCATGGAATTGGTAAATGCTACAGGCGATTACCTGCGCAAAAACTCCGCCGAAGATCGTGCCGCCAACGCCGAGCTTGTTGCCTTCGATAAGGAAATTGCCGAGGTTATCGTGAAGTTGCTGGCTCCGATGGCTCCCCATTGGGCCGAAGAGCTGTGGCAGGATGTTTTGGACAACGAAACTTCTGTGCACAAGGAAGCTTGGCCTGAGTTCGACCCGAATGCCGCTAAGGCTTCCGAGGTTGAGCTGGCAGTGCAGGTTAACGGCAAGGTGAAGGCCAAGATCACCGTTGCTTCCGATGCTGCGGAGGACGCCATTCGCGAAACGGCCTTGGAGGCCATCGCTGACGCAACCGCTGGTAAGGACATCAAGAAGGTTATTGTTATCCCGGGCCGCCTGGTCAATGTGGTAGCAAAATAGCCAGAATGTGCTTTTAGGGGCCAGATCTGCTTGTGAACTGCCTCCCATTTCTTGGAAGCGAGAAATGGGAGGCTTTCTTATGTGTGCGGATTTCAGAGTGAAGTGCGAGGTCGAGGTGAGAGGGTGAACTGCACCCCAAAACTTGGACGGCTTCAATAAAGACTACGCCACTAGGGACTGGCTCCGGAACTCCTCCGGGGTCAGTCCCTTCAGTTTAACCTGGCGCCTCCTCGTGTTCCAGTGAACCACGTAGTCGTCGAGGTCCGCCTTGAACGACTCGAAGCCTGGCCATGTCCTTCCGCGGAAGAACTCGTCTTTGATGTGGCCGAAGACCTGCTCGGTGGCGCCGTTGTCGATGCAGTTGCCCTTCCTGG
>OGRN01001169.1_pt1 | contig 23244 bp, 15 predicted proteins | sample 1553401 | NCBI WGS metagenome assembly OGRN01 (sample SAMEA2580096, study PRJEB22360) | human gut metagenome | biome: human gut; feature: human-associated habitat; material: faeces | place: Denmark | collected 2008/2010 | reverse complement strand
ATTCTGAAAGCAGCTTGGCGAAAAATCCCGAAGGGACTTTTTTGACAAGCTGAGCGGCCCGGACAAATGTCCGGGCCGCAGGTTTTATTCTTCTGTCAGCGGAAGCTCCACGGAGGCCTTGAACAGGTCCCCCTCAATGGCGATCGTGAATGTGCCGCCCTGCAGCTCCGTCAGGCTGCGCGCAATGGAGAGGCCGAGACCGCTGCCCTCCGTGCTGCGGGAGGCATCACCGCGGACGAAGCGCTCCATCAGCTCCTCGGCGGGAATATTCAGGGCGTCGCGGGAGATATTCAGGAACGTGATGCGCAGCAGTTCGCCGCGCTCCTCCGTGCGGAGATAGGCCCTCGAGCCGGGCAGGCCGTACTTGCAGATATTGCTCAGCAGATTGTCGAACACCCGCCAGAGGAGCCTCCCGTCCGCCTGCACACAAAACCGCTGGGCGCGCAGATCAAAAACAGGCTCGATCTTCGCATTCTGCAGCCGGTCGGCATACTCCGCCTCCGCCTGACCGAGCAGGACGTGGGCATCAACTGCCTCCGGATGGACCGTCAGATTGCCGGTCGCCGCCTTGGAGGCCTCGATGAGGTCCTCCGTCAGCTTTTTCAGCCGCGTGCTCTGACGCACGAGCACCTCGAGGTACTCCGGCGCGTCCGGCGAGGAAAGGCCATCGCGCTGCAGCAGGCCGGCGTAGTTCACGATGGACGTCAGCGGCGTTTTGATATCGTGCGAGACGTTCGTGATGAGCTCCGTTTTCATCCGCTCGCTCTGCATTCTCTCCTCTACGGCATTGCGCATCCCGTCGCGGATGCCGTTGAGATAGTTGGCCTGTCTGCGCAGCGGAGAGAACATATGGTCCGTCGCGACCGAATGATCCAAATCACCCTCGGCAAGCCGCTTGCTCCCGTCCAGCAGGCGGCGCAGGTCCAGCAGGAACAGCACGACCAGCGGCGTGAACACGACCTTTTCCACGATCCAGAGAACAGCATAGGCCCCGGTCATCAGAAAGCCGAGCTCCAGCAGGCTAAGGGCCAGCCAGCACACGAGAGCCGTCCAGACAAGCGGGAGCTTCGGCATCACGCGCCGGATCACCGCCGCAGCACGCCGGGGATGCAGTCCAGCAGACGGCGCAGCAGCGTATTGCGCCACATGGTGTGCGCCTTGCAGCGTGCGGCGATCGTCATGGGGAGGGTCTGAAGCAGAAAGCAGAGGAGGACAGCGGCCGGTGCGATCGACCACAGCTCCCCCTTTGCACTGGCAAGAAAGACGATGATGAGCACAACTGCGGCGAGGGCCAGCAGATAAGCCTCAAACGGCATCCGATCGAGCCAGCGGAGTGTGATGCCCGCGGTTCCGCGCTTATGGCCCGCCGTGCGCAGGCGGAAGGCAAAGCTGGCCACGCAGCAAGCCGCGGAAAGCACAAGGATGAGGATGAGCCACACGCGCATGGCGATCAGCAGATCGATCCAGCGCGCCGTGACGGCGACCGAATCGTTCCCGATCGGGGCTGCAGCCAGCGTCACGCCGACCTCTACCTCGGTCAGGCTCCCCTCGGGATAATACCAGATCTTCAGCATCGGGTAATAGGACTCTAAGCCGGATAGGGTTTCGTCGAGCGCGTCGCCGAGGCTTTCGTCGATCGGCGAATAGGACGTGCTGTATTCAAATGGCGACGCCTCGATCTCATAGTCCTCGATCTGGTATGGGAAACGTTCCAGCGCGCGCTGGGCCTTTTCCGCATCCGAGAACGTATTCTTCCAGAGCTTCGTTTCTCCGGTCGTGAACGTATAGCTGAAGGGGCCCTCAAGGAGGCTCGTCTCCCCTTCCTTTGCATTGGAAAACACGGTTGTTCCGTCCGTCGTCTTCACATCGACATGGACATTCAAGCTGTTCAGGTAATTCTGATAGCTCTGCGGCTCATGGACAAGTCCTTCCAGCACCGGTTCGACATGGTCGTAGTATTCCTGGACTCCTGCCGCATGCAGATAGGATGTACGCAGCTGCGCGCCGCCGTCGTTATAGGCCTGATAGGAAGCCAGCAGCACGATGCCCGCCGTGCTGAGCAGCGTGAGCAGGAAGCTCACGGTCAGTATGACGGATGCGGCGATCCGCGCCGCGAGGTTATCTTGCAGCTTTTTCATTTCGTCGTTCCTCCATTTTGTATCCCTTGCCCCACACAACCTTGAGATAGCGCGGTTCGGTGGGATCAATCTCGATCTTCGAGCGCAGATGCCGGATGTGCACCGCCACGGCGTTCTCCACGCCGACGGGCGAATCGCCCCAGACACGGCGATAAATTTCGCGCGGAGAGAAGACTATGCCCGCATGCTGCATGAGCAGACGCAGGATGTCGAACTCCGTCGGCGTCAGCGCGACCGGCTCGCCGTCGACCGTGACGGTCCGCCCGGCGTCGTCGAGCATGATGCCGCCACGCAGACGCGCGAGGTCGACCTCGTCGGGCACGCCCGCGACATGTGCCTGGTAGGTCTTGTCCACATGGTGCTTCGGATGCAGAAGGCGCTGGCCCATGTCCCCGTCGGTCGTGAAGAGCAGGAGCCCCGTCGTGTCCTTGTCGAGCCTGCCGACCGGAAAGAGGCCGGGATAGCGTCCCCGGGGTACGAGCTGTGCCACGCAGGGGCGACCCTGGGGATCATCCATCGTGGTCAGATAGCCCTTGGGCTTGTGAAGCATGAGGTAGACGCTGCCATCCTCGAGATGCACCTCGCGCCCATCGACGCACACGACATCGACCTTGGGATCGACCTTGCTGCCGAGTTCGGTCACGATCTGGCCGTTCACGCTCACGCGACCGGCGGTCATGAGGTCCTCCGATCCCCTGCGGCTCGCGACGCCGGCGCGCGCGAGGAACTTCTGCAGGCGCATGGGAAACGGCTGTTCGGGCGTTGCGTCTGACATGGTTATCCGACCAGTTCGATATCGTCATCGTCGGGCTCGGCTTCGTCGAGCTCCTCATCATCGTCCTCGGTATAGACGTACGCCTCTTCCTCCTCAGGGTCGGCCGTGTCGATCAGGTCGTCCTCGTCGGCTGCGTACTCGTCATCCAGCTCGTCATCGTCCCCATCGTCGGCAGCGTCATCGTCGTCAGAGGCGCTTATGTCATCCTCGCCGAAGTACGCGTCGAGGATGCCGTCGACGTCCTCGATGTCGACTCCGAGGTAGTCGTCGACCTTCTGGGTCATGGACTGCCCGATGATCTCGGCGACGCCCTCGGCGTCGTCTTCGCGCACGTCATCACCGCGGTCGACTTCCTCGACCGCGAGACCGGCCCGGACAGTCGCGATCCCCTCCTCGTCATCTGCAAGCTCGAGCTGCATGTCATCGGTCTTTCCCGCGTCGCTCAGACGTTCGCGGATCTGCTCCTTGCTCGCCTCGTCGGGAGCGAAGTCCTCGAGCGGCGGCAGGTCCTTCACGCTTCTGAGGCCGAAGCGCTCGAGAAAGGTGCGCGTCGTGCCATAGAGGATGGAGCCGCCTGGCTTGTCGCGCCCCATCTCGCGTACGAGCCCCTTCTCGACGAGCGAGGAGACGACGCTTTCCGAATTCACGCCACGTATGGCATTGACCATCGCGCGCGTCACGGGCTGGTGATACGCGATGACGGCAAGGGCCTCGAGAGCGGCCTGCGACATGCGATGCGTGTCCCATGAGATGACGTAGCGCTCGATGACGTCGTTGTGGGCGGGATGCGTGTAGAAGCGCCATCCTCCCGCCACCTCGCGCAGCTGGATACCGCGGTTCTCGTCACGGTACTCGGCGGCGAGTGCCACGAGGGCCTCGTCAACCTGCACGGGACCGACCTCGAGAATATCCGCCAGGCGCGCGGCACTCACCGGCTCATCGGAAACGAACAGGAGCGCTTCGACGGCGCTCATCAGGTCAGCAATCTGCTTGTCACGTGCCATGCTCACTCCTCATGAGAGGTTGAAGAGGCTGCCTGGGAGAAAGCCTCCGGGCCACTTGCCTCGATTCCGTCATCGGTTTCGCCAGCATCGTCCTCGTCGAACTGCTCGAGCGAAGGGTCGTCTGGCATGCCCCAATCGGGCACCGAGAAGTCGGTGATTTCGGGAGCGTCGGGTTCGATGTCGAGCTGTATCTCGTCAAAGGCAACGTCCTGGAAGATCTTGATGACGCCGCGTTTGTAGAGTTCGAGAATCGCCAGGAACGTGACGACGACAAGCTCGGGCGTGGGCGCGGGACCGACGAGCTGTTCGAAGGTGCAGCTCTCGCGACGTCGCATCGAGCGGTAAATCCCCTCGACATGGCGCTCCATCGAAATGGGCACGGCGGCGATGTGCTCGGCCTCGAGCAGAAAGGTGTCACGTCGCGCCGCGATATCGGCGCAGATGACGGCCAGCCCATGCAGGGTGACATCCTTGAGGTAATCGGGCATGAGACCCAGGAAGCGCTCGTCGGGGCCGACAAGACGCGGATGCATCTTCGCCTCGTTCTCCATCCGCGCACCCAGGGCCGCCGCGACGTTCTTGAACTGCTTGTACACGACGAGACGTTCGACGAGGATGTCGCGCGTCTGCTCGGGCGTCAAGTTGGCGAGCTCGTCATCGAGCTCGATTGGCTCGACGACCTCCTTGGGCAGAAGCGAGGATGCCTTGATCTGCAGCAACGTGGCCGCGACGACGAGGAAGTCACTCGCGATATCGAGATCGAGGTCCTTCATGCGTTCGACCTCGGCAAGATACTGATCGGTGATGTCGGCGATGGAGATCGCCCCGATGTCGATCTTCTGACGCGAGACGAGCGAGAGCAGCAGGTCGAATGGTCCCTGATATGCATCTATGCGGACGCGATATGACACGCTCGTGCTCCCGTTCATTCGAATGCGTTCGAATCGCTATTCTAGCGCAGCGCAGGCGCTATCTTGATGACGAGGCTTCGATTGCCGGGGAGGCCAGTGCGATGGCCGCGTCGGGGACGACACGGTATATCACGATGTCCTCGATTCCCTCGGGCGTCACGTCCTGCGCGCATTCCGGGGCAAAGCGCAGCCTCTGGCTCGATGGCGTCACGATATAGCCAATCCCCGACGCATCATCGCAGGTCCGGCCATTTGCGCCGAAGATGTTGTCCCCCATCGTCGCGTCGCCTTGGAGCAGCAGCGCCTTCTGGGCAATGGCACCGGCCCCGAGAGCCGCGCGCAGCTGCCTCTCGAGGATGTAGACGCAATTGAGACGTCTGTTGTCGATGTAGACGTCGGAATGGTTGTTGAAGGCCGAGCTTGCGTCATCCAAGACGAAGAGAGCCTGCTCGCCACGATCGAGCCCGTCGACGAAATCCGCCAGCAAACGCATCTCCGTGACCTCGTCGTCCTCTATGCGATACACGGAATCGTTGTACTGGTAGGCGCCGACGTTATTGGCGATCATGACGAGCGTGATCGCCACGGGCACGAAGACGGCAGCGCCGGGATGCCGCCGGGACGCCACTGCCCACATGCCGAAGAGGAGGTACGCGCAGACAAGCACCTTGGCGAGCCACGTACCCGGATTGATGTCGAGGAGGGCGCCGTGGTAAATGTCGCTCACGGCTGCGCTCTGAGACGGATCGGCACCCGGATCGATCGGAAGGATGGATATGCGGTCATCCAAAAGGCGCAGCACATGGAATTGCGCGTTGTCGAAACCCTGCGAGTAATCGCCGCTTCCCAGCATGAAGACGACGAGCAGGCAGACCGCGAGCATCGAGGCGATGGCGGCGCAGAAGACCCGCGGGTTGCGCATGATGGCAGCCCCGTCGCCACGGAGCAGCTGCTTGATGGTCAGGAACAGCAAGGGCAGGAAAAGGGGCGCCACGTAACGTACGTGGGGGCGAATGCCGACGTGGCCCAAATCCTCGCGTATGGAAATGGTGTAGATGACGATGAGGAGGATGAAGACGAAGGCAAGCAGACAGAAGAGGTAAAGATCGCGCTCGCGCCTGGTCAGCCGCGGCCAGGTGAGGGCGGGCAGGACGAGCGGGAAGAACATGAACGCGATGACGAAATGCGTCGTATCACTCAGGAACGCGTAAAGGGAGAAGAGCAGCGTATAGGGATTGAGCAGAACCGACGGGTCGGTCTGGTTGTACGAGTTGAGGAGTCCCGAGAAGAGCGTGAGCTTGAGAATGATGAAGGGAATCGCAAATGTCACAAAGAAGCAAACCAGCGATATGCTGGCGTGAATACGGGCATCTCGAGCAGGCACGCACTGAGCGCGATGCGGTCTTGCGAGGACTGTCTGAGCGTGCCGCAGGCACGCGAGTTCCGCAGCGGCATCGCGCGAAGGGTGGGCCGGGTGCGAGAGCAAGCCCGAATTCGCGTCTGCATATCGCATAGGGCGGCAAATTCGCACGACCATCATCACGATGAAGGCGAGCGCGAAGCCCAAGGCCACTTCCTTGGCGAGATAGGTAACGTAGCACAGTAGTCCTGCACCGGCGCACCAGGCATATCCCGCCCTTCCCCGCGTCTCGAGGGCCCTCAGGCAGCAGGCGACGAGCCAGAGCACGAGGGGGAGGTAGATGCATTCGCTCAGGAACGTCATCGAATAGCACATGTCGGGCATGACGAGCGTGAATACCAGGCAGACGACGACGGGAGCCTTGCTGGTAAAGAGGCGTCGCGCGAGGACGAGCGCCGGAAAGACGGCCGACGAGACGTAGATGCTGTTGAGCAGGGCGATGACCCTCACGCGCGTCTCCGGATCATCGACCAGAAACGCCGGGAAGAGAGAAAGCGGATAGAGGATCTTCTGGAAACTCGAAAGACCACCACGCTCGACGAGCTGCCCGTCGTTGAAGAGGCTCGAGGCAAGGTCGAGATAGCGAATCTCATCGGGAAGGACGCCGATTCCCTTCTGGAAATCGGCGAGGAAAAAGCGCATGGCGCACGACAGCGCGAAGAGGCCCACCGTGACAAGGACGAGGATGAGGGTGTCGTTGCTCTTGCGCGCCACGAGGCGAAACTCTCCCTTCCCGCGAGAAGGCTAGATGGGCAACAGGAAACGGGCGATGCTACCCGCCGTCGCATCGAGATAGATTCCGAAGATGTTGACGTGCAGGAAGTACGGCAGCACGAGGATGACGAGCAGGAAGAAGAACATGGCGTATTGCTGCACCTTGTAGTAGGTGCGCAGCGCCCTGTCACTCAGGAAGGCGGCGATGATCGAGCTCCCGTCAAGTGGTGGAATCGGGATGAGGTTGAAGAACGCGAGACAAAGGTTGATGGTGCAGAAGTAGGTCCCGAAGTACCAGATGTAATACCCTAGGGCCGCTGGAAGAGCGGGCGTCTGGTAGAGGTAAATCCCGCCCCAGGCAATGGCGGCGCCCACGAGGCTCAATGCGAGGTTGGTCGCCGGTCCCACGAGACCGACGATGAGCTCTCCCTTGCGGATGTCCTTGAAGTAGCGGGGATTGTAGGGAACCGGCTTTGCGTAGCCGAAGAGCATCCCCCCGCCTCCACCGAGCACCGACATGGCGATGAGGCAGCCGGGCAAGATGACGGTCCCGAAGGGATCGACGTGTCTGAGCGGATTGAGCGAGAGGCGGCCCGCGTTCTTTGCCGTGGGATCGCCGAGCTTGTAGGCGGCGTACCCGTGGGCGACCTCGTGCAAGACGAGTGCCGGAATGAACGCGACGACCATTATGACGATCTGGATGACCTGCGAGAGCATTGCGTTGGTCATGCGTCCTCCCCCATCTGCTTGAGTTCGAGCTCGATGGTGGCGGAGAGCTCGAGCCATTCGGCCTCGTTGGCCGTCATGCGTGCCTTGAGCTCGTTGTACTCGGTCATGGCCGCCTCGAAGCGCTCCTGGTCGGCATAGAGGGTCTCGTCGGCCATGAGCGTCACGAGCGCCTCGTGCCGCTCGTCATCGATCTCCATCTGCGCCTCGAGCTCGGCGAGCCGTTTTCGCTCGTCCTTGAGCTTGCGGTAGACGCGATTGCGTGCCTCGGCCTCGGCGCGTTTCTGCTCCTTTGACTTGGGAGCAGAGCCCTTTGAACCCACGGCGACCGTGCGACGCGGCTTGCGGTGCTCGTCGGCCTGCGGTTTGACGTCCATCGTCTTGTCGCGAGCCGACATCCGGTACCTGTTCGCCCCGTCCGGCTCGTCAATCGCCTCGCCATTGATATCGACCTGGCCCGACTTGTAGAGAAAGTAGTCGTAATCGCCAGCGTAGTCGGTCACCACACCGCCGTCGATGTAGACGATGCGGTTGGCGAACGAGCGTATGAGATGCCTATCGTGACTGATGAGCACGATGGTTCCCTCGAAGCTGCGCAGCGCCTGCTCGAGGATGTCGACGCTCGGAATGTCCAGGTGGTTGGTGGGCTCGTCGAGGCACAGCAGCGGCGAGGGGGCGACGAGCATCTTGGCGAGCGCCAGACGCGCCTTCTCGCCACCGGAAAGCACGCTCACCTTCTTGTCGACGTCATCTCCCTTGAAGAGGAAGGCGCCGAGCAGCGATCGGACCTGGGTCTGGGTCCATCCCGGAGCCGCCTGGTCGAGCTCCGCAAAGACGCTATTGCACAGGTTGAGCTCCTCGAGCTGGTGCTGGGCGAAATACGAGAGCTCGACGTGCGCGCCGTAGTCGATCGTACCCGCATCATGGGAGAGCTCGCCGGCGATCATCTTGAGCAGCGTCGATTTGCCCGAGCCGTTGGGGCCGACGAGCGCTATCTTGTCGCCACGCCAGATGTCGAGGTCGAGGTTCTCGTAGACCCGCTTCTCGCCAAATGACTTCGAGACCCCTTCGACGTGCACGACGTTATCACCCGTGCGCGCGGGCTGGGGAAAGGCGAAATGCAGTTTCTTCTTCTCCTCGGGAATCTCGATGCGCTCGATTCGCTCGAGCTTCTTGACGCGGTCCTGGACCTGCTTTGCCTTGGTCGCCTTGTAGCTGAACTTCTCGACGAAGGCCTCCATGTGCGCGATTTCCCTGTCCTGGGCCTCCTTCATCGCGAGAAGGCGGGCACGCGCCTCGTCGCGCTGGACGAGATAGGCATCGTAGTTGCCCGTGTAGATGTCGAGCTTGCCGTTGGCTATCTCGGCGACATGGTCCACCATGCCGTTCATGAAGGCGCGATCATGGCTCACGACGAGAACGGCGCCGCGGTAGCTCTTGAGGAAGTTCTCGAGCCAGCGCACGCTTTCGAGGTCGAGGTGGTTGGTGGGCTCGTCGAGCAGGAGTATCTCCGGGGCACGCAAGAGCAGCTTGGAAAGCGCGATGCGCATCTGCCAGCCTCCGGAGAACTCGTCGGTCGAACGCTCCATGTCCTCCTCGTGAAAGCCGAGGCCGAAGAGCACGCGTCGCGCTTGCGACTCGATGTTGTAGCCATCCCTTGCCTCGAAGCGCGTGCGCAGGCGTCCGTATTCCGCGAGGAGGCCGTCGGCACGGGATTCGTCGACGCTCTCCATCTCGCGCTCGAGGGCCTCGAGCCTGCGTCCCATCTCGGCGACGTCGGCGACGCTCGTCATGACCTCCTCCAGCACGCTTCGACCCTCCATCTCGATGGACTCCTGCTCGAGATATCCCGGATGGGCGTCACGTGAGAAGACGACCTGCCCCTCATCGGCGGACTCGAGGCCAGCGATGATGTTCATGAGCGTCGTCTTTCCCGCTCCGTTGGGACCGACGAGCGCATAACGGTCGCGCTCGTTGATGCGAAACGAGACGTTCGAGAACAGCACACGCGTGCCGAATGACTTGGTGACCTTGTCGACGTTGAGAATCATGGTGGTCTATTCTACGCGAGTTTCGGACGATGAAAGGCCAGGCGAAAAATATGCCTGGCCTTTGGTTTCATGGTGGGCGTAACAGGGTTCGAACCTGTGGCCCCTTCCGTGTGAAGGAAGTGCGCTCCCGCTGCGCTATACGCCCGTATAAGCAGGGCCGCGAAAAGGCGGCCCTGGAAAATGCTGGCTCCCCGGGTAGGATTCGAACCTACAACAACTCGGTTAACAGCCGAGGGCTCTGCCGTTGAGCTACCGAGGAATCCGCGCACATGCGCAAGACGGAATTATAGACGAAACGCGGCGGCGCGCAAGGAGAAACTTGCCGAGCGTTCAAGAATTGCCTCGAGCGTCTCGCCTTCCTAGCGCAGATGCGGATTGAGGGCGCGCTCGCGACCCATGGTCGTGGCGGCTTCGTGTCCGGGATACACGATGACGTCATCGGGGATATGCGCGAACTTGCGTTGCAGCGTCTCGAGCATCTTCTCCATGCTCCCGTGCTCGAAATCGGTCCTGCCAAAGCGCCCGTCGGAAAACAGGGTGTCGCCCGAAAAGAGCACACCGGCGTCGGCACAGTACAGGCATATCGAACCCTCGGAATGACCCGGCGTCTCGATGACCGTGAACGTGCTCGATCCGAGCGCTACCTTGTCGCCATCATGCAGCAGCCGGTCGACATGCGGCGCCCCGTGACCACGGTCGAGGTCATGGCCTCCCTGGCTCGTCACGCCGTCGACGAGTGCGGCATCGACGACAGACATCGCAACGGGGGCGCCCGTGACCTCGGCGAGACCGGAAAGGGCCCCGATGTGATCCCAGTGGGCGTGCGTGACGACGATCTGCTCGACGGGTCGCGCATGGATGTCGGCGACGATCATCGTGAGGGCATCACCCGGGTCGATGACCATGACCCGACCGTCGTCCTCGACGATGTAGCAATTGGTGAGAATGGGCCCTACCTTGCAGGTCTCTACGTTCATGAAGCTCCCCTATCGCTTCGCGCCGCCGGCAGAGGCAGCGCCCTGTTTGCTGGGCAGCACGCGCGACGCGCCGAAGACGCCGTCTATGTGCTTCACGTCCGAGAGGATCCTGTTGACGACGGCGAGGTCGGAGACCTCGAAGACGAAGCGCATCTCCACGATGTCGTCCTTGTGCGTCGTGGTCGTGCACGAGACGATGTTCACACCCGAATCGGCGAGGAACATGACGATGTCCTGCAGCAAGCGCAGCCTGTCGATGGCCTCGATGTAGATCTCAACCTGGTAGACCGCCTCGATCTCTCCCTCCCAGGCGACTTCGATGATGCGCTCGGGATTGCGTCGCAGGTCATCGGCATTGGGACAATCGGCCCGATGCACTGACACGCCGCGTCCGCGCGTGATGAAGCCGATGATCTCGTCGCCAGGCAGCGGATTGCAGCAGTGCGACAAGCGCACGAAGACGTCGTCAAGCCCCTTGACGATGACACCGGTCTTGTTGTGCGCGGACTTCTTGCGCTTGCGCTTGCTCGCGGCCTGCGGTGTGACGTTGGAGAGCGCCACGTGCTCGATCGTGGAGGGAGCGGGCGCGGATTCCTCTGCGCTCGTCTTGTTGAGTATGCGTAGCGCGCGATGCATGACCTGCTTGGGCGAGAGGTTGCCGGCACCGACCGCGATGTACATATCGTCTGCGCCCTTGTAATTGAGCGAGGCGGCCACCTCAGCAAACGCGGGCGCCATCTTGCCGCTCGAGAGCGTTACGCCGTTCTTGCGCGCCTCGCGCACGATGTAGTCTCGACCGCGCTCGAGATCGTCGTTGCGCGTGATCTTGGCAAAGTATGCGCGAATCTTGGAACGGGCGCGCGGCGTGTTGACAATGGAGAGCCAATCGCGTGACGGCGACGCGTTCTTCTGCGTGAGGATCTCGACGCGGTCGCCCATCTGAAGCGTGTACGTGAGCGGGACGATCGATCCGTTGACCTTGGCGCCGACGCAGTGGTTTCCCACCTCGGTATGTATGGCGTAGGCGAAGTCGAGCGGCGTGGAACGCGCCCGCAGGCTGATGACCTCGCCCTTTGGCGTGAAGCAGAAGACCTCGCTCTCGAAGAGGTCGACCTTGAGGGACTCCATGAACTCCTGCGGGTCGTTTGTCTCCTGCTGCCAATCGAGCATCTCGCGCAGCCACGTGAGCTTCTCGTCGAAGCTGCGCGCGGCACGATCCTTGGAAGCCCCCTCCTTGTAGCGCCAATGGGCCGCGACGCCGTACTCGTTCATGCGGTGCATTTCCTCGGTGCGGATCTGAATCTCGAGGGGACGTGCTGCCGGACCGATGACCGTCGTATGCAGGGACTGGTACATATTGAACTTGGGCATCGCGATGTAGTCCTTGAAACGCCCCGGAATGGGATGCCACAGGTTATGGACGGCGCCCAGGCTCGAATAGCATTCCGGAATGGAGTCGACGATGATGCGCAAGCCGATGAGGTCGTATATCTCGGAAAATCCCTTGTCCTTCTTCTTCATCTTCTGGTAGATGGAGTACAGGTGCTTGGGACGACCGTATATCTTGGCGTTTTCGAGCCCGACTCGATCGAGCTCCTCGCGCAGCGCATCCATGGCCTGTGCGAGGTACCTCTCCCGGGCCTCGCGTGTCTCGTTGACCATCTTCTGCACTTGCTGGTACTTGGCGGGTTCGAGGTAGAAGAACGAGAGGTCCTCGAGTTCCCACTTGATCGAACCCATGCCGAGTCGATTGGCAAGCGGCGCGTAGATCTCCATGGTCTCGCGTGCCTTGAAGATGCGCCGGTCCTCGCGCAGCGCCATGAGGGTGCGCATGTTATGGAGCCTGTCGGCGAGCTTGATGACGATGACGCGAATGTCGTTGCTCATCGCCATGAGCATCTTGCGCAGGTTGTTGACTTGCGCATGGCTGAGAGACTCGATCTCGAGGCTGTTGATCTTGGTGACGCCGTCGACGAGCTCGGCGACGGTATCGCCGAACTTCTGACGCACGTCCTCGAGCGTGTACTCGGTATCCTCGACCGTATCGTGCAGGACGGCCGCACGCAGGGTGTCGCTATCCATGCGAAGGTCGGACAGGATGATCGCGACTTCGACGGGATGCATGATGAACGGCTCGCCGGACTTGCGAAACTGGCCCTCGTGAGCACCTTTCGCGAAGAGGTAGGCCTCCTCAATCGCCTTGCAATCTTCGTCATTCAGGTACGTGGATGCGTTCTCGAAGAGAATGTCGAAGCGATCGGTCGCCGCATCGCCTTCGTCGCGCGTCGCTATGCCGTTGTGTTCGCTCACGCACTCACTCCTTTGTGCCACGAAACGCGTTATGCCATGCCATCGGGCAAGATGGGCCGATTGAAGCGTTCGAGGAGCTGCCGGGCGTCTGCCTTGAGCACCCAGCCCTTGAACGCCTTGAATACCTCGAGCTCGTCAAGCCCCTCGCGATAGCGCACCGAATCCCCGAGCTCCATATGCCCGGGATCGGGCACGAGCGTGATGTAACGTGCGACGCTTGCCCCGCTCGTCTCGATGAAACCGAGTTCGCGAAAGACCGATATGCCGCATGAAACGCTCGACTCGTCTAGCTTAACATGCCTGTCGAGCTTCATGACGCGATCGGCCAATTCGCGATTGGTGCAGGAGAACCCCCCGTCGCCCTTCGCCTGCGCCCGTTGCGCGAGCTCGCGCAAGACGCGATAGAGAACGACGAGGGCCTCGCGTGGCGGAGCGCCGGACTCGAGTATGGTCTCGTTGATGCGCGCATTGCCATAGCCAAAGAGCAGGTGGATCGTCGCATCGCGACCATCGCGACCCGCCCGGCCGGACATCTGGTTGAACTCGATGTCATTGAACGGCAGGTGATACAGGATGACATGCTCGATATCGGGAATGTCGATACCCTCGCCGAAGGCGCTCGTGGAGATGATGCAGCGCAACTCCCCTTTCCTGAAGGCATCCTCGATAGCCTTGCGGTCGGGCTTTGACAGGCCAGCATTGTAGAAGCCGATGTACGGGGCGAGATTGGGGAGGCGCTTGCGCAACATGCGGGCAAGCGAGAGCGATTGGTCGCGGGAATTGACGTAGGCGACGCACTTTCCCCCGCTCGCGACAATGCCGGCGAGATACTGCTCGCGATCGCGGACGTCGCGGTGGTCGTCGACGTGGAGATTCTCCCGCACCGTCGGGTCGAGGACGAGCTCGTCGATGGAGAGCACGGAACGTATGACCTCAGACTCCTGCGTGCCGGCCGTTGCCGTGACGGCGAGGACGAGCGGGTTTCCGAGGGTCGCGAGCGTGGCGTCAAGCGTGGCGTAGGCACTGCGGTTGCCCGCCCGGGCCAAGGCGACGTGATGGGCCTCGTCGACGACGACGAACCCGACGCGACCAGATTGCGCGAAACGCGCGGCGTGTATGGAGAGAAACTCGGGCGTGGTAAGCACGCAATTGACACTGCCATCGGCTAGACCCGCGTAGGCCCCGGCACGTGTCTCCTCGGAACTCTCGCCCGTGAGAACGGAGACCGTGAGCCCGAATTGGGCGAAGACCTCCTGGAGATGGAAGGCCTGATCCGCCACGAGGGCGCGCAACGGATAGACGAAGACGCAGGCCTTGCCCTCGAGCAGGGCGGCGCGCGCAGCATGCAAATGGAATATGAGCGACTTGCCGCGCCCCGTTGCCATGATGGCAAGCGTATTGCGTCCGTGCGCGAGGGCGTCGAGCGCGCGAGCCTGCGCATCATGTAGGGCATGGTTGCCGATGAGAGCGGTGCGCAGGGCATCTTCCAGGTCTGCGGTCGGAAGGGACGCCCAGCGCTTGCGCGCCTCGAGTAGCGAGCGCCTGTGCTCCTCGACGTCGTTTACCGCCTGTCCCATGTCGAGGTCGGTGCGTCGCACGACGATGTTGACACCGTAGCTGCGGTCGACCACGCCGGGATCGCGCACGCCGAGTGGTCCGGGCGAGCGTACGTCGGCCATGGGATCTGTCGGCCCGCCCGTCACGGCGCTCACGGCGGCATCGTAGGGCGTGCCGGCGTCCATGGCAGGAGCGAGCTGCTTGGCGAGGTGCTTGTTGAGATAGCCGAGCTGGGTGCCGTCGAGCAAGGTCACGGCGATGGCATTCGCGTCGTATTCGTTCTGGGAATCGCGCCTGAGCAAGAGCTCGACGCCGGGCTCGAGCGATGCGAGGACGTCCTGGCGGTTTTCGTAGGTGACACCGACCACCTTGGTGTTGAAACGCGCGACTTGCGTGATGCCAGCGTAATCGCCCGTCTCGCAGATTTCCCCTTGCCGCTCGAAGAGCTCGTCGATGTGATGGGACATATCCGTCTGCGCGGCGGGGCTGGAATCGAAGAGTATCTCCTTCGTCATGAGCTTGGGGGTCTTGCGTCCGCGAAACTCGTTGACGTCGGGCTCGAAGACCACGTCGCAGATCGTCGTGCAATCCACGAGCTCCTGGAGGTCCTGCGGACCGAAGAAGATGCCCGAAACCCGGGCGATCCCGTCACTCGCGTCGAAGGCGAAGTGATTACCCTGTTTGCCCACGACCGTGCGGTTATCGAGAAAGACGTCTCGCAAGGCGAGAAGCGGCATGGGGTTGCCATTGCCGCAGGGCTGGAGGAGCTCGAGTTCGGAGAACTGCTCGAGGGTGCATTCCTCGACGCGCGCGACGGCGTCAACGCGTACGCCGGGACCTGGCGCATCGTGTTGCATCTCGACCAGCTGGGCACATAGACGCCGCCCGAGCTCGTCGAGCTTGTCTGCGGGAAGCGTTATGCCGATGGCAGCCGCATGACCCCCGAACTTCTCGAAGAGGTCGGAGCAGCCACTTGCGAGCTCGAAGAGGTTGACATCGCCATACGAACGACCCGAGCCGCGCGCCTGGCCATCCTCGATCGAGAAGATGATGACGGGCCTCTTACGGGAACGGGCGATGCGGGAGGCGACGATGCCCTTTACCCCCTCATGCCAACCTTCGCCGGCGACCACGATGACGGCATCGTCGCCATGCGCATGAGAAAGCTGCTCCTCGACCTGGGCGTTGAGCTCGACTTCCGTCTGACGTCGTTGCTCGTTGACTTGCTCGAGCTGGCCGGCGATACGTTGGGCGCGATCGAGATCGTCGCACATCAGCAGGTCATAGCCTATGCTCGCGTCGCCCATGCGACCCGCCGCGTTGAGACGCGGAATGAGCGAGAAGGACAGCCGCGTCGCGGTGATGGCGTCGATTTCGACCCCGCAGACAGCCGCCAGGGCGAGCAACCCGACGCGCGTGTCGTTGCGCATATGCGCAAGGCCGTGTGCCACCAGGGCGCGATTCTCGCCCATGAGCGGCATGAGGTCGGCGATGGTGCCGAGCGCGGCGAGATCGGTGAGATCGAGCCAAAGGTCTGGCTTGCCCAGCGCGGCACCGAGCATGCAGAAGAGCTTGAGGGCGACACCCGCACCGGCGAGATCACGCGACGGGCACGTGGGGTCGAGCTTTGGGTCGGCAACGGGAACGTTGACGGGAACGGCCTCGCCCGGCTCGTGATGGTCGGTGATGCAGACCTCGACGCCGCGCGCGAGAAGGCCTTTGACCTCGTTCGCGCAGGATATGCCGCAATCGACGGTCATGATGAGGTCCGGATGGCATGCCATGCCACGCTCGATCGCGGCCTCCGACAGGGCGTATCCCTCATCGTAGCGATGCGGGATGAGCCCATGCGCATCGGCGCCGAGCGCACGCAGGGCACGCACCGAGAGGGCCGTGGCCGTAATGCCGTCAACGTCGAAGTCGCCAAAGACGAGGATGCGCTTCCTGCCCTCGATGGCGGCTCGTAGACAATCGACGACCTCGGACATGCCGGGAATCGCGGCCGGATCCACCCAATCGCGCTCGAGCGAGGGAGCCAGGAACGAACGTGCGGTACCCGGGGTGTCGACACCACGCGAGACGAGGACCCGCGAGAGAAGGGAGCCGAGATTGCATGCCAGGGCGATCTCGTGCGCCGCCTCCTCGTCAACGGGGGCGACATCCAATCTGGTATGTTCGCGATGATCGTTCATATACGGATTGTCGCATAACGCTGAGACACGGTCGTTTCCTCCGATGCGCCTTTTGGACGGAACACGCGATCTTGCCCGAATACCCGAAACGGGCCGCGATCGACGGCCCGCCTCGATAGTCCACGTCCATGAGAACCCGGGAGCTGCGGTCGCAACCTAGCTCCGGGAGTCATCCTCGTCGTCTTCACCGGTCACGTACTCGTACGAGAAGCTCGTCGTGGTCGTGATGGTGTCATCACCCGAATCCACGGGTTTGGCGGCCGAGTACTTACCGCTCGTCGCGGAAGCCTCCTGCGAATCTCCGTCGTCCCCGGACTCGGCTTCCGGAGAGTCGTCTGCCTCCCGCACGACAGCTTCGGCCCCATCGGGCTCGGCATCGTCGCCATCGTCCGCGTTGCCGGAAATCCCGGCCCTTGCAGCCTCATCATGCCGCTGCTCGTCTTGCGCCGCCTCGGGACCCCTTTCATCCAAGGCTGCGGATTGCCTGTCCTCGTCGATGCCCGAATCCGACCCCGCGAAGATGTCGGGGGCGATCTGACGGTCGATCTCGGACTCGGTCTCTCTTTCGGCTTGCCTGAGCTCGTCAAGCTTCTCGCCTGCCGTATGCCTGATGCGCTCGTCGGCATGCTTCCCGGTCTCCTTGGCCTTGAGCAGGGCGTCCTTCTCCTCCTGCTTGACCTTTGCCGCGGCTTCGCGCTCGGCAGCCTTTGCCTCCTTGCACTCCTGCTTTTCGACCTTGAGCTTCTCGGCGGTTTCCTTGCGTGCCTCGAGCATCATCTGCTTGGTGAACGGCGACTGGACGACCTCGTAGGGATACTTGTTCTCGAGACGGGCGTACGCCGGGTCCTTGGCCTTCCACTTGGTGTAGATGGGCGCGGAGATGGCGAGTGTCGAGTAGACGCCGACAACCATGCCGCAGAACATCGCGAAAGCGAAGTCGACGAGCGTGTCGGTGCCGATGATCAGCATGAACAGCACGGGGATGACCGAGGTGATCGACGTGTTGATCGTACGCACGATGACCTCGTTGAGCGAGGTGTTGGCGCAGGTGAGAAGGCTGCATTTCATCTGCGGCGAGGCGTTTCGGCTGATGCGATGGAACACGACGACGGTGTCGTAGAGCGAGTAGCCGATGATGGCGAGCAATGCCGCGATGACGTCGGAGGTGATCTCCATATGGAAGAACAGACCCGCCCAGGCGTAGATGCCGAGCACGACGATCATGTCATGGAACAGGCAGATGAGCGCGACGACGCCCATGCGCGGCTCGCGGTAGCGGATGGCGATGACGGCGAGGATGCCCAGGCATGACAGGAAGAACGCGAGGACCGAACTCCAGATGACCGAGGCACCCCAGCTCGCACCGATGGTCTCGATTTCGACCGCGTTCTCGTCTATGTCGAGAGCTCCCTCGACCTCGCTCATGATCTCGCTCGCGTTGGTCGAGACGGTATCGGTCGTCTTGACGATGTAGCCATTGCCGCCGGACATGCTCGCGGCCGTCTGGATGGAGGATATCTGCGTCTCGTAGCCAAGCTTGCTCGCGGCCTTGTTGAACGCATCCTCGAGCTGATCTTCGGTGACATCGCCGGCATCGTTTATCTGAATCGAGGTACCGCCCGAGAACTCGGTGCCGAGCGTGAGCGGAGCTCCCGTGAGAACCGTGCTCACGACGAAACCGACGAGGGCAAGGGCGATGAGGACGCCGGAAAGCCTGAAGCCGTACTTCCAGAGCCTGACGAAGTCAATTTTGGTATGTGGTCTCAACGAGTACATTTACACCGCCTCCTTCACGATGTATTCGCCCTCGTTGACGTCATCGACGATACCCCAGAACGCGGGATGGCGGTCGATGACGCGCGGGCCAAGGATGCGCATGATAGGCCCGCTGAACAGGGCCATCACGACGAGGTCGCAAATGATGCCGAGCGCGAGCGTAAGGCCGAAGCCGCGCACGTCGCCCATGGCGAAGAAGTAGAGGATGAGCGCGGAGACAAGCGTGACAACATCGGCGTCAAGCGAGGTGAAGATACCTTCCTTGACACCTACGGTGGCTGCCGTCTTGACCGACTTGCCCTCGCGTATCTGCTCGTGGAAGCATTCCATGATGAGAATCGAGGAGTCGGCGGACATGCCGATGTTGACGATGATGCCCGCGATGCCGGGCAAGGTGAGGGAAAACCATCCCACCTGCGAGAGCAGGGCGAGCAAGCCGAGATAGACGACCGACATGAGGAAAATCGAAGCCGCGGGCAGAAGACCCAGGCCCTTGTAGAAGACGAGCATCCAGACGATGACGAGCGCGATGCCGATGAGGGCGGCGAGTATGCCCGACCACAACGCCTGCTGGCCGAGCGTGGGGCCGACCGTGGAGGCCTGCTCGATGGACAGCGAAACCGGCAGCGAGCCGGAGTCGATGATCGTCTTGAGGGCGTTTGCCTCCTCGACCGTGTAGTTGCCGGTGATCTGCACCTGTCCGTTGGTGATGGCGGCCTGCACTGCGGGAGCCGACTCGACGACGCCATCGAGCAAGATGGCTATCTGCCCGTGCGTGCTCACGAGCTCGCGCGTCACTGCGGCGAACTCGGCGGTACCCGTACCGTCAAGCTGCAGGTTGACGGCATATTCGGCCGAGGCCTGCGGACGGTCGACCGTGACGTTGTCGACTTCCTCGCCTGTCATGAACGGCGTGTACGTGACGCCTTCCTTCTTGAGGTTCATGCCGGTGAGCCCCTGCTGAATGAACGTGCGTGCGGTCTCGTCAGTAATGGTCCCGACGTCCACGAACTCCAGGACGCCCTGGCTGCTGAGCGTGTCGAGGATGGCCTGGGAGTTCTCGGCGGCACCGGGAACCTGGACGAGAAAGGCGTCGTTACCCTGCTGCTGGATGGTAGCCGCAGCGGCACCGGAGGCGTTGACGCGATTGGAGATGACGAGCTGCGTCTGGTCCATCTGCTCGGCGGTGATGGGCGACCCGTCGGTCGTGGATGCCTTGAGGTTGACCGAGACGCCGCCCTGGATGTCGAGACCCATGGTGATCTTGTCCTGCGGGGGGTACAACGCGATGGCCGAGGCGATGGCGAGGATGACGATGAGGACGAGGCAGGCGAGGCTCTTGCTGTTGCGCTTCGACTTCGAGGGAGCGCTCTTCTTCTGCTTCGCGAGTGCCTGGCGACGCTCGAGGTCGGCGTACTCGCGCTGGCGACGCTTGCGCTCGACACTCGAGATGCCGGTGGACTTCTGGGCATCGCGCTCGTCTATCTTTGCCTTGGAGCGGGCCGCGGCGGCGGAGCGACGTTCCGAGCGCTTGCGCTGCCTTTCCATCTCGCGCTTGCCGCGCTCCTTGAGCTTTTCAGCTTCCTTGCGCTTCTTTTCCTGGTAGACGGGGTCGTTCTCGAGGGCAGCCTGCTTGGCGCGCTCGTCGGCGGCGCGCTTGCGCGCGGCTTCGGCGGCCTTGCGATACCGTTCGGCGTCGCGTTCCTGCCTCTCGCGCTCCTTGGCGCGCCTCTTGGCGACCTTCTCGCGTTCCTTGGCGCGCTTCTCCTTCTCGATGTCCGATTCGGGCTTCTTGCCGGAGCCACCTGCGGACGACTTGCGTTGCGTCATCTATAACTCCCGTACGTTGCTTGCAAGTGTATTCGCTTCGCGTTCTGCGCACGACGAAGCATACGCATCGCATGCGCATGACCTGTCATTCTACTACAACAGGGATTGTTGCTCGGCGAGTATGTTGCCGAGAAAGCTCTGCCGATGGACCGGGCTTGCCCCGTGCTCCCTGAGGGCGGCGATATGCCCGGCAGATCCGTACCCCTTGTTGCTCTCGAAACCATAGGCGGGATGCTCATTGGCAAGATCGACCATCAGGTTGTCGCGAGTGACTTTGGCAACGATGCTTGCCGCGGCAATGCAGGCAAGCTTTCCATCGCCCTTGACGACGCAGATCTCGCGCTCGTGCACGTGAACGGGATTGCCATCGATGAGTACGCCAGCGATATCTTCGACGTACCCGCGTTTGGCAAGGTCATGCTCGCATGCCGTAAGGGCTCGTTTCATCGCGACACGCAAGCTTGCGGCCATGCCGCAGGCATCGATTTCGTCAGGTTCAACACGTGCAATGCCCACACCAAGAGCCACTTCGTCAATCTGCTCTGCCAGCTCGGCACGACGCTTGGGCGAGAGCTTCTTGGAGTCATCGAGTCCGATGACTTGCGGATCGTCCGGCAGCGCCACGCAGGCAACCATGAGCGGACCGGCCAACGCTCCCCTGCCGACCTCGTCGATGCCGACGACGACGCCCTCGGGAACGATCTCGCGCATATACGAATAGAGCTCCGCGGTATGTACCCTGCGGAGCTCTTCGCGTTCTTTCTTTGTTAGGCCGATTAGAAGCCCTTTTCGCGCAGACGAGCGGCCTTGCCGACCTTGTCGCGCAGGTAGTAGAGCTTGGCGCGACGCACGGCACCGTGACGCACGACCTCGATCTTCTCGATCTTGGGGGAATGCACGGGGAAGGTGCGCTCGACACCCACGCCGAAGGAGACCTTGCGAACCGTGAAGGTCTCGCGGTTGGAGGAGCCATGACGACGGATGACGTCACCCTCGAACACCTGGATGCGCTCGCGGTTGCCCTCTTTGATGCGGTAGTGAACCTTTACATGGGAGCCCGGGAAGAACTCGGGAATCTCCTTGATCTGCTGCTGCTCGATTGCGCGGATGTAGTCCATTGTCTGATCCTTTTCCTGTCGTGCCATTCGTTTCGCGTGCGGGCCTATCCCCACGGAGGAAACGACGCGAAGAGACAGGATACAGCAATGCGAAGTACGAGGCAATGATTTTTTGGCCTCTGCCTCACAATGTACGTGCAGGCAATTTACTTTGCTCCGACGGTCGCTTCCCGACAGCCCGCTTCAAAATGAGACAGTTGCCCTGAGACGTTGTCTCATCCCCCGTCTCGTCTAGAACAGATTGTCCGGGTCGACGTCGACGGCAACGCGCACGTCGGCGTTCGCCTTGCGCGTCTTCAGAACCGGATCGATGATGGCGGAAATGTCCGCGTCGACCGGGGCCTTGACGAGCGTATGCCAGCGGTACAGCCCGCGCAAGCGCGCAAGCAGGCATGGTGCGGGGCCAAGGACGTCCCATTCGCATCCGGCGGACACCATCGACGAGTTGACGGCAAGCGTCACCTCGGTGATGACCTGACGCACCAGACGCTCGTCCCTACCCCAGACGAGGATGTTCGCGAGACGCGTGAAGGGCGGATAGCCAAGCTCCTCGCGCAACGGAAGCTCGCTTTCGAGGAAGCGCTCCCTATCATGCGCGGCTGCGGCACATATGGCCGGATGCTCGGGCCAGTAGGTCTGGACGATGACGTGCCCGGGCTTGTCGGCACGACCTGCCCGGCCGCTCACTTGCTCGAGCAACTGGAAGGTTCGCTCGGATGCGCGAAAATCGGGAAGCTTGAGCGTCGTATCGGCGTTGATGACGCCGACGAGCGTCACGTCGGGGAAATCGAGCCCCTTCGCGATCATCTGGGTACCGAGCAAGATGCCGCCATGGGCCGAGGAGAACTCGTCGAGCAGGCGCTCGTGCGCACCCTTCCCCCGCGTGGTGTCGGCATCCATGCGAATGACGGGCATGTCGACGGGGACGACCTGGCGCAGCTCGGCCTCCACCCGCTCGGTACCGGCACCGAACTTGCGCAGGTAGGGACTCCCGCATTGCGGGCAAACCGCGGGAAGTGGCTCGGAATGGTCGCAATGGTGGCAGACGAGTGTTCCCGCGCTCTCGTGAAAGGTGAGCGATGTCGAACAATGCGGGCATTCGGGCACGAAGCCGCATTCGCGGCAAAGCACAAAGGAGGCGAATCCACGCCGGTTGAGCAGCAAGACGGCCTTCTCGCCCCGTTCGTATACGTCATGCAGTGCCTCGACGAGCGCCTTGGAGAACATGGAGCGCGACCCGCCCCTGAACTCGGCGGCCATGTCGACGACCTGCACGTCGGGAAGGGTCTGGCCACCTGGCCGTTCGCCGAGCGTGACATGCTGCCACGCACGCTCGCCGCGAACGCCGCCCGCACATGACGCGAGCGTGTCGATGCCCGGCGTCGCCGAGCCCAACACGAGCGTCGCGCCGCGCATGCGCACCAGCTCGTAGGCGACGACACGGGCGTCGTAGCGCGGGGCGTTGTCCTGCTTGTAGGAGGAGTCGTGCTCCTCGTCGATGATGACGAGGCCGAGGTCATGCACGGGAGCGAAAAGCGCGCTGCGGGTTCCGACGACCACATGCGCCTCGCCGTTGCGCACGAGGTCCCACTGGTCGAATCGCTCGCCGGCCGAAAGACGCGAATGCAACACGGCGACATCGTCGGAGAAACGCGCCCTGAACCTGCCCACCGTCTGGGGCGTGAGGGCGATTTCGGGAACGAGGACGATGGCGGACTTCCCGGCGCTCAGCACATCCGCGATGG
>OGRN01001166.1_pt1 | contig 23278 bp, 18 predicted proteins | sample 1553401 | NCBI WGS metagenome assembly OGRN01 (sample SAMEA2580096, study PRJEB22360) | human gut metagenome | biome: human gut; feature: human-associated habitat; material: faeces | place: Denmark | collected 2008/2010 | reverse complement strand
TTTTGTTTCCATATAAGAACCTTTCAGAACTTTCAGGAAACCAAGCTGCAACTGTTCCGGGCGCATTCGGTATACATCATCAAAAGACACTGCAAAACTTTTGATATCCTCAAATGGCAATCCGGCAATCAGATCCAAGTGTTGATGGATATTTCCTGCCTGATTGACTCTTGCCACTTTTGCAGCAAGCTTATCAAGATCCATTGTTCGGTGAATCTCCCGGATCGTATCCGGATTCGTTGACTGTACGCCGATTTCCAACTGGATCAATCCCGGACGCATAGCAGTAATAATCTCAAGTTCTTCTTCATTTAACAGATCCGCCGACACTTCAAAATGAAAATTCGTAATTCCATTATCGTGTTCTTCCAGATATTTCCATATTGCCAGTGCATGGTCATGCTTGCAGTTAAATGTACGGTCTACAAATTTAACCTGCGGAACTTTATGATTCAGGAAAAACTGTAATTCTCGAAATACAAGATCAAGGCTGCGGAAACGAAGTCTCTTATCTATAGAAGAAAGGCAATAGCTGCATGCAAACGGACAGCCTCTGCTTGTCTCATAATAGATGATTTTATGTTCAAAATCTTCCAGATGTTCATATACAAACGGGACTTCGCTCAGATCGATCGGCTGCCGCCACGGTGTTTCTACTACTTCGCCGTTACTGTCACGAAATGTAATTCCATCAATCCCGGCCAGCACATCATCCGGGATCTCATATCCGGTCATTTCCTGTTCTGTCTGTACATATGCTTCACACAATGCATGAAAAGTCAGTTCGCCTTCTCCTTTCATTACACCGGTAACTTCCGGCAGTCTTCGAAGTACATCCGGTGCGTCATAAGAAACTTCCGGGCCGCCGGTCCAAATCTTAAGATTCGGACGGACTTTTTTTATTTCCCGGATCAGTTCTTCAACATATTTTAAATTCCAGATGTAACATGACAGACATAAAACGTCGGGCTGCCTTTCGTAGACATCCCGCATAATATCATCCATCTGCTGGTTGATCGTATATTCTCCGATCTCAATCTGTAATTCATTATTTTCCTGTTCTGTGTGGCAGTGCAGGTCAGCGTATGCTTTCAGACAATAGACTGCTAAATTTGAATGTATATATTTGGCATTGATCGCTGCCAGCAAAATCTTCATTGTATATTTCCTCCAATTCCGGTATTTCCATTGACAATTCGGGCAAAACACGTTAAAATATAGACTCGTGCAGCCGGGGTGTTAGCGGTACCTTGTACCTACAATCCGCTATAGTAGGGGTGATATTGCGCAGAGGGCATTTTTCTTTCGGAGCTGCCCTTAATAAGTGGCGTTGATGACTGGGTCTTACGCGACGGGAATCTGTGAACCGTGTCAGGTCGGGAACGAAGCAGCACTAAGCAGAACCTCCCGGGTGCCGTAAGGCAGCCTGGTCTGAGTTAACTGTTAAGGTAACGTCCGGGAGAAAGTGTTCGAAGCGCAATGCACGTTTTTTATTTCTTGTTTTTATTTTCTCCCTGTTTTTTCAATTTCTTGGTTTCTCTTAGTTCTCTGAAAAAATCTTTCATCATCTGACTGCATTCTTCTTCTAAAACTCCTGTTTCCAGCTCAACTTGATGATTAAATTCCGGCATCTGCAATAGATTCAAAATAGATCCGGCACATCCGGCTTTTGGATTCATACAGCCGACCACAACCCTGTCAATCCTTGACTGCACCAGTGCACCGGCGCACATCTGACAAGGTTCCAGTGTCACATACATCGTACAACCTTCCAGTCGCCAGTCATCTAATTTCTTACTCGCTTTTTTGATCGCCGCCAACTCTGCATGAGCCAGTGTATTCTTATCAATCGTCCGGCGATTATATCCCCTGCTGATGATCTTCCCGTCCCGGACAATTACACAACCAATCGGTACTTCCCCGATCGCATATGCTTTCTTTGCCTGTCTGATTGCCTCTTTCATGTATTTTGCATCTGTATCTGTCATCTTCCGCTGTCCTTTTTCTTTATTTTCTGACACGCCTGCACCAGTATCCAAATCGCTCTTCTTCACTGTCTGCTGCCTGCGCTTCTTTTTTGTCTATGTTATCATCTACAATTGTTTCTGCAGTTTTATTTATATTTTCGTCTATATTATTGTCAAATGCCAGTTCCTCTGCCATAACAAATTTCCCAAATCCGAAAACGCCTGCTGCCTGCGCTTCTTTCTCATGATACACTCCCGGCACTCCCAGATAACAGCCATCCTCTTCTTCCAGGAAAAGTAAATGCCCGTAATTATAATAGCCATGTAATAGAAAGCGGTTATTCGCTAATTTCCATTCGCACCGCGGCAGCCTTGCGATCTCCCGTCTTGTGATTCGGTGTGCATTACATTTTTCCATGTGCTCTGTGGCTGCTTCAGATGCGGATATCTCCGGGGAAAAATCGGTTTCTGTTTCTGAACTTATTTTCTCCGATGGCTTTATGTCTTTGCCTGAAACATGATCTGAAGTCAGTACCGGTTCATCTTCTATCCCATCTTTTGTATCTAAATTAAGACTGGGCTCTGTATTCGACTTTTCTTTTTTAGATGTACTTTCACTTTCCTCACCCAGCCACAAGCGCTCCGGCACCACCGGCATGTCATTCCACGATGCCGCATAATAATTATTTCCTTCTTTCATAAGAAGTACGCCGCACACAGTATGGCCTTTCATTTCATAACAAAAGCGATAATTAACAGCAGGGTTGATATTTCCAATCTCACCCTGCCCGATTCCAACGTAGCCTCTGTCTTCTTCACAAAGCAGGTACAGGAACAATGTCCGTTCACTTCCGAGGCGCAGTCCCTTTCCGTGAATGTGTACCATTCCTCTTGCTCCGCTTTGTTCCACTTTTACAAAACCTACATTCCTTATTCTTTTTCCCTGATCGTATTCATACAGATATCGGATAAATTGCTTCACCATTCCACATCCTGTCTGGTTTATTTATCACAATCTATTCCATGTCCTGTTAAAAAATACCACTCCACGGCCAATCCATTGCTTTGAGTTCCTGATACAGCTGTTTGGCATAGCTGTCTGTCATTCCACAAATATAATCAGTCACCAGAAGCAGTCTTAAATACAGCCGTTCAATATCTGATTTTCCTTCTGCCTGCAAATGATACGCACTTTTATAATTGCTCGATATAAAAGAAACCATACGTACATCCAGCGATTCTAACTTCTCCGGCTCATCGTCATAGCTGATGATCGCATGCATGAACTTGTCCATCAGGAAATCCAGGACAGCCTCTTCTGCAACTTCCATCCGGTAGATCACATCGGACGTAAACACTTCCCGGTATGCCAGCTTTCCGAGCATGTCCATTAATTTCTCCGCTTCTGTATGATAAAACAGATCATGCGGATATTTTCCTGCCATAATCTGATCATAATTAGAAGTAAATCCATAAGTTGCCTGACCGATGAGAAATCCCTGCACGCATATGATCCAGTTCTTAATCGCATACGCTTCCGGATGTGCGACATTTTTTTCTTTCCCACGTAAATACAACTCTTCCAGTACATCTGCCGGGGAAAATGTCTCTGTCTGCTCCGATTTCGTTAATCCTTGCACTTCTTTCAGCTCTTCCAGCAATGTATGGTAACTGATAAATTTCTTAATAAACGCATCTTCAATATCTGCTGTCTTGTACGCGATATCATCTGCCGCTTCCAATATATATGTCAGCGGATGACGGTTACCGTTTGTTCCGGTTTCTTTTTCAATCTCCCGGAAAATCTCCTCATCCGCATAATAATATCCCATTTTTTTCTTCTTAATATCTTCTGAATGAGGATCCATCTGATGGGACGGCACTGGATACTTTACAATTGTATTCAATAACGCATATGTCAGGTTCATTCCATGCTCATCCACCAGAAAGTGTAATTTCGTTACCAGTCTGAGTGCCTGCGCATTTCCTTCAAAATGATACAGATCTGCAAGCATCTGTTCATTCAGAAGCTGATCGACCGGGCGTCCATGAAATTCGATCTTTGAAAGATTTCTTTCAAACCACTCTCTTATCGCAACCTCACCGTAATGACCAAACGGCGGATTACCAATGTCATGGATCAATCCGGCACACTGCAAAATATTACAGATATCTTCCTTCATGTGCGGTTTGAAGCCCTCATCCTTTTTATATAACAGAATATTTTCCGCAATATTCTGTCCCAACGACCTGGCAATCGAAGATACTTCCATAGAGTGTGTCAGCCTTGTCCGTATAAAATCGCTCTTGTCCAGTGGGAACACCTGCGTCTTATCCTGCAAACGGCGGAAAGAAGCGCTTCCGATAATTCTGTGATAATCTTTTTCAAATTCACTTCTCAGATCCGTATTGCCATCCGTCCTGCGGCCGGATCCGGACTCTCTGCTTCGCTTTGTCGATAATAGCTGTTCCCATTTCATATATCTTCACGCTTTCTAATCGAGGTAAATCGGTGAAACATAATCATCACCAAGTTCTACTTTCTTTCGTTCCTGCTCACCAAGAAATGCCCACTCTGTCATATCCTGCCATTTGTGATCTTTGCGGCTGTAAACCTGTACATAACCGATACGTTTCGGATGCATCCGCACACTGTTGGACTCATATTCACGACCGGTATATGGATTCATCTCACCAATGGATAAATCCTCTGTCTCTTCTTCCTGCTCGTTCTCTTTCGCAACAGCTTCCTCAAATGCTTCTGCAAATTCCTCTTCTACCGGTGATACTTCTGCTTCTGGTTCTGTAAATTCTTCACCGAGTTCTTCCTTATATTCTTCTTCCGGTTCTGTTATTTCCGGTTCCGGCACTGGTTCCTGTTTAGGCGACGGTTCCTGTTCCGGTTGCTGTTTCTGCTCTTCCACTTCCGCCTGCTTTACGCCTTCTGCTTCCTTGTCTGCATGTTTGCCAGTCATTCTCTGGAAATAATCCTTCCAGCTGTGATGTTTCTTTTTCTTCACCGGTTCTTCTGATTTTGCTGTCGGTTCTTCATCTTCCGCTGTTGACTCTGGCTCTTCCGGCTCCGATGTTGTCTCTTCTGCTTCTCCTGTTGTGACCTCTGAAACTTCTTCCCGGTTCTCCTCTTCAAATGTTTCCCGGATCAGTTCCTCTGTCTCTCGGAAATCATCATATTCCTCTACAGATTCTTCCACAGGCTCTTCTACAGGCTCTTCGTAGATTTCTTCCGTTACTTCTTCCACCGGTTCTTCTTCATAGACTTCCTCCACGATCTCTTCTGTCGGCTCTTCGTAAATTTCTTCCGTTACTTCTTCCACCGGTTCTTCTTCATAAAATCTCTCTTCCGTTGGTTCTTCGTAGACTTCCTCTTCCGGCTCTTCGTAAACTTCTTTCGTTGGTTCTTCGTAGACTTCCTCTTCCGGCTCTTCGTAAACTTCTTCTACTGTCTCTTCTACAATCTCTTTTTCCGGCTCTGCTGCCACTTCCTGTATATGTTCCATGCTGTCATTTTCAGCAGCTGTATCCTCTCCCAGAATATTCAATTGAAAAGGACAGCCTAATATACTCGCGATCGTTCGCATATCCTGCTCTTGAAAATTATCGCGATTCAGTCTCTGCGTCATATTCTGACGGGACATCTTCTTTCCCGTCTGCTCTTCAATGAGCTTTGCAAGCTCTTTGATCGTCATACCTTTTCTCTTTAAGATAATCTTGACTTGCTCTCCAAATGTCAAATCCAGCATAGCTTATCCTCCTTATTCTATTCCATAAAAGCTCCCCATATTTACCTTATTTATTCTATCAAATACATAAACGAGCGTCAACTTGCACACAGCTATAATACGGAAAACATATCATGCCGATTTTAGCATCAAAACAGACTTTTCTCTTAATATAAAAATGCATACCTAAATAAAGACGGATACCAATTCGTTCATTGATATCCGCCTTTATTCTGATTGTTCTTCCATCTTCATTATCTTCTACCTTTTGGTGGTCTGTACCTTCCTTTCTTAGTATCGTTGTCCTCCTGCGTTACACCTCGGACACTTTCAATTGTATAATTGAAATCGTATAACAAATGAATTATTTACAGCTCGCGTCTGTCTTATAATTTCGATTTGTTATTTTGTAATTACATTATAGCCTTGTATTATATATTTGTCAATATATTTTTTGTATTTATTTTCATTTTCAGATTATTTGAGATTGTCAGACGCTGTCCAGTGGAGAATCTTCTATCTCTTCCAGCTCCACAATATCTCCCAGCGGAATTTCCATCCCGTCTTTTAATACCAGGTGATTTGTCTCAGAATCTATCCTTTTAAATATTCCTGTTGCGATTTTGTAATCTCCGCCATCTTTTACTTTATCCGCGACAAAATACTTACACTGAATGAAAGCCTTCCCTTCTCTATGACAAATACGGCCGAGTACATAATCCAGCTCTTCCCGATACTCTTCATCCTGTATGATCTTGTCCTTTGTCAACCGGTGTTCCTCCTGCAATTCTTCTTTATGACCGGTCAGGGCTGCAAATGGTGCAAACTGTGCTGCTCTTGCTTCCAGCAACATACGGGGATGCTTTCTGGATGTTGGATGTGGAAGATCTATGATATCTTTGTACTTTTTTTCTGCACTCTCAAATTTTCCATACACGCTCATGCTTTGTGTCCTCCAATCTGCCGGTTACGTTCTACTGCGGTTGCCCCCTCCTGCAGATTCATGCCTTTTAAGATTGCATTTTTCCCATATTTTTTCTTAATATCCAGCACTGCCTTCTGCATTTTCTTTTCCCGTTCCAGCTCTTCCTGTTCCTGTTGCTTCTTCTGCGGTTCATCCGAATCATTATCAAATAGCGAAAGCTGTTCAAAGCCGTTTTTTTCCTGCGCCACAGATTCCGGTACTACATGATTCGCTGTGATTGTAATACGTCTGACTAGAAGTTCCGGATCTACGATCCGGTCATATAATTCCAATACCGCTTCCATAATTTTTTTCGTTGAAGATGTCCACTTTTCTAAATTTGCCGTACCATGAGCATGCTTTGGCACTTTGCGTCCATAGCGGTCCGTCGCTACTTCACCTTTAAATTGACTTTTTCCTTTTTGATTCGCCAGATTCTCCCTGTCAAAACCAATCGTCAGGACAATCTGATCTGTCACCAGCTGCTTTTCCACCAGATCCAGAACTAACTGGTCTGTCATTTCCTTTACAACAAGTTTTGCCTGTTTCCCGGAATAAGGACAATGCAATACCTGTCCGGCGCCCATACTGTTCTGCTCCGGCTGATAAGATTTCACAAAATCCATCGTACATGGCTCATAACCCCACGCATGATCGATCAATAATTCTGCATTCACGCCAAACATCTTGTATAAAAGTTCTTCATTATAATACTCATTCTCTTTTCCGATAGAACATCTCGCAATGTCGCCCATTGTGTAAAGACCGGCAGTTTCTAATTTCTGTGCATATCCATGACCTACCCGCCAAAAATCCATAAGTGGTCTGTGATCCCACAATATTTTCCGGTAAGATCTTTCATTTAATGATGCAATTCTCACACCGTTTGCGTCCGGCTCGATATGTTTCGCCACAATGTCCATTGCCACTTTGCACAAATACAGATTCGTCCCAATCCCTGCCGTAGCCGTAATTCCGGTTTCTTTCAGTATATTCTGTATGATCTTCTCTGCCAGTTTCTTCGCCGTTAATCCATACGTTTTCAAATAATGTGTCACATCCAGAAATACTTCATCAATCGAATATACATGCATGTCTTCCGGTGCGATATATTTCAGATATATACCGTAAATCCGGCGGCTGTAATCCATATAAAGCGCCATCCTCGGAACAGCAATAATGTATTGTAATTCCAGTTCCGGATGCTGCTTTAACTCTTCCATATTATAGGAATCTCCGGTAAACTTTCTTCCCGGAGCCAGACTTTTTCGCTTTCTGTTTATTTCGCTGACTTTTTGTACTACTTCAAATAAACGTGGTCTTCCCGGAATTCCACATTTTTTTAAAGAAGGAGAGACTGCAAGACAGATTGTTTTCTCTGTACGACTTGGATCCGCAACAACCAGATTCGTTGTCATCGGATCTAAATCACGTTCCTGACATTCCACAGATGCATAAAATGATTTTAAATCAATCGCTATATAAGTGTGTTCCATCTCGCATTTTTCCTTTCTTAATTTAGAACATATGTTCTCCTTATTATAATCTATTTTTCATATTTCGTCAAATATCTGAACCTACCGGATCTGCCACCGGTAGCTTCCTCGTCGCTATAATCGAACAGGCTAACTCCTGTTCGATTCGTATACCATCTCGCTTGGCAGCTCGCTGATTAGCGGTCGTCATAACAAAAAGTATACTCCCCACCCGGAAAGTATACTTTCATTATCTATCATATCTTAAGGTTTCATACACCTACTACTTCTTCAGTTCTCGTACCAATGCATCCACGCCGATCTTCACATTTTCCGGCGATGTAGCCAGATTCATACGGATAAATGTGCCAAATCTGCTACCACCGAACCAGTCACCAAAATCAACTGCCAGATGACATCTTTTCTGCACAACTTCTTTGACTTTTTCCGCCGGAACATATGCGTCCAGATCGATCCAGCACAAATATGTTCCCTCCAACGGCGAGACTACTACATCCGGAAGTTCTTTTTCAAATGTTTCTCTGACATATGCTTCATTTTCACGGATCTGTGCTTTCACACTTTCCAACCAGGAAGCTCCTGTCCGGTATGCCGCCTCTGCTGCGATATATCCAAACGGATTACCACTTCTGACACGGATTCCATCTACAAATGTATCCCATTTCTTCCGGAGCTTATCATCTGGAATGATCACAATGGAATTCTGCCCGCCGGCAAGGTTAAATGTCTTCGACGGCGCTGTGATTGCTACCATCATATCTGCATACTCACCAACAGATAAAGACGGTACATGCGGATGTTCACTGAAGATCAGATCATGATGAATTTCGTCCGAAATCACATATACCTGATGCTTTCTGCAGATTTCAAATAATGTCTTTAACTCCTCTTTTTTCCATACACGTCCTGCCGGATTGTGCGGTGAACACAGAATAAATATTTTCACCTGATTCTCTACAATTTTCTTCTCAAAGTCTTCATAATCTATATGATATTTTCCGTCTTCGTTGATCAGATCTGAACAGATCAGCTTCCGGTTATTATTTTTCACTGCATGCAGGAACGGATAATATACCGGCGTATTGACGATCACTGCATCCCCCGGCTCTGACAGAATCTGCACAAACCAGTGAAATGCCGCAACCACACCAGGTGAAAATCGCATCCATTTCTTCTCTACCGTAAATCCGTGCTGCTCCTTTTCCCATTTTATAAATGCTTCATAATAGGACTCCGGTATTTTATAATATCCAAATACTCCCTGCTCTACATATTCTTTCAGGGCATCCACCACCCCTTGCGGCACGCGGAAATCCATATCTGCCACCCACATTGCATGTAAGCCTTCCTCGCCAAACATGCCTGTCTGACCATCCCATTTGTTACAGTTTGTATTTTTACGATCTACATATACAAGTTCTTCCATACCATATACCATCCGTTTCTTTTGTATTCGTATTCGCATTCTCATTCTCATGCCATTGCAATTATAACACAAATAACTTATTTCACCAGTTAATTACCCAAACTCAACTATTGAAATTTATTTCGTATTTTTTGAATTACTCCAAGCTCCATAAATTTTATTTCCTGTGGAATCCACTATATATGCTCTGACTCTTACATAATATATCTTGCCTTTTTTCAGTGAAGATATTGTATCACTTTTTGCTGTGGTTGTTTTGACAGTCGCACCCGAAAATTTACTATTTATTGCATATTGTATCTGATATCCGTTTGCTTTCTTTATTGCTGTATAACTTATCTTCACTTTTCTTACGGATATCTTTGTAATTTTCAGCAGCTTCGCTTTATCTACTTTAATTTTAATCCACTTTGCATAAAGCGTTTTGTTTCCACTACTTATACTTGTGACCTTCGTTTTATATTTACCATCGGTATACCAGCCAGTAAAAGAATAGCCTTTTTTCTTTGGATTTTTCAAAGTTACCTTTTTGCCATAATAACTTGAAGGATTCGCCTTATTATTAGTTCCACCTTTCAAATTATATTTTATTGTATATGGTACGGTTACTGTACAGGTCGCTGTTTTTCCATTTACTGTCTTAACAGTAATAATGGCTTTTCCATAACTTTCCGCCTTTACATTACCTTTTTGATCGACCGTTGCAACCTTGCTGTTACCGGTGGACCATTTTAATAACTGATCCGTTGTATTACTTGGAATAATCTTCGCAGTTAATTTATAAGAAGTTCCCTTCGGAATCGTTTTGCTTGAATAATTCAATTTCACTGCTGTGGCATTGACCTTGGGATTCTCTAGCAAATTATATTTAATACTATTCTTTTGGGCATAGTCCAATGCATAACTATCAGGGTAAACGAAAAGTGTAAGATCGGAACTATTACCATATGTACTATTATAAAATGTAAACTCACTTATACTTATTACACTTTTTGGAATTATCACACTTTTTAAAATAAAGCAATAACCAAATGCATATTCCCCTATACTTATTACACCGTTTGGAATCGTTATGCTCTCTAAACTACTACACTTATAGAATGTACATTTTTCTATACTTGTCACACTGTTCGGAATCGTTATACTCTCTAAACTACTACATTCATAAAATGCATATTCTTCTATATTTGTTACACTGTTCGGGATTATTACACGTTTTAAGTTATTACAATGTTCAAATGCACATCTTCCTATTCTCGTCACTCCATCCGGAATCGTTATACTCTCTAAATATCTGCAATATCTCAATGCATTCCATCCTATACTTGTTACGCTCTTTGGAATCGATATGCTTTTTAACTCGCATAAATTGAAGGCATTTACTCCTATGCTCGTCACGCCTTCTTCTATATATACCTCTCTTGCAGGAATCCAAGGAGCCCGATATGCAGCAGAATAATCACTCATCTTCCCTGTTCCGCTTATCCTTAATTTTCCATCACTATATAATGTCCAGTAAACATTTTCACCACATTTTCCACTATCCTTTATATTGTCATCTTCACCGTTCAATAAATGATTATATTCATCATAAATCTCCGGATAATCTTCTTCCAGATAGTTTAAATAACCGGTTTTTAAGTCCTCCTGTGTAGTTTTATAATTCAATTTTATTGAATTTACAGTACTCACAAAACTATTATAATTTGTTCTGTCTAAAAATATCGATGCGGCACTGTTATCATATATAATATTCGCAAATTCTAATGCATAATCCGCACTTACGTCACAGAGATTTATATATAATTCCACTGCATTATTATACACTTTTGCATTCTGGCTTGATTTATTGCTGAGATACTCATTCCCTACTTTCTGTGTAGTATTTACAAGTAGTTTTTCTATCTCACATAGTTCATTCATTTTGTAATATTGTTCAGAAAGTTCATCTGTACTAAAGCACATATTACACAACTGTTTTGACGTTTGTTGTGCATAATAGATTGGTGCTGCCGGTGAATTTTTTATTACAGCAGCCCACATATCACCCACCACATTTTTAAACAGTGCTCCAAAAACTACTGTCCCACTGTCATTTACCGCATTTTCTACAGTAGCAAGAATATCCGATTTACAAGTTATAATTTTATTCAATGCATATCTCAAATTATAGTCTGTGGTTAAATTATACATATATTCCAAAACCGAAAATGTTTCTTCTTCCATCTGATAAATACAAACATATGTCGTTATTTTCTGTATGATTTCTTCAATATCTTTCATAGAAGAATAATACTGATCAAATATTTTAATCCCCGCATCAATATTATCAACCATATTATATTTTTTCTTCAACATACTGGTAACAGCATCTTTTACCTGTTCTTTATTTAACTTCGACAGTTCAGAACTGCCAGTCGAAGTTACTCCATAAACTGATTTTAAATATTCATTAATATAACCAATGCTTGTTTTTGCAGCGCTTTCATATTTGGAATTCATCGCACTTATAATTTCATCACTTGTCGTCGATATCTTAAGCATTGAAACCAAAATTGCAAAATCATATTCCGATTCTTTCAATATTGTATCAAGTTCGTCCGTAGGTTGAAATGTTAATGCATTCCAAGCCTTGATATGATCAGAAAATAATGAATCCTTATTTAACTCATTGATTAATTTTCCACTTGGATGATCTGCATTATGTAATATTTCTACTGCGGATAAATAAGGTGGCACACCGTTATTCACGGGATTATTTCCATTTTTAAAAGCTAAGTTTGCTTTATAAACATCAAAATCGAAATTATTCGCAGTTATTTCATTGGCATAAACATTCTCTGCATTTCCCGACCACAAAGATAAGAACATTATCAATATTATCAAAACACTCCCAATTCTTTTCATATATCATTTCTCCTATCGTTTCTTTAATTCTATATTATTATCTACAAAGTTTCTATAAAATTGCAAAAAAAATTGCAGTAACAATTTTTATTTGCCACTGCAACTTTTATAGGTTCTTATCTTTCTATCATTATCTCAATTTATCCGCAAAGCTGCTGCCGTCACCGGTATAATCAATCTGGAACAACTCACCGATCGTAGCTGCAATATCTGCATACGTGTCCCTCGTTCCAATGTTGATTCCCCGTTTCCATGCCTTGCTGTATCCAAGAAGCGGCACAGCCTCTCGTGTATGATCTGTTCCCTTGTATCCCGGATCACATCCGTGATCTGCAGTAATAAAGAGCACATCATCATCCCGCATATTTGCAAGAAATGTTCCGAGTGCTTCATCAAATTCATTCAACGCATTTGTATAACCCGGAATATCTCTGCGGTGTCCATACATCATATCAAAATCAACCAGGTTGATATAGCAAAGTCCGTCAAAATCTTTTTTCTGGATTTCGAATACTTTCTCCATATTTTTTGCATTTCCATGATTCGGTGTTGTCTCAGTCAGTCCCTGACCTGCAAAAATATCATAAATCTTTCCGACACCGATCACATCTTTTCCTGCTGCCTTTAACTGATCCAGAATCGTCGGTTTCGGAGGCACCAGTGAAAAATCATGTCTGCGGTCTGTTCTTGTAAAGTTTGGATACTCACCGACAAACGGTCTCGCAATAACTCTCGCTACTGCATGATCTCCCATCAAAATCTTTCTTGCAATCTTACAGTATTCATATAACGTCTCAATCGGTACGACTTCCTCGTGGGCTGCAATCTGAAATACACTGTCCGCAGAAGTATACACGATCAGCGCGCCTGTCTCCATGTGCTCTTTTCCATAGTCACGGATTACATCCGTTCCGGAATATGGCTTATTACAAAGCACTTTCCGTCCAGTCTGCTTCTCAAATTCTGCCAGCACCTCCTCCGGAAATCCATCCGGGTAAACCGGGAACGGTTTTGGTGAGATCACACCTGCCATCTCCCAGTGACCGATGGTTGTATCCTTCCCCTGGGAACTCTCATACAGTCTTCCATAGCAGCCTTCCGCTGTCTGATCCTGATTTCCATATCCCATATCATCAATATAGTAAATGCCAAGTTTCTCCATATTCGGAATGTTCAATTTTCCTGAATCATAACAGGTCTTCCAGGTATTACTTCCTTCATCTCCAAACTGCGCCGCATCCGGTGCTTTTCCGATTCCTGCGCTGTCCAGTACGATCCAAAATGCTCTCATCCCGGTCCCTTCTTTCTTCTTACTATTGATTCGCTTTCTTATAAGCGACAAAATCTTCTGGGTTTAAAAATGCTTCTTTATATCCAAGTTCGTAACAAAGCTGCATGGTGTATGGCTGCTCCAAATATGCTTTCTCAAGAATATCCTTTTCCTTGAACACGCTCTTCACATCTCCATCCAGCAGTGCATCTCCTTTTGCAAATACGATTGCACGGTCAAATGTTTCCGCAACGAAATCCATATCATGCAAAATAGAAATCACAATCTTATGCTGTCTCTGTAATTCCTTCATGATAGCCTGAATTCTCTTCTTGCCCATGTAATCCTGTGCGATCGTCGGCTCATCAAAAATAACTACCTTTGTATCCATCGCAACGATCGCTGCGATCGATACCATCTTACGCTCAGAGAGTCCCAGGTCATACGGATTAATCTTCTCTGTTCCCTTTAAGCCTACCATATCCAATGCTTTTAACGCAACTTCTTTTGCTTTATCTTTGCTCATGCCGATCTGCATCGGTCCGAACATTACTTCATCCAAAACTGTATTTTTGAAAATCTGGTCATTCGGATTCTGGAAAATAAGTCCAATATCTTTTGCTAGGGTTGCAACTGTCTGTTTGGAAATATCCTGCCCGTTAAATAAAATCTGTCCTTCTGTCGGACGCAAAAGTCCTTTTAATAATTTTACAAATGTTGTCTTTCCGGCACCGTTCTGTCCGATAATCGCAGTGGAGCGTTCATCAATCGTCAGATTCAGTCCCTTCAGGATCTCTTCTCCTGCATTGTATGAGAAATGCAGATTTTTTATCTCGATCGTATTCATAATGTCCTCCATTTCCACTACTTACATGCCAGCAGTTTGTGTGCTTCGTCCAAAGTTACCGGATAATAATCTGTTCCCGGAACACGAAGTCCCAGATCTTTGCAGATTCTTGTATAAACCGGTGCAACTACACCATGTTCATCCAGATCTTCTCTTGCGAAGATTTCCTGTGGTGTGTCAAATGCAACCAACTTACCGCCATCTAATAACATAATTCTGTCGCTGTAAGCTGCAATTTTTTCAATCTTATGCTCTACCATGATGACTGTAATACCTTTTTCACTCAGCTTAGCAACTGCTTTAAACACTTCCTCGCTTCCCTGTGGATCGAGCTGTGAAGTTGGCTCATCCAATACAATAATTTCCGGATTCATCGCAATGATACTTGCGATCGCCATTCTCTGCATCTGCCCACCGGAAAGATCAAACGGAGCACGGTCTCTGTATTTTGCAATATCGAGAAGTTCCAGTGCATCATCGATTCTCTTCTTCATTTCGTCTCTTGGAATACCAAAGTTTTCCAGTCCGAAAGCAATTTCTTCATATACCGTCAATTTTGAACCTGTTACCTGATTAAATGGATTCTGGAACACCATTCCAACTTTCTGGCAAAGTTCGTCTACTTCCACATTGCGTACTTCAATATCATCAATAAAAACTTTTCCGCCGTAAGCGCCACGGTAAAAGTTTGGCACCAGTCCGATAAGGGACTGGCAAAATGTACTTTTCCCTGATCCGTTACGTCCGATCACGCCGATAAATTCTCCCGGTTTAATATCGCAGGTGATTCCATCCAGTGCAAGTTCTTTCGTATCCGGATATCTGTATTTTAAATTTTCAATTTTAATCTCAGCCATTGTCTGTCTCTGTCCTTTCTGCGTATTTTATGCAAACATCATCACAAGTTTCCATACTACAGATGCCACTGTGGCAATTAATAAAATCCAGTAAATCGGACGGCTTGCAGCATTTGCATGGAATACATTCAAAAATGATTTCTTTTCTTTTGAGTTAAATCCACGAACTTCCAGCGCGATCGCACGCTCTTTTGTATCAATAAAAGAACTCATGATCACAGGAGAAATCAACGGAATAAATGCCTTCATTCGGATTAATAGACTTCCCTCAGTCTCCATACCACGGCTTCTCTGCGCATCTGTGATTGTAGACATACGCTCTGTCATCTGTGGAATCAACTGGAACAGGGATACAAATACATATCCGATTCTCGGTGAAAATCCGCGGCTTACCATACTCTCAATAATATCAGAAGGTTTTGTTGTCAGAACGAGTACACAGAAAGCAAAAATAATATTTAACACATTAATTGCAATATCTGCCGCAAATATTAAACCTTCTTTATAAAATGCAACCGGTCCAAGATCCAGTACTACAGTCTCGTTACCTGCACGGAACAATCCCTGAATAATAATTACAGTGATCAATACAAATCCAGATACTGCAAGGATTGGCAGTGTTCTGCGGATTACTTTTGACTGGGTAAGAAGTAAAATACTTAAAACAATAAATCCGATACTGATCAGTTTATTTCCCAGCATTGCCGGAATTACAAGTGCTGCAATAATGTAAAAAGCCTTGCATCCCGGAGTCAGTCCATTTAAAAAGGACTGTTTATCTTCATACAAACTCAAACTTTTCATGATTAGCCTCCATTCTCTTTCCTGTCCTGCCTAGTCCAGGCTCTCGATTCTGTGATTGCTCTGATACAGGGACATCAGACTCTTCGGAAGTCCTTTGAAAAGAGCTGCTACCAACAGAAGTACTACAATTTTATCCGGGATATCTACAATGATCTCATCGATCGTAGATGCCTGCCACAGAGGGAAATGTTTGGCAACCGCTGCCGCATATGCCAGGTCTCCCCAGAGGTTACCGGTTGTTCCTCCCCAGAAAATAATATTTAAAGGGGTAGAAATCACAACTGCCGCTGCACCACCAAATATACCTGTAAGCAACGTACCCTTTAAACTCTTAAGTGCTCCGTAATATGCCATCAGCCCTACTACGATTCCGATTCCTGCCTGCGAAAATGCATAGACAGTAGAGATCGGATCCATAGTTACACCATAAATAATATTGTTAATTGCTCCGGAAATCGCTCCGACAACCGGCCCTGCCAATGCTGCTGCAAGACAGGTTCCGATAGAATCCAGCCATAATGGCAGTTTTAACATTCCTGCAAATAATTTCCCAATATAATTGATACCTACTGCCGCCGGGATCAATACAAGTGATGCCGTATTGATTTTCAGCGACCATGGGCTGTTATTATTTTTATTTTTCATTTTTCTGCCTCCGTCCTTTGTGTCTCAGTTTTTTCATAGCTTACTTGACACTACCTTTGTATCTTTCGCTCTCTTAATTCTTCTTGTCCATACGAACGATTGTTTCCAGTGCAGCAATGATTTCATGCTCTTCGCCAACTGCTGCTGCGTTGTCCGCATCTACATAATTATTAATCTCTTCTTCCAGATTTCCTTCATACAGGCTGACTGTATTTAAAATAGAAGCTGTCTTAACACCTCTTAAACCGCCAATGATAAATAAAGCGGCTGTTTCCATATCTGCACCAAGGATTCCTTTGCCTGACCAGTAGTGATCGATCTCATCCTCACGGTCTGTGTAGAAGCTATCATGACTTCTTCCACGTCCTACATGGTAAGCATATCCGAGATCCTTCGTTGCTTCGATCAGATTCATCAGTACTCCTGTATCTGGAATTGCCGGATAAATCTCTTCGATATAAGCTTTGGAAACTCCCTCATCACGTACAGCTCCGTTAATGAGGATCAGATCTCCCATATTGATCTCCGGTTGTAATGCTCCACAGCTTCCGATACGAATCATAACTTCAACACCAATATTATGAAGCTCCTCTACTGTAATTCCTGTAGACGCTCCTCCCATTCCGGTAGAAACTGCCATCACCTTTACACCTTTATAATATCCGCTGATACTCTTCATCTCACGGTTAAATGCGATCTCTTTCACATCTGTTAAATGCTCTTTGATACGGTCTACTCTCGCCGGATCTCCCGGAAGAATCGCATATTTTGCCGCATCTTCCTCGCTGCATCTGATATGTGGCTGTAATGTACTCATAGTTCTCAATCCTTTCTTAATATATCTTCCAAAGCCTGTTGATCGCAGATTGATATTTTCCCTTTCTCGAGTTCAATAAATCCCTGTTCTCTTAACTGTTTCAATACCCGGTTGACACTTCTTGTTGTCACCGCCATCTGCTGACTTAAAACTTCTGAAGAAATCATGACAAATTTTGCATCCATTTCCATATTACGAAGCAGATACTGACAAATTCTCTGCTTTAATGTATATAGTGTATTTTCTCCCATATTCAGACACATCCGGTATGAATTATCACACAGTGTACGAATCATATATTCATTAAAATTCTTATCTGTCCGGATCCATTGTAAAAAGAACGTTCGATCCAGTTCCAGAATCCGTACTTTTCCACGCGACTGTATCCGGCTGATGTAACCTGTCTGTTTGAAGATTTCCAGTTCGCCAATATAATCGCCTTTCATATATGTGCAAAGAAGATAACGTTTTCCATGCGCTGACTCTACATAGATATCTACATACCCGGAAGCGATGATATAAAATCTGTTATGAATCTCACCCTGGTTCAGTACAAACTGGTCTGCCTCATAATCCTTTACTTCAAAACGTCTCAAAATCTCATATGGGCACTGACGCAACATCTGAAATATTTCTCTGTCTTTTTCCAAAAGTTCTACTAGTTTTTCTAAATTTTGATCCATTTTAGTCTTCCTTCCTCACTGCAGTTTATTGGCATCAAAGAATGAAATGGATATTTCCTTATTTCCATTTCCTATTATAAAAAAATAGCGCAAAAATGTGTAGGAATTATGTCCGGCAGTTTTACTCTGTTAAAATAAAATCAAATTATTTCTGCCATGAATTCAGGACATTTGTCCTTTTGCTATTTTACAGTCATTATACATTAAAATAAAGCTCTCAGTTATTTAGATAAAGAAGAACTGAAAGCTTTATATAACATTTTCTTTCTGGTACCTCTTTGCCATAATATGCCTAATTATATACATCACATCTGCTCTATCAGCCTATGTTCTTTCATCTGAAATATTCTATCCATACCTTCCAAATTTTCTTGTTTATGTGTAATCACGATAATCGTCTTGTTTGAACAATCATTCAGAAGCATATCATGAATAAATTTGTCATAATCTTTATCAATGCTGGAGGTTGCCTCATCTAATATTAAAATCGGTGAATCTTTTATAAGTGCCCGAAGCAGACCTATCTTCTGCCGTTCACCCCCCGAAAGATTTTCTCCATTTTTTTGTAAACTGCTCTCATACCCATTTGGCAATTTTTTTAAAAATCCTTTCATATCCATTTTCTCAAGCTTTTGATTCATTTCCTCCAGTCCTATATTTTTTCCCATGACAATATTATTCCACAATGTATCCGCAAACAAATAAATATTCTGGCTTACGACACTAAACATACTTCTATATTGGTCTATATCATATTCTTTTATATCCACACCATCTATATAAATATTTCCCTGTTCTGGTTCGATAAACGCAGCAACATTGATAACAATGTTGATTTTCCGCTTCCGTTATCACCAATAATGGCAATCTTTTCTCCCTTGTGGATTTCGAGGTTCACATTTTGCATTATCGACCGTTCCGTGTAAGAAAAAGAAATATTTTCCATATTAATACTATGTTTTAACTGACAAATTTTTCCCTCTATATTTTCTTTCTTTTCCACATCTGTCTTAATAAATTCTTCTATTCTTTTTATAGATGGTTTTATCTGCGCAAATATAAGTTTTAAATTCATCACTATTGATATCGGATTAATCACATAATTACTATATGTAATAAATGCCGTGAGACTCCCTATTGTAAGTTTACTCTTACAAATAAAATATCCGCCTATTCCATATAGAGCCGCTGTTATTAAGCCTTTCAAAGCAGAATCTGTCGACATATTATATGCTTGTATAAGTTTACCTTTCTTATTGATTTCCAAAATCTCTTTCTGTTTGCTAATCAAATTCTGTTGCTTTTCTCTATATAAATTCCATAATTTTATCTCTCGTATTCCATTAATAGAATCTCCAAGCCATGAAGAAAAATTTGCAGACGCTTCTATCTCCTGTTCTGACAATTTTTCTTCTTTCTCTGCAAACATCTTAATTAGCAAATATTTTATCGGTACAACCAATAATACCAAAAGCGCCAGTTTCCAGTTAATTACCACTAAGCCGATAACACCACTTATAATTTGTAAAGCATATCCTAATACATACATAATATTACTATCAAAAAGTGAACATACACTATTAATATCTGTTGACAGTTTATTTACTATTTCCGTAGAACTATTCTCCATAAAATAACTTTGTTTTAGTCTAAATAATACTTGTCCGGCTTTTGTATATAAACTGATCACAAGTCTATTCTGCATATCCACAAATAGCCTGGTCTGTATTATGCTGGTTAGTTCTTCTATGACTACCAATACAATAAGGGAAAATGCAAATTGCAGTATCAGTTTCATATCTTTCCCAAGAATTCCCTGATCCATTATCCTTTTCAGAATCATTGGGCGCAGAAAAGAACTACCTATTAAAATCAAATAGCAAAAAACAATCCATATAATATTTTGTTTTTTTATTATTTTTTTCATGAAATTCTTCCTCTTTCTACTACTAATTATGAAACAAGGCGTTTTCCATGCTATAACAGCCTGTAAAACGCCTTCAGTTTCTTATCTATAAGTTCTGCATTCGTCCAATTATCTGATTATAAAACGCTTCCCTTGTTCCTTCTCTTTTCAACTCCTCTAATATCTGTCCATCTTTCAAAAAGATAATTCTTTTACAATGACTCGCCACCAGTGGATCATGTGTAACCATGATAATTGTCTTATTCATTTTTTCATAAATATCTTGAAAAAGATTAATCAATACTTCACTCGTTTTAGAATCTAAATTTCCTGTCGGTTCATCCGCAAGAATTACTTCCGGATTATTAATTAATGCACGACAAATTGCTACTCTTTGCTTTTCTCCTCCAGATAATTCATAAGGCCTTTTCTTAGCAAGCCTGCCGATTTCTAATATTTCCTCAAATTTTTTTGCTCTTTTTATACTATCTGTTGCGCAGGCCTTGTCAATCAACATTGGAAGTACAATATTTTCCTCTACCGATAAACTATTCATCAAATAATAGTCTTGAAACACAAATCCTAATTGTTGCCTTCTTATTACCGTCCTGTCATTTTCCGACATATCTCCTATATTCTTATCTTTATAATACAGTTTTCCGTTTGTTTGTTTTTCTATTAGTCCCAAAATTTTTAATAGTGTTGTTTTTCCGCACCCAGATTTTCCCATAAACGCTACATATGCATTTTCTTCTATTTGAAAATCCATTCCTTGCAAAACATGTATTGCTTCATTCCTTTCCTCACTATCATTATTAGTTAAATAGTAATCCTTTGTCAGCTCTTCTGCCTTAAAAATTATTCCCATATTTATTCCTCCCGCAAAGTTCTAATATATCCAAATACAACACCTTGCATTGTAACTATGTATGCCAGACAATAAATACTCCAGAATAAAATCAGATATTTTGAAAATTTCCACCATGTTTCTATAGGATATAATCTTACCGAAAAAGTCACAATTGAAAACAAACACGCTGAAACCAATGCAACTCCCTCCGAAATATAAATACATTTACTATTTTCCTTAAATAATATCTTTTCACGTTCTTTTAGGGGCATGCCCATATATTTTAAAAACCTATTACGATTTTTATTCTCTTCCCTTTCTGTCATCAATTTAATAAGCAGTAAAAAAACTCCAATCAAAAAGAAATACAAACTCATAAGTATATTTATGACGATTTTAACACTTCTTTCCATTATCAAATTATTTTCAGCCATATCTTTTAAATAATAAGAACGTATTGACTGATCATACTCTTCATCATCAATATGTTTTTTTTGATACTTTTTTAATATTTTCTCTATACCCGGCATATCTATTTTTTTCACGCCATTAATTAATACCAATTTTGTTGGTCCTTGCCTGATCGTTACATCCGGTATTCTCTCCTTCGGATTTTCAATTTCCCTTCCTGTATAAATATTTCTTGTCTTCCACCATTCTTGCGCTACATCAAAATAGTTATCCGATAAGACAATGATATTCTCCTTAATTCCTTGTCCAAAAACACCTATAAGACTCTCTATTTCCTCTCCGCGGATTTCCTTAAAGTAGTATCCTATATCACTCCTTAGCGCAGTAAGCGCTGTTTCTCTGCTAATTCTGGTACATGGCTGCCCAATATGCAGAAGCGGTTTCCTCGAATGCATCCAAAAATCTGTCGGTTGTGCTTTTATAGACATATCCTGTTGATGAACAATATAAATATTTTTTCCATCTTTCGATAATCCAAGTGGTTTTGGCACATACGATTGATCTAATTTTTCCTTCAACTTATGATATGTACTTTCCGATATTCCAATCTGTTGTCCCTGTACAGTTTTTTCTCCAAAAGATTCCAAGCGTTCTGTACAATCGAAATTCGAAATACGTACCATCGGATATTCTTCTATATTTACTTTGTAATCAATTGCCATTTTATTAAAAACAGACCTATCTCCATCATCAGCGATACAAACTATATCATAGGGATACAATTGTTGTGGCTTTACGACCAGAATAATAGAGATAATTTGAAAAGAAAATAAAAATAATACGCATAAATGCACAACCGTTAATGCGTATAAATATCCCGTTTGTGTCAGAGATTTATTCCACATTTTATTTTCTTCTATCATTTTATACAAATAGCTGATTTTTTTTCGTCGCTTTATACAAAGATACGCTGACATGTATCTAAACAACACTAGCAGTCCGCCTAAGAAAACTCCAATAATATAAAACGACTCAAAATTGTATATTTTACTATATCGATAAAGTTGGCTGACACATAAAACCATTCCAATTGCTGTCAAAACTTTAAGAAACCGCTTTGGCATACGCTCTTGTATATCACGTTTATCTACTGAATTTCCCATCTGGAAACTCCCATAAATATCTCTTGTAAACATACAGGAAAAAATATATATTACCCCTGTGATGGATAGAGCTTTAATATAACAATCTGCCCCTATACTCTGTATATCCATTGATAAATTTGCCCATTTCTCCAACACGTAGACAAAAATATTCAGCAACAATTTGCCAGCCACTATCCCTGCTATTCCAATAATGATTCCTCCAAAAATGCTTTCTATAACTCTAATATAGACAGAAAGTTTTTTCTCCATTCCCAATGTCACAAGCATCTCATAGTTATTTGTACTGCATTTAACATAATATAGAAGAAGCAAAATGATTGTAAATAATAATATAAGTTCAAGTGGCGCATACAATTTTAGTAAAAACTGCGTATCATTTCCCATCACTGACTTATTTATTCTGTAATTTAAAGCAAATAACTTCTGCATGCCAAAGCCACAGAAAAATATGCCCAATGCTAAACTGCCACTGAGCAGCACCATTACATAATTTTTCCAATTACTCCTGAAAAGTTTCCATAA
>OGRN01001152.1_pt1 | contig 23484 bp, 21 predicted proteins | sample 1553401 | NCBI WGS metagenome assembly OGRN01 (sample SAMEA2580096, study PRJEB22360) | human gut metagenome | biome: human gut; feature: human-associated habitat; material: faeces | place: Denmark | collected 2008/2010 | reverse complement strand
AATGTGCTGTCCTTCTTTTTTATACAGCGAGACCGCATGGCTGCCGAATCAACGCAGCCATGCGGTCTTATTTTAATTCTGTGAAATACGGTTCAGCACCTGATGGACATCGGTGTTACCTTCATGCCTTATTATTAATATAATTTACAAGGCCTTCCGCATCAATGATTTTCTGCATGAACTCAGGAAAAGCCTGACCCTTAAAGCTGGTTCCTTTTGTGATATCCGTAATAATACCGGAATCAAAATCCACTTCAACCTCATCTCCCGCTTCAATGGCGCGGGATGCTTCCGGACATTCGATGATAGGAAGCCCTATATTGATGGCATTGCGATAAAAGATACGGGCAAAGGTTTCCGCAATCACACAGCTTACGCCGGCGGCTTTGATGGCAATGGGAGCATGCTCCCTGGAGGATCCGCAGCCAAAATTCTTTTCCGCAACGATAATATCGCCTTTTTTCACTGTCTTAATAAAGTCCTTGTCAATATCCTCCATGCAGTGAGTGGCAAGCTCCGCGGGATCTGATGAATTCAGATAGCGGGCGGGAATAATTACATCTGTATCTACGTTATCACCGTATTTGAAAACGGTTCCTTTTGCATTAATCATAAAAAACCTCACCTTCTGCCCTTCTTCGGCATTTTCGTTCTGTAAACCGGACCTGCGCTCACAGCTGTTCCGGGCTGGAAATCTTTCCTGTTACGGCACTTGCTGCGGCTACGGCCGGGCTCGCCAGATAGACCTCGGAATCCACATGTCCCATACGTCCTACAAAGTTACGGTTGGTCGTGGAAACACACTTCTCTCCGGCCGCCATAACGCCCATATGACCTCCCATACAAGGGCCGCAGCTCGGCGTATTCACCGCACAGCCTGCATCGATGAAAATATCCACCAGTCCTTCATCTACACACTGTTTATAGATTTTCTGAGTCGCGGGAACGACCATGACACGGACATCCGGATGTACGGTATGCCCTTTCAGGATTGCTGCCGCTTTCCGCATATCTTCCATCCGCCCATTGGTACATGAGCCGATTACTACCTGATCGATCTTGATCGGATCCATAGCCTCTACCTCGTCAATGGTCTTTGCATTGCCCGGCAGATGCGGAAACGCTACCGTCGGACGGACCTTAGACAGATCTACCGTGATCACATCATCATACTGGGCATCCTCATCTGCTTCATAGATGGCATATGGTTTCTTCGAATGCTCTTTTATATATGCGAGCGCCTTTTCATCCACCGGAAAGATTCCGTTCTTTGCTCCTGCTTCGATTGCCATGTTCGCCATAGTAAAACGGTCGTCCATGGAAAGATTTGCGATACCATCGCCGGTAAACTCCATAGATTTATAGAGGGCCCCGTCCACACCGATCATACCGATGATATGGATGATGATATCTTTTCCGCTGACATATTTTCCCGGCTTTCCTGTCAGGACAAATTTAATCGCGCTTGGAACCTTAAACCAGATCTCTCCTGTGGCCATACCTGTTGCCACATCTGTGGTTCCCATACCAGTAGAAAACGCTCCCAGAGCTCCATAAGTACAGGTATGAGAATCTGCCCCGATGATGCACTCTCCAGCGGTAACCACACCCGCTTCCGGAAGAATGGCGTGCTCTACGCCGGACTTTCCCTGCTCGAAATACCAGGACAATCTCTGTTCCCTTGCATATTCACGGATTGCTTTTGAGTTCTCCGCGGACTTAATGTCCTTATTAGGAGTAAAATGATCCGGAACAAATACAACTTTATCTTTATCAAATACATGATCAGACATCTGTTTAATAATTGGCAGAGCCATCGGCCCGGTGATATCATTTGCCATTACGATGTCTAACTTCGCTTCGATCAGCTGACCTGCCTCCACATGGTCAAGACCTGCATGTGCAGCCAGGATCTTCTGCGTCATTGTCATTCCCATTACGACAACCTCCTCTTTTACTTCTTAGTCTTACTGGGTATTTTAACACAGATAAATATCACGGCGCAAGAAAGAATGAGGAAGATGGCAAGAAGGGTCAAGTTCTGTTCATCTCCCGTCTTAACGGACGGCGCTTTCACAGACATTTCCTGGACCTGAGGCTCTGGTTCAGGCTGTGGCTCCGGCTGTGATTCCGGCTCCGGTCCGGGCTGTGGCTCTGGCTCTGGTTCGGGCTCTGGTTCCGGAACTTCCACGATTTCCCGGTCCTTTTCTTCTTCCGCGTTATCTGCCCTTACTACAACTTCATTTTCAATCTCTTTCCCGATCAGTCCTTCATCGACGATCATCACCTGATATTCCACAGTATACTTCTCTCCAAGATCCGCACTCTGCAGAAATTCTCCTGCATGAATGGAAAAAGAATTGCCTGTTACCTGGATCACGGCATCTTCAATCCTGTTCTGCCCCGCATCCAGAAGCACCACGGAATTCTTCTGAAGTTTTACTCCTTCTGTCAGTATGGTGTCTGTAATCACCACATTTTTTGCCACAGCATTCTGGATCCTTTGAGTCACATCTGTGGTATACGTGATCAGATCTCCCACCTGATAGGTTTTATCCGCCTTGTCCGCATGCTTTTCAATGGTAAGTTCCGGCTTCTCCAGCCATTTTACTCCCAGAGATACCTCCGACGGCTCAACTGTGATCAGCTGGCCGCTTCCCACATCCTGGCTGGATCCTCCTGTCTGCACGATCAGGGTCCTCCAGGCCTGTGATAAGGATGCTTTTACTGGCCCGCTCTCCCAGGCTCCTCCATTCTGGTAAGCCACGTCTGCCGCCAGATAAAACTGGTCGCCGCCCTGCACCGCTACGTTTCCCTGCTGCTCAGTCTGCTTTGTCACATTGACCAGGGTCATGCCTTCAGCCAGAGGAAAGGTCACAGAATTAGCCGGATCCCCCTGACAGATAACCACATCCGTCCGCTGCCGTTTCTCTTCCGGGCTGAAGTATGCCTGCAGTTCACTCTGAGACAGGGAAAGCTCTTGTTCTGGAACCGACGGCAGATTCTTAATATGTTCCGTAAATGTGATCACAGCGCCCTTAATATCTTCATTAAGTCCGATAAATCCGGAGCTGTTCGGATCACAGCCGTCATAAATATAAGACAGAATACAGTGGGACAGACAATAGGAACGATCCGGCGCATCCCACCCGCCAGTCAGAAGCGGTTTTATATTTGCCTCAAATCCAGGACCTCCATAGACATAATACATGGCCTTTGCCAAAAGCTGATCCGGGCTCATCTCCCCGGATGGATAGGTTCCGTTTCCGGGAGAATCCATATCCGGTTCCAGACAATAGGCCAGATTCCCATTGATATAATAATAATGAGTCGAATATCCAATATACTCTACACGCTCCCCTCGTACCAGGGACACATCTGCCGCTTTAACCGTAAAGGTTCCTTTCATTCCTGCCGCCAGAATGATCAAAAATACAGTCAGAATTCCCAGCGTCCAGGCATGATTTACTTTTTTCCTTGTCATCATTTTCATCTCCTTATCAAACTAATTCCTATTTACTGCTGTACCTTGCAAAATTGCACGCAAAAAACACCTGCTGCCCTCCTTTCCTGTCTGGATTTAGATCTCGTTTTGGAAAATCGGAATGAAACTTCCTTTTGGGGGAATCCCCGTTGAAATATAGGTCTGTCAGAATTTTCTTAGACGAGTGCCTTTATCATAAAAGGATTTCCATATTTTGTCAATACAGAAATCCTTTTTTACTTTTATTTCTTCTCATTCCGGAGCCTGCAGCGGATCTGCTCCAGAAGTTCTTTATGTCGTCTGGACTGAAGCTTTGGAAATGCTCTCATAAAACGTCTGCCGCTTCTTATGGAACGTTGTGCCAGTTCTGAATATTTCTCTTTCAGCTGTGCGATCCGTGTCTTTTGCTCTCCAACTGCCACATCCAGCTTTTCCCGCAGCTCAATGGTATCCATAACATTTTCGTAGATATTTTCTCCCATTTTTCCAGACAGCTCCCTTAATTCTGCCGCTATCTTTTCCATCGCATCCAGCTGACGGTTCCATCTCATGATATCATTAACCGTAACGATCACATCAGCCGCCAGTCCCACACTGCAGACCGAGAGAAGAAGGGCCCCTGCTGCCAGCGGAAGTCTGCCGCATAGTTCCTGTACCATCGGGTGGACTACCTTTACAATCAATACACAGGCTGTTCCCCACAGCAATGAAAAAAGCGGGCAGACATATCCGCCGATATTGAACGGCATGCCGGAATAATCCCACCACTTATGATGAAACAACCTGTCCAGCACATAACCGGTAAGTCCTTCCAGCAATGTAACCAAAAGTGCTGATGCAAGATATAGCAAAAGCAGCTGATTTTCCAGCGGTTTCAGGAGACTTACCACTGCTGCGACCCCTACGCCGTAAATCGGACAGATCGGGCCGTTTAAAAAGCCCCGGTTTACGAACCTTCTCTCCATGACAGCGGCGAAAGCAACCTCTGTACACCATCCCAGAATCCCATAAAAAAAGAAATATATAGCTGTGTCATAAATCCACATATTGATTCCATCCTGTTCTTATTTGTAAAATAGAGTATACTTCACATTGATATCCGCGTCAATTAGTGATATAATTTCTTTGTTAATGATAAATATTATCAATATTGGAGATACAGGAGATAAAGACTATGACATTAAAACAAGGCAAAAGTAATCAGACCTACCGGGTCGAAGCCATCCACACTTCTCTGGATGTGGAACGCCGGCTGGAAGCCCTGGGTCTCACAGAAGGATCTCTGATCACAATTTTAAACAACCATAAAAAAGGCGCTCTGACAGCAAGGTTCCGCGGCGCAAGATTTGCACTGGGCCGGCAGATCGCCGAAAAAATTACAATTTCGGAGGTGGACCGCCATGAGTAAAGTAATCAATGTGGGATTCATCGGCAATCCCAACTGCGGAAAGACTACATTGTTTAACGCATTTACCGGCGCCAACCTCAAAGTAGCCAACTGGCCCGGCGTCACAGTAGAAAAAAAGGAAGGAACTGCCTATTATCAGGGACAGGAGTTCCGCCTGATCGATCTTCCAGGCATCTACAGCCTGACCTCCTATTCCATGGAGGAAACTGTATCCAGAGAATGTATCATGAGTGATGAAGTAGATGTGATCGTAGATGTGATCGATGCATCCAGCCTGGAAAGAAACCTTTATCTGACTCTTCAGCTTCTGGAGCTCGGTAAACCTGTCGTGCTGGCGCTGAATATGATGGACATCGTAGAGGAACGGGGCATGGAAATTGACCTTCACCGGCTCCCTGAGATGCTGGGTGTTCCTGCGATCCCGGTCTCTGCAAGAAAAAAGACCGGTCTGTCTATCCTGATGCATGCGGTAGCGCACCACTCAGAACTCCAGACACAGGGACCTTTGATCCATCATCATCCGGGCATGCACTCCTCACACCGCCACAACCACCATGCTGAGTACGCCATGGTTTACAGCGATGACATTGAGGATAAGATCGATGCTGTTATCACTCGTCTTTCGGAAAAGTATCCCAACCTGGAAAACAAACGGTGGCATGCGATCAAACTGCTGGAGTCTGATCAGACTGTTTCCGAACAATATCCGGTGGATTTAAGCCAGATTGCAGACAAAAGCTATGAAAAGGAAATCATCAACCAGAAATATGACTTTATCGAAGAGGTTATCTCTGAAGTTCTGGTCAACAAATCACAAAAAACCGCTGCCACAGATAAGATCGATCACTTCCTGACCCACCGCTGGCTGGGACTTCCGATCTTTTTAGGGATCATGGCCCTGGTCTTTTTCCTGACCTTTACCATCGGCGACTGGCTGAAAGGATATTTTGAACTGCTGCTGGAGCTGTTCTCCAGTGCTGTCGGCAGTTTTCTTACCGGACTCCATGTCAACGCCATGCTCCAGTCACTGATCCTGGACGGCATTATCTCCGGTGTCGGCGGCATTCTTACCTTCCTGCCGAACATCTTCATCCTGTTCCTGGCGCTGGCCATCCTGGAAGACAGCGGCTACATGGCCAGGGTCGCCTTTGTCATGGATGATATCATGAGTAAGCTTGGACTGTCCGGACGGGCTTTCCTTCCGCTGCTCCTGGGCTTTGGCTGTTCCGTCCCGGCTGTCATGGCCTCCCGCACCCTGGAAGACCCAAAAGATCGTTTTAAAACCGTAATGATCACACCTTTCATGTCCTGCAGCGCCAGACTTCCGATCTACGTGCTGTTTTCTTCCATGTTTTTCGGAAAAAACGCAATGCTGGTCTGCTATTCCATGTATCTTCTGGGGATCATCGTTGCTATCACGACCGCTTTCATCCTGTCAAAGATCGACGGCAGCAAGGCAAAACACTCTCTCCTGATTGAACTTCCGGAGTACAAATCTCCCAATGCCCGTACCATCGGCATCTATGTATGGCAGAAGATCAAGGATTATCTGACAAAGGCAGGGACCGTTATCTTCATCGCCTCTGTCATCATGTGGGTAGTTCTGAACTTCGGCCCGACAGGTTATGTAACCGACATCAGCGACAGTTTCGGCTCTATGATCGGAAGGCTGGCCGTGCCTTTGTTCAAACCGGCAGGCCTTGGCTACTGGCAGATCATTGTAGCCCTGATCTCTGGTATCGCGGCAAAGGAGGTTGTCGTATCCAGCTGCAGCGTTTTATTCGGCATCCAGAATATCACTACCTCTCATGGCATGAGCGCTATGGCATCTACCCTGGCTTCCATGGGATTTGGCGCTGCCAACGCCTATGCACTGATGGTATTCTGCCTGCTTTACATCCCATGTACAGCTACGATTGCTACGATGCACAGGGAACTGCACAGCTGGAAATCTACACTTGGTATTCTCCTGTTCCAGCTTCTGACAGCATGGGTGATGAGTACCCTCATCTATCATCTGATCCTGCTGTTTTAAATACGTGGAAAACATACATAACAAATACAAAGGACAGCCGGCCGGCTGTCCTTTTGCTTATTCTCCAATGTTTATTTTTCAAATGTTTCGTGCTGGTGCTTCTGAAGATAGGGAATCTCGATCGGATCAATGGGTGACGGAGGATTTTCCACCTCCCCTTTTACCTTCCGCTTTCTCCTTCTCAACAGTTCTCCGCCTTTGTTATAAAACCAGAAAGAATAGGTCAGAAGCTTCCCTGCTTTTCCCATCTTTTCTCTGGTTGTCTTGCCATACAGGGTTCCTCCCACCTGAATCGGCACCTTCCTGCGGATCAGAGAGATCAGTTCTGTCTCACAGGTAACATATTCCGGGAGTTCTGTATATCCCATAGACACACATTCGATCTTATGGGCATCACTTCCCCCGATGCCTGGTTTTTTATACTTTTTTGCCAGTTTCATGGCACATTCATTGGACTCTTCTGACTCGCATGCATTAAATGCTTCTATAAAATCAAATCGTTTCATGATTTCCGGAGACTTATAATACTTCTTTGTATTTGTAAAGCTTAAATACTTTTCGCCGCATGGATGTGCAGGCCCCAGGATCCCTCCATGGCGGTGCACGAAGTCAATGAGCGCCGTCACAGGAAGTCCTCTCAGCTCCAGGAGACGCATCTTGACCCCCTCCGGCATAATACAGATGATATGTCCTCCATCACAGGTATCATATTCAATCCCCTTCAGCACGACAAAATCTTCGTGTACTTTTCCCTTCATATCATACTTCCAGTGTCTGTACCCCTTATAGGTGTCGTGGTCCGTAATCAGCATCCCGTCGAATCCATGTTCTTTCAGTTTTGTTATATACTCATTCAGCGGCACTTTACTGTCGGGGGATCCTTCTTTCACATGACAATGCATATCCAGCTTCATTGATATGCCTCCTTTACAATCATGGTCTGCATTCATTGCCCGGATGGGCAAAAATCCCCGGCCCTAAAGCCGGGGAAAACTTTTTACTCCTGTGGCCCGGCAGCGACAAGTGCTTTACCAAGCTCATTACTCTCATATTTCTTAAAGTTCTTAATAAATCTCGCAGCCAGATCCTTTGCCTTTTCTTCCCATTCGGAAGCATCTGCATAGGTATCACGCGGATCCAGGATTGCAGGATCTACGCCCGGCAGCTCTGTAGGAACTTCAAAATTGAAGTATGGAATCTTCTTTGTCGGAGCATTTAAAATGGATCCGTCCAGAATTGCATCGATAATACCGCGGGTATCTTTGATAGAGATACGTTTTCCGGTTCCATTCCATCCTGTATTTACAAGATATGCTTTTGCTCCGCTTGCTTTCATTCTCTTGACAAGCTCCTCTGCATATTTCGTCGGATGCAGCTCCAGGAATGCCTGTCCGAAACATGCGGAGAATGTAGGTGTCGGCTCTGTAATACCACGCTCTGTTCCGGCCAGTTTTGCGGTAAATCCAGACAGGAAATAGTACTCTGTCTGTTCTGGAGTCAGAACAGATACCGGAGGAAGTACGCCGAACGCATCTGCGGACAGGAAGATCACATTCTTCGCTGCCGGTGCCGCTGAAACCGGGCGCACAATCTTCTCGATATGATCGATCGGATAAGATACACGAGTATTCTCTGTCACACTCTTGTCTGTAAAATCAATCTTTCCGTCTGCATCAAGAGTAACGTTTTCAAGAAGTGCATTTCTCTTGATCGCATTATAGATATCCGGCTCAGAATCCTTATCCAGGTCAATAACCTTTGCATAGCATCCACCTTCAAAGTTGAATACTCCATTATCATCCCAGCCGTGCTCATCATCACCGATCAGAAGTCTCTTAGGATCTGTGGAAAGAGTCGTCTTTCCTGTTCCGGAGAGTCCGAAGAAAATTGCTGTATTTTCTCCGTTCATATCTGTGTTTGCCGAACAATGCATAGATGCAATGCCTTTCAGCGGCAGGTAATAGTTCATCATGGAGAACATACCCTTTTTCATCTCACCGCCATACCAGGTATTGACGATTACCTGCTCACGGCTTGTGATATTAAACATAACCGCTGTCTCAGATCCAAGACCAAGCTCCTTATAGTTTTCAACCTTTGCCTTGGAAGCATTGTAAACGATAAAATCAGGTTCAAAGTTTTCCAGCTCCTCAGCAGTCGGGCGGATAAACATATTCGTAACGAAGTGAGCCTGCCATGCCACTTCCATGATAAAGCGGATCGCCATACGCGTATCTTTATTTGCGCCGCAGAATGCATCGACTACAAACAGTCTCTTGCCGGACAGCTGTTTCTTTGCAATCTCCTTTACTGCTTCCCATGCTTCCTGTGTTGCCGGATGATTGTCATTCTTATACTCATCGGAAGTCCACCATACAGTGTCTTTGGAATTTTCATCCATAACAATGTATTTATCTTTTGGAGAACGTCCTGTGTAGATACCAGTCATAACATTGACTGCGCCAAGCTCGCTGACCTGACCTTTGTCAAACCCTTCCAGGTTCGGGTTCGTCTCCTCCTCGAACAGCATTTCATAAGAAGGATTGTGGACAATTTCTGTTGTTCCGGTGATACCGTACTTTGTTAAATCGATCTTTGACATGTTACGCTCAACCTCTTTCTTTCTATAGTATAGTTCAGTTCTTTCACATTATACAAGATAATTGTCAAAAAATCAACAATAAAACTTCCAACTTGCAAGTTTGAAGCTTTAATCTTGCAAATCATCGTCGTCATCGTCATCCAGAAGATGTCTTGCCTTCTCCACCTCAGACTCCATAGAATCCTGCTCTTTGACCTTTTCGGAATAATTCTTTTCCTTTTTTCCAACCTTCCTGGATTGCATCATAAATTGAACGATTATTCCTATTACTGCGATCGCCACACCAATCGCAAGCCCGATCCAGGATGTATCTCCCAGGCCTGCCAGTACGGCTATATTACTGCCGGCTGCAATGCCTCCGGCCAGTCCCGTCACCACAATCACGAAAGGCTCCACATAGATTGCCGCCAGGATTGCCAGCACCAGGGCAACCGCCAGCCCGATTGCTGCCGGGATCCAGGATTCCGGCTTAAGAATTGTTACAGCCACCCCGAATGTTTCCACAAGGACCAGCAGAAAAACACCGACCCGGTATAAAAACCAGGACAATACACCGAATATAATTCCTCCGGCAACTACCACACCGGCAAAAGCAAGCCCGCTAAGTCCGATAATAAAACCTGCCGCTCCACCGATAGCTGCTCCCAGGAAAAAGCCCACAAGTGCGCCAAGAACTTTTACCAGCTTCAGTCCGAAAAAGCAGACCAGCAGTCCGATCACAATGGCTGCCGCAGCAGCCCCAAAGGCGATCTGGGATCCGCTTCCTGTAAGTATATCTGCCTGTTGTCCCTGCATGATCTGGTTCAGCTGATCTTGTAAACTCGTCATTTGTTCCATATTAAATGTCTCCTTTGTCCCTTATTTTTCGTGTATACTCCTACTTCTATTATCTTACTCATTATAGCAATAAATACGCCAACAGTAAAGATGCGTCAAAGAAAAAAGCGCCCTTCCAGGGCGCCCCTTCATCTCCATCGCTTAGAACAGTGCTACCGCTCCTGTGTCAATGCCATTGATCACATAGTATACCGCACTCTCTTCAGGCTTTATGTACAGATCCATCGTCTTGATATCTCCGACTTTCCTTCCGGACTTTGTCCACGCCTTCTTTACGTTTGCGATGATTGTCTTTTCATCCATCTGCTGTCCATAATATTCTACAACCGCATTGACCTTCATCTCTTTTTTGGCTGTAGTCTTCTTCGTTGTCGTCTTCTTTGTTGTTGTCTTCGCAGCTACTGTTTTTGCTGCAGTCGTCTTCGCTGCTGTTGTTCTGGCTGCCGCCTTTGCCGGTGCCTTCTCTTCGGTCGTTGTCTTCGCTGCAGGAGTCTTAGCTGGCTCTGCCTTTGCTGCAGCAGGCTTTGTTACAGTCTCAGTTTTCTTGGTTTCTGTAGTTACTTTTTTTGTAGCCATGATAATTCCTCCTCATTCGCCAAGCCTATTGCTCAGTACTGAATTATTATACCACATTCTTCTGAAATTGCAATTGTGAATCAATTGACAAACTGCAACAACAATCCCGCGACAACTGCCGTTATATACAGCATAATCATGATTTTTACGTTTTCTTTCCGATTTCGGTTGATCTTAAACAGAACAATCAAGCCAGCGCCCGCACCGGTACTAAGCCCTGCCACGACAGATGCAAAAGAGATCGCCCCGCCAAGATAGAGCTGGGTCAGAATTACAGAGGCCGCGCAGTTGGGGATCAATCCGATCAGAGCTGCAATCACCGGCTGAAATACAGTATCCCCCAGAAGAAAAGCCGAGAGGTTTTCTATCCCGAAAACTTCGATCACTAAATTTAACCCCCAGGTAAACAGTACCAGATATATAAACAACCGAAAGGTATGTCTCCACGCAGGCATGAGAATCCCTGCATGTTCTTTATGACAGCCGCAGTGGTCGCACAGATTTCCGCTGGACTTTTCTGACGACAGCCGCTCTTTCAGCAGAAGGTCTGCCACATACCCTGCTACGATGGCAATCACTACCTTCACCGCCAGAAGCCTTATCACTTCTCCGGCGCGTCCTGGATTTCCAAGAAGAATCAGCACCGCCTCATCAGAGGTCGCCAGGAATACTGCCAGAAGCGTCCCTGCCGACACCACTCCTCCCGCATAGAGATTGGCAGCCATGACTGAAAATCCACACTGGGGTATACAGCCGGCAAGCGCGCCCACTACAGGACCTGCCTTACCTACCTTTTCCATGACTTTGGCACTTAAATTGCCAGAATAATGCTCCAGCGCTTCGATCAGCAAAAATGCCGCAAATAGAAACGGCAGCATTCTCAGGCAGTCAATGAATGCGTGTTCAATTGTATGAATTAAAAGTTCCATCCTCTTCCTTTCTGTTCTATGATTTTATTTCCGTGAAAAAACATGCTTCAGGAATACGTACATCACGATCACAAAAGCAATCACATATCCCAGTGCGCCCAGAGCCGGGATTCCCATGATCTTCGGCTTCATATCTGTCGTGCAGATAATGCTGGAGCTGATCAGAAGCGCCATAACCCACAATCCCATGACGATATTCCGTACCAGTCTGCGCAGCAGGCGCTCCAGCTCGATGGAAGCATGCAGATCCAGGTTGATCTTGGTCTGTCCCTTCATATATCCGTGAAGGATATCTGAGACAAGCCCGGGGATATTCACCGCCTTATGTATGGAACGAAGTAAGGTCTTCCCACTGTTTTTTAATTCCTTTTTCCAGTCTCTTCCCAGAAGATATCTTCCTGCCATACGCCGTGATGCGATCTCTATCATATTAATTTCCGGTGCAATATCTGCCAGGACGCCTTCCATATGTGTCAGGCCTCTGGCAAGCATGGTCAGGCCATGGGGCATGATGATCTTATTTTCTTTCATCACTTCCATCAGATCCATCATCACTTCTGCAATATCAATCTGCCCAAGCTCCAGCGATCCATACTTATTCATCAGGCTGCTGATCCCTTCGTATAATACACTCGGATCCGGTCTTTCCTTGAATTCGCCAAGTTCCATCACCACATCCTGGATCATCCCGATATCATTAAGTGCCATCCCCTGGACCGCCTGCCCGATCAGTTCTCTGTCCCGGTCGCTTAGGCGTCCCATCATCCCCATATCCATCCAGACAATCTTTCCATCCCGGATCTTTACATTCCCCGGATGCGGGTCTGCATGAAAGAAGCCATCCTCCATCACCTGCTTGATATAATTATCCACCAGTTTACTGCCGATCTCTTCCAGATCATATCCGTTTTCTTCCAGGTACTTTTTATCGTTGATTCCACATCCTTCGATATACTCCATGACCAGTACCTGCATAGTGGTATACTGCTGATAGATTTTAGGAGTGTCTACGTATGCCACATTCTGGTTGTTTCTGGCAAATTCTTCCATATTAGCGGCTTCTGTAAGAAAATTCATCTCCTCACGGGTCACGCTCCACAATTCGTCCAGGACCATATTCAGGTCCACCATTCCCTTAATGCTCACCGGAGGCACCAGTTTTACCGCCTTATGAAGGAGGGCGATATCCCTCGCCATGGTCTCATAGATTCCTTTTCTCTGGACCTTCACTACGACCCTGGATCCGTCCAGAAGGACAGCTCTGTGAACCTGAGCGATGGACGCCGATCCCAGCGGCGTCTCGTCAATCTCCGAAAACACTTCATAGAAGGGACACCCATAGGCCATCTCAATGACTTCCGCCACTTCCGGGAACGGCATGGGTGCCACATCATAACACAGGCGCATCAATTCATCACAGTATCTTTTCGGAAGAATATCTGAATGCATGGACATGATCTGGCCGATCTTAATAAACGTAGGCCCAAGATCCTCCAGAATCATTCGCAGCTTCTGGGGCGTCACGCCTTTTGTAATGCCATGGCGCCTCAGAACTGCTGTAATTTCCCTCAGTCTTCCCTTGTGCTCTGCCTGTGCATCTTTATTCATCTGCCTGTTCTTCCTTATTCTCTTCCTTGTTTTCTTCCTTGGCCAGGATCCGCTCCTTCAATAACTGGATCTGCTCCGGCGACATTTCGTCAAGCAGCATATCCAGATCCTCCGGGGAGGTTGCCTTCACAGAAACATTCACCTTGTCTTTCATCGTTTTCTTAATATTATGCTTAAGCTCCTCGTTCAGGACTTTCCCCTGTTCTACTGTCAGTTCTCCCTTTTTGACCATCTCATCCAGCAGTTCTTTGGACTTTTCTCCTGTCACCGCCACTGCTCCGATACCGGCCAGTAATACTTTTTTAATGTTATCTCCTAAGTTTTCCATAAAGATTCTCCTTTCCGCTATTTATTTATATCAGAGGATAAATGCAGCTATCTTAGGCAAAAAGATGATGCACCCGATCACCGCTGCCATGATGGCCGCTGTCAGAACCGCACCGGCCGCCGTATCTTTTGCGATTTTTGCCAGCGGTTTTCTCTCCTCCGTCACCAGATCCACCACAGCCTCTACCGCTGTATTAACCAGTTCCAGCGCTATGACCAGGCCAAACAGGATCAGACAGATACACCACTCTGTCGCCGACAGCCCCAACACCGTCCCGGCAAACACCACCAGGATCATGGCTGCCGTGTGGATCCGCATATTGCGCTCCTTGCGGATGCCAGTCAGGATTCCCTCCCATGCATATCCAAAGGTCTTGGAAAGCGGCGGTTTTTTCTCTTGTTTCATATCTCCACCTGCTTTCTGGTCCTACGCAAACAGTTCAGTAGAAAAATACCGCTCTGCCGTATCCGGAAGAATCGTGACCACCGTCTTCCCCTTTCCCAGTTCCTTTGCCATCCGAAGCGCCGCCGCCACATTGGTGCCGCCGGTGATCCCACACATCAGTCCTTCTTTTGCCGCCAGCTCTCTGGCCGTTTCGAGGGCTTCCTCATCTGTGACGATTACAATCTTATCATAGACATCCTGATGAAGAATCTCCGGAATCACGCCGTCTCCAATTCCCATCTGGATATGGGAACCGACCTTCCCTCCGGACAGAATCGCCGCATTCTCCGGCTCGATCGCCCAGATCGTGATATCTGGATTTTTTTCTCTTAAGGCTTCTCCTACACCGGTGATCGTTCCTCCCGTTCCTATGCCGGAGCAGAAACCGTGAATGGGCTTTCCTGCCTGTTCCAGGATCTCTCGTCCGGTCTGTTCCCGGTGCGCCTGACTGTTGGCTTCATTGGCAAACTGCTGGGGCACAAAGACATTCGGATCCTCTTTTTCCATCCGAAGCGCTGTCTCCATACATTTTTCAATACACGCCCCGATATTTCCTTCGTCATGGATCAGAACTACTTCCGCTCCATAGTTCTGTACCAGTTTCCTTCTCTCTTCACTGACAGAATCCGGCATAATGATTCTGGTACGGTATCCTTTTACTGCCCCGATCAGAGCCAGGCCGATCCCCTGGTTGCCGCTGGTCGGCTCTACAATAATCGTATCCGGCCCGATCTTTCCTTCCTTTTCCGCAGTCTGGATCATATTCAGGGCGGTCCGGGTCTTGATGGATCCTCCTACGTTAACCGCCTCAAACTTTACCAGTACCTCTGCATCTTCCGGGCCGGTCATCCGGTTCAGCCGGATCAGGGGCGTATTGCCCACAGCTTCCAAAACATCATGGTATATCATATTCTTACCTTCCTTACTTTAAAAATACCTTTTCAAAACTCTTTCTTTAATAAAATATAGACCAAAACATTGACAAAGGCAATTCCATTTGTTAAATTATATTCGAAAAGTTGAGATTTGTTTATTTACCGCCGGATAAAGCAAAGCGCCTTATCCTGTATCAGCAGGCCTTAGAAGATACAGGACAGACGCTTTTTTATTTTGAATTCTGACGGTCAGACAGAAAGGAGATTTTTATTTATGGAATGGATTTATTTAGTCGTCGCAGGAGGTCTGGAAGTCTTCTGGTCCACCTGCCTGAAATTTTCGGAGGGCTTCAGCGTGCTGAAATTTTCAGTCCTTACGGTGATCGGCATGATCTTCAGCTTTCTTTTCCTGTCCCAGGCGACAAAAACACTGCCCCTTGGCACCTCATATGCCATCTGGACCGGGATCGGAGCACTGGGCGCTGTGATCGTAGGGATCCTGCTGTTCAAAGAGTCTGTTTCTCCCCTTCGCCTGTTCTTCGTAGCCCTGCTTTTGATCGGCATCATCGGACTGAAAGCCACCTCCGGACATTAAGCCCTAAGAATGTCCATAAGCCTTCCCGTAAGCCCGGTAGATCGACAGGATCCCGATGATCCCTGTCACTATCTGGGCGATACCGGAAGAAAAGTCCCAGATTGCAAAGAAATATATCGTCCAGAGTGCGATATTGATCAGCAGAAAGATCTTAACATGGAGAAAATCCCGGAAGTAGTAATTGGAAACGGTCCATACCAGGGTTGCGATCACGGGCAGGAGCCCCACCAGTCCCTTGGTATTCACCATGACTCCTCCTGCTGTAATCACGATGCTAAAAAGGATCATCCAGTTCTTGGTATATTTATCCTTCATCAAAAGAATATTCCGGAAAATAGCCAGAGACAACGTAATCATCCCTGAATATGATCCAAATACCAGCGAAGAAAGGCATAAAATCATATTTTCTGCAATCTGGTAACGGTAGATTTTATTCGTATCCGTCGTATAGCATCCCATAAACAGCATGACTGCCGCCGCAAATGATATCATATTTCCCAATACAATCTGATTCATAAACTTCCTCCAAAAGTATGATTCCTTGAGTGATCCCTAAAAATTTATTATACGCTCCTGCCCCACACTGTCAACCAGAGAAAATGTTTCTAAATATAATACTTGGTTTTATGACTTTTATCGAATATAATGTTATACAGAAACAACCATCTATTTTTTGTTATAAACGAAAGGAGATCTTACAGCATGATTTCAGTTACAGACACAATTCATTACGTGGGAGTCAACGATCATCAGGTTGATCTTTTCGAAGGACAGTATTCTGTCCCGAATGGCATGTCTTATAATTCCTATGTAATACTGGATGAAAAAACTGCCGTCATGGATACCGTAGACATCCATTTTACTCATGAATGGCTGGACAACCTGGCATCCGAATTAGGTAACCGGAAGCCAGACTATCTGATCATCCAGCATATGGAGCCCGATCATTCGGCCAATATTGATAACTTTTTGAAAGTATATCCAGACACCACTGTAGTTGCCACAGCTAAGGCATTTGCCATGATGGACAGCTTTTTCGGGCCGGATCTTGCAGAGCACAGGCTTGTAGCAGAAAATGGCGCTACACTTTCTTTGGGTAAGCATGAGCTGCACTTTGTTTTTGCGCCGATGGTACACTGGCCGGAAGTTATGATGACCTACGACAGTACAGACAAGGTTCTTTTCTCTGCCGATGGTTTTGGAAAATTCGGAGCGCTGGACGTGGAAGAAGACTGGGACTGCGAAGCACGCCGCTACTATATCGGTATCGTCGGGAAATATGGCGCTCAGGTACAGAATGTACTGAAAAAGGCAGCCGATCTGGATATTCAGATTATCTGCCCTCTTCACGGACCCGTTCTGAAAGATAATCTTGCACACTATATTGAAAAATACAACATCTGGTCTTCCTACGCTGTGGAATCTGACGGTGTCATGATTGCTTATACATCGGTCTATGGACATACCAAAAAGGCAGTTGAGACTCTTGCTGAAAAATTAAAAGCCTTAAATTGCCCGAAAGTTGTTATTCATGATCTTGCCAGGGATGATATGAGCGAAGCAGTGGAACATGCCTTCCAATATGGAAAGCTGGTTCTTGCCACTACCACTTACAATGCCGATATCTTTCCATTCATGAAGCAGTTTATTGACCATCTGACAGAGAGAAACTACCAGAACCGTACCATCGGTCTGATTGAAAATGGTTCCTGGGCTCCTCTGGCAGCCAAGATCATGAAAGAAATGTTTGCAAAGAGCAAAAATATTGAATGGCTTCACACAACTGTAAAGATCAAATCTGCCATGAACAGCGAAAATAAGGAACAGCTGGACAAGATGGCAGAAGAACTGTGTCAGGAATATCTTGCACAGTCTCCGGAAACCGCTGTAAAAAATGATCTGACCGCTCTCTTCCGTATTGGTTACGGCCTGTATGTTGTCACCTCCAATGACGGCAAGAAGGATAACGGTCTTATCGTGAATACGGTTACCCAGCTGACAGATAATCCGAACCGGGTAGCTGTCAATATCAATAAGGCAAATTATTCCCATCACATCATCAAACAGACTGGTATATTAAATGTCAACTGTCTCTCAGTCGACGCTCCGTTCAGCGTATTCCAGAATTTTGGATTCCAAAGCGGCCGTACCGCAGACAAGTTTGAAGGATGGGATCCGATCCGCTCCGACAACGGGCTGATCATCCTGCCAAAATATATCAACGCTGTCATTTCTCTGAAGGTAGACCAGTATGTTGATCTGGATACCCACGGCATGTTCATCTGTTCCGTTACAGAGGCACGTGTTATGAACGACCGTGAGACCATGACATACACCTATTACCAAAACAATGTAAAGCCCAGACCTCAGACAGAAGGAAAGAAAGGATTTGTCTGCAAGATCTGTGGATACATTTATGAAGGCGATGAACTGCCGGATGATTTCATCTGTCCGCTCTGCAAGCATGGAGCAGCAGATTTCGAACCAATTGTAAATTAGATCTTTTAGTCAGAAAAAGGGACGAATCCTTTTTGGATATCGTCCCTTTTCTATGTCTTCTATGTTCTCAAAAGAGAATCATACTTTTCTTATTTGTGTGCGATAGCTGCCTGAGCTGCTGCCAGTCTTGCAATCGGTACACGGAATGGTGAGCATGATACATAATCCAGTCCAAGGCTGTCACAGAATTCAACAGAGGACGGATCTCCGCCGTGCTCGCCGCAGATACCTAAGTGCAGGTTCGGGTTGGAAGATTTTCCAAGCTCGATTGCCATCTTCATCAGCTTGCCTACACCTACCTGATCCAGTTTTGCAAATGGATCGTTCTCGTAAATCTTTGCATCATAGTATGCGTTCAGGAATTTACCTGCATCATCACGAGAGAATCCGAATGTCATCTGTGTCAGGTCGTTGGTACCGAAGCAGAAGAAGTCAGCCTCTTTTGCGATCTCATCAGCTGTCAGAGCAGCTCTTGGGATCTCGATCATAGTACCAACAGCATAGTCAAGGTCGATGCCTGCTGCCGCAATCTCTGCATCTGCAGTCTCAACTACGAATTTCTTTACATATTTCAGCTCTTTTACTTCGCCAACCAGCGGAATCATGATCTCTGGTTTAATCGGCCAGTCCGGATGAGCTTTCTTTACATTGATTGCTGCACGGATAACTGCTCTTGTCTGCATCTTAGCAATCTCCGGATAAGTAACTGCCAGACGGCATCCACGATGACCCATCATCGGGTTGAACTCGTGCAGGCTGTCGATGATTGCTTTGATCTGATCTACAGTCTTGCCCTGAGCATCAGCCAGTTTCTGAATGTCTTCTTCCTCAGTCGGAACGAACTCATGAAGCGGCGGATCAAGGAAACGGATAGTAACCGGATTTCCTTCCAGTGCTGTATAGAGTTCTTCGAAGTCTCCCTGCTGATATGGAAGAACTTTCTCCAGAGCCTTTTCTCTTTCTTCCTCTGTCTCAGCACAGATCATCTCACGGAATGCATCGATTCTGCCCTCGCCGAAGAACATATGCTCTGTACGGCAAAGTCCGATACCTTCTGCGCCAAGCTCTACGGCCTTCTTAGCATCAACCGGTGTATCAGCATTGGTACGAACCTGAAGTCTTCTGTACTTGTCAGCCCATCCCATGATTCTTCCGAATTCACCAGCGATTGTAGCGTCTACAGTCGGGATAATTCCATCATAGATGTTTCCTGTAGATCCATCCAGAGAGATCGGGTCTCCTTCGTGGAATTCTTTTCCGCCAAGTGTAAATTTCTTATTTGCTTCGTCCATAACGATGTCGCCGCATCCGGATACACAGCATGTACCCATACCACGTGCAACAACGGCTGCGTGAGAAGTCATACCACCGCGGACAGTCAGGATACCCTGAGCGCTCTTCATACCAGTGATATCTTCAGGAGAAGTCTCCAGACGAACCAGAACGACTTTTTCTCCTCTTTCTGCCCACTCTACAGCGTCGTCTGCTGTGAAGACGATCTTACCGCAGGCAGCTCCTGGAGATGCTCCAAGTGCTTTGCCCATCGGGGTAGCTTTCTTCAGCGCATCTGCGTCAAACTGCGGATGAAGCAGAGAGTCTAAGTTTCTCGGATCGATCATTGCTACAGCTTCTTCTTCTGTTCTCATGCCCTCGTCTACCAGGTCACACGCGATCTTCAGAGCAGCCTTAGCAGTTCTCTTACCGTTACGTGTCTGCAGCATGTACAGTTTTCCGTGCTCAACGGTAAACTCCATGTCCTGCATATCTCTATAGTGTGTTTCCAGAGTCTTGCATACTTCTTTGAACTGTGCAAATGCCTCTGGGAACTTCTCTTCCATCTCAGAAATGTGCATTGGTGTACGAACACCGGCAACAACGTCCTCGCCCTGTGCGTTTGTCAGGAATTCTCCGAACAGACCGTTCTCTCCTGTAGCAGGGTCACGGGTAAATGCAACACCTGTACCACAGTCGTCTCCCATGTTACCAAATGCCATCATCTGTACGTTGACAGCAGTTCCCCAGGAGTATGGGATATCGTTGTCACGACGGTAAACATTTGCTCTCGGGTTGTCCCAGGAACGGAATACCGCTTTTACAGCTCCTACCAGCTGCTCTTTTGCATCTGACGGGAAGTCTGTACCGATTTTTTCTTTATATTCAGCCTTGAACTGTCCTGCCAGAGTCTTCAGATCCTCTGCTGTCAGTTCAACGTCCTGTTTTACGCCTTTTTCTTCTTTCATCTTATCGATGAGCTCTTCGAAGTATTTCTTGCCGACTTCCATAACAACGTCGGAATACATCTGAATAAATCTTCTGTAGCAATCCCATGCCCAGCGTGGATTTCCAGATGCCTCTGCCAGAGTCTCTACAACTTCTTCATTCAGACCGAGGTTCAGGATTGTGTCCATCATACCTGGCATAGAAGCTCTCGCACCAGAACGAACAGAAACAAGAAGCGGATTTTCTTTATCCCCGAATTTCTTACCAGTGATCTCTTCCAGTTTCGTCATGGCTTCCATAATCTGATCCATGATCTCATCATTGATCTGTCTGCCATCCTCATAGTACTGAGTACAAGCTTCTGTTGTAACTGTAAATCCCTGCGGAACCGGGAGTCCAAGGCTTGTCATCTCAGCAAGGTTTGCACCTTTGCCACCAAGAAGGTTTCTCATGTTCGCATTACCTTCGGTGAACATATACACCCATTTTGCCATTTGTCATGACCTCCTAAACTAAATTTTTCTAAGTCGCACATCTATTTTACTGGTTTTGCCAGTATTCGTCAAGACTTTTAGCAACAATCAGCCCCTGTTTTCCCCGGCCTGATTACATATTTTTCAGAAATGCGAGGCACCCTTTATACGCCTCATAAACGTCTGCTTTGCTGGTCACTTCCCAAGGAGCGTGCATACTCAAAACTGCGACACCGCTGTCGATGACTTCCATGCCATAATTCGCCATGATATATGCGATAGTTCCGCCACCGCCTGCGTCCACTCTGCCAAGTTCCGCAAACTGATATGCCACCTGATCCTGATCCATTGCCTGACGGATTCTTGCAAGGTATTCTGCATTTGCATCATTTGATCCGCTCTTGCCGCGGCTGCCTGTAAACTTATTGAATACCAGCCCTTTTGCGAAGAATGCCGAACTTCTCTTTTCAAAAACCTCCGCGTACATAGGATCATAGGCAGCGCTCACATCAGAGGAAAGCATTTTTGAATTCTGGAGAGCTCTGCGGACCTTCAGTTCGGACTCTCCTCCCTCCATGGCAACCAGCTCCGCGATCACATTTTCAAAGAAGCGGGAATGCATACCTGTCGCACCCACACTTCCAATTTCTTCCTTATCCACCAGGATACAGCATGCCGTGCGTTTCGGTGTCTCTGTATCCAGCATGGCAAACAGAGAAGTAAATGCACATACACGGTCGTCCTGTCCATAGGCAAGGATCATGCTGCGGTCGATTCCACAGTCCCGGGCCTTTCCCGCCGGCACGATTTCCAGCTCTGCAGACACAAAGTCTTCTTCTTCCATTTCATAATATTCTTTCAGGATGCCAAGTACGTTTTTCTTGACTGCCTCTTTATCTTCCTTCTCCATGCCTTCCACCTGCTCCAGCGGCCGGCTTCCAAACAAAAGATCCAGCTTTTCGCCTTCGATCACTGCATTTGCCTTGCGCTCCATCTGCTTGGCAGCCAGATGCACCAGCAGGTCCGTGATCACAAAGACCGGATCCTCTTCTTTCTCGCCAATGCTGACTTTTATGATGGTTCCGTCCTTTTTCGCCACCACACCATGGATTGCCAGAGGAAGAGTCACCCACTGATATTTTTTGATTCCTCCATAATAATGCGTATCCAGATAAGCAAGCTCCTCACTCTCATAAAGAGGATTCTGCTTCACATCAATCCTGGGGGAATCAATATGCGCGCCCAGGATATTCAGCCCCTTCTCCAGCGGCTCCTCCCCGATGTGGAATAACACAATACTTTTGTCCATACATACCGCGTATACTTTATCTCCCGGCTTCAAAGGTGCCTTCGCATCCTCCAGCCGCACATAGCCCGCCTTCTCGGCCTCCTGAACCGCAATACCGACACATTCCCGTTCCGTCTTGCCCGCATCCAGACACGCCTTGTATTTGTCATTCACCCGGTTCAGCTCATTCATCTGCTGCGCCGTATATCCCTTCCATACATTTTCTCTATCCATTTTCCACAGCTCCTTTCTGTCAACAGTATAACAGGGGACGTACACTTTTGCAAAAGGTCTACGTCCCTATTTGCAATTTCCCCTGTCCCTTTTGGGCCCACAGGGTGTCCCCACCTGCATTTCCCCGTCTTCCTAGCTATTCTGTATATCGTTTAAAATGATATTGCAGATTTTTTCTGCCTCTTTTTTTGATATCTTTAGTATCTTCACCAACCGGGAAATATACACTTTTTTCACTTCATTTTCTTCAAAAATCTGGACAAACAGCTGCAATGGATACTCATCAAACACCTGCTCTGCAATGAGCAATGCCGATTCTTTTTTCTGAGCCGTTACTTCTTCTCTGACATCTGCAAATATTCCTAAATATCTTTCTTTATGAAATGTCTCGAATTGTTTATAATTATCAAATTTATTTTTGTATCTTACCAGTGCATCCGCATGGATCATTCCAGGTGTGTCCAGCTTATATTCCGCAAGGCTGCTGTACCTGTAGTGTACAGGCTCTTTTACCATTTTTGCCTTGACCGGATTCATATGAATATACCGCAGACAATTCCAATAATATGATTCCGTTTCAATGCATTCACTGACAAAACGATTTTGAAAAACGTGTCCGTTTCTATGGTGTTTATAATTGTAATATACCGCATATTCGGCCAAAACTACGGCCATAAACGCGGATAAAACCGGGAGTTGTGCTTTGATAATCAGATGTGCATGATTAGACATGATACAGTATGCATAAAGTTCAACATCATACTTTTTCAGATACTTTAAGATTTTCTTTTTAAAATAGATTTTCTCACGCTGCTGACGATAGATATCTTCGTTATTGATTCCTTTTACGATTACATGATAGAACATTGTGCTGCTTTCGCGGCGTCTTTTTCTTGGCATTTAATTCCCCCTTCCGAACCGGAACAGCATTGGGGACAGGGGATTTTACAGTTGGGGACACCCTGTTTGCCAATCAGGGACGTACACTTTTGCAAAAATGATATGCTCCCTTCTAAGTAGACAAGTGAAATAATAAAAACTTGTCACTT
>OGRN01001147.1_pt1 | contig 23530 bp, 15 predicted proteins | sample 1553401 | NCBI WGS metagenome assembly OGRN01 (sample SAMEA2580096, study PRJEB22360) | human gut metagenome | biome: human gut; feature: human-associated habitat; material: faeces | place: Denmark | collected 2008/2010 | reverse complement strand
TTCAAGTCGGATACGGCGGAGCTTTTTGTCGCCATTTTCCTCGATATACTTAAAAAGCTCCCTGCCGAGACCTTTTGAGCGGTATTCCTCCAGCACAAAAAGCTCGTCTATCCATATAGTAATACCGCCTGCTTCAACTGAATATGTTTTCATTGTAACACAGTAGCCAACATTATTGCCGTCACAAACGAGCATATAACCCTGCACATACACGTCAGACCTCATCATTTCATCGAAGCCCTGCTCAAAATGCTCTCTTGGAACAGGCTTGTCCACCGCAGAAGAATTATAGAACTCAGTGGAAAATCTGATATAATCTTCCCTGTCCTCAGGCACAAATTTTCTTATCATTTTTATCTCTCCGTTTCTTTGGTATTAGCCTATTATAGCATTTTATTTACCAAAAGTCAAATGCACAAATTTTGTTGCAAAAGTCCAGATTATGTGATATAATTATTTTGGATAATTTTAATCATATTTGTGAGGATACATAATGAAATATACTTTTGATTGCGACCACTGGGGCAGCAGTTTTTCAGTGCCGTCTAAAGTGGTCGATAAATACATAAAATTAAGTGATGGCGACTTTGTAAAGGTACTTCTCTGCATACTCTGTTCAACGGAACGTGAATGCGACAGTGCAAAGCTTGCGGAAAAGTCCGGGCTTTCTGAGAACACTGTCATTGACGCTGTGACACATTGGGTATCGCTAGGAGTCATCACCACAGAACACAGTGATACGACAAAGCCTGCACAGGTCAAAGCCGTTTCTACACCTGTTTCAGAGCCTGAAACAAAGGCTGAGCCTGTTTCAAAAGTGGAGGCAGTTGCCCCGAAACGTCAGAGCGTTTCAAACAAGCTGTGCATAAGATACAAAAATTCTGAGATATTGGAAAAACAACAGAAGGACCCTAACCTTGCACATCTCTTTGACGAGATACAAACCGTTTTACAACGCACTATCAATGGAACTGAGCAAGGGGAACTTCTTGCTCTTTATGAATATTACCGATTTGATGCTGCATCTATTCTCTTAGCCGCAGAATACTGTGTGTCACTTGAAAAGCACAACGTGTCTTACCTTGTGACAGTAATGCGTGGGTGGTTTGAACAAGACATCTGTACTTATCAACAAATTGAACAAGAAATAATTAGGCTTTCCAACATAAAAAAGTATGAATTCAAGGTACTGAAAATTTTCGGACAGACAGCAAAGCCGTCAAAGCAGCAGCTTGAGTTTATAGAAAAGTGGCGAACAATGGGCTTCACTGTTGAAATGCTGGAGATCGCCTATAACAAGTGCGTTGACAATACCAACAAACTGAATTACAAATATATAGACACTATACTGTCAAACTGGGCTGGCAAGAGCATCACTACACCTGAACAGGTCACACACGAGGACGAAAAGTACCACACCTCCAAGAAAAATAAGAATACTAATAAGCAAACTTCCTATGATCTTGATGATTTTGAAAAATTCGCAATGAATTTTGATCTAGAAAAATCAGGAAAGCTATGATAAGGAGTAGAAAATGAAATATTCAATAACCGCATATGACAAGGCTGAAAATGAACTTAAAAGACGGCGTGAAGCTGTCATGAACGAGCATGAGGTTCACGCTCAGGAGATAGCACAGCGACTTCCTGAAATAGAGGTTCTTACAAGATCACTAAAAGCAAATAACTGTGAACTCATGAAGGGCATAGTAGGCAAAAATGCTCATGGAAGAGAATATATACAAAAAATGCGTCAAAACAATGCCAATACTAAACGTGCCATTAAAGGGCTGCTTAAAATGGGAGGTTATCCTGAAGACTACCTTGATTATCACTATTACTGTCCTAAATGCTGTGATTATGGCTATCGTGACGGAGTGAAGTGCAAGTGCTTCACCGACTTGCTGAAAAAATACACCACTGAGGAGCTTAACGAGAATTGCAGTATCCAGCTCCACGATTTCTCTGAGTTCAGGATAGAATTTTATCCTGAAAGCGACGGTAACGGAAGGTCACCAAGAGAGAAAATGAGAACGGTGTATTCAAACTGCCGTGCATATGCTGACAAATTTCATGAAAACTCTCCATCACTGTTTTTCATTGGCAAAACAGGTCTTGGCAAGACTTTTCTTTCAGCCTGCATTGCAAATGAACTTATACAAAAGGGCTACAGCGTCATTTTCGCCTCTCTGCTTAAGCTTCTCAGACAGATAGAGGACGAGCATTTCGGCAGAGCCACAGGTCAGACACTTGACATCATAGAGAATGCCGACCTTGTTATCCTTGACGACCTCGGCTCAGAATTTCAAACGAGCTTTACCGATTCCGTGATCTATGAAATAATCAACGAGCGTATCAACCTTGGCAGGCCAACGATAATCTCTACCAATCTCACCAATGAAGAATACAATGCAAAATATAATGAGCGTATAGTTTCGAGGCTCACAGGCTGTTTCATGCCTATTATGTTTGTGGGAAACGATATTAGACACGTAAAGCTGAAAAATAATCTTTAAGGGGTAAAAAATGAAAAAAATTAGGGGAACTTTTCTTTCTATACCGGTGCTTCTGCTTGCAAACGCACCTGCGCTGTGGAAACTTATTAACATAAATTCTCTGCTCAAAACGCTTATCATCATACTTTTGACACTATACACCTTGGTTTTCATGTTCAAATCACATGGACGCAAAGGTTCTCATGGAAAAATCCGACGGCTTGATTCCGGAGCGTTTGTACTTGGTTGCGGTGTTTTGCAAAGCGTTATACAGCTTATAATAGTGATAGTGCTTTGCTTTACAAAGCTGAACGGTTGGCGGCTTCTTGCAAATGCACTTTGCGCTTATGCTATAACAACGCTTTTGTGTCTGAGTGGCATTGTGCGGATAGCGGCTTCGGCACGTCAGGTGAAAATACTGTGGTATGTTATTCTGTTATTCACCTGGTACATACCACTTGTGAACTGCATCGTGTTCAGAAAATTCTACAGGGCAGCGAGAAGTGAATACTACTTCGAGCAGGCAAAGCTTGACCTTGACGCTGCACGAAAAGAGAACGAGATATGCAAGACAAAGTATCCTATACTTATGGTACATGGCATATTCTTCCGTGATTGGCAGGTAATAAACTATTGGGGCAGGGTACCTAATGAACTTATTAGAAATGGCGCAGAGGTCTATTACGGCAAGCAACAGTCCGCCAACAAAGTATCCGTCAGTGCCACTGAGGTAGCTGAAAGGATAAAAGAAGTCATTGCAGAAACTGGCGCAGAAAAGGTCAACATAATCGCACACTCAAAAGGCGGGCTTGACTCAAGATACGCTATCTCTCACCTCGGCATGGACAAATATGTGGCAACTCTTACCACCATAAACACGCCACACTATGGCTGTAAATTCGTTGATATGCTTCTTGGTAAGATACCTGAGAGCATACAGGGCTTTGTTGATAGAAAATACAACAAGCTTTTCACTGCTCTGGGTGACAAAGACCCAAGCTTTTTAGATGGCGTTTATGACCTGACTTACAAAAACTGCTCTGAGCTTAACGCAAGCACCCCTGACAGCCAGTTGGTTTCCTACCGCTCCGTGATGAGCAAAATGAACAGCATACGTTCCGCAGGTTTTCCGTTAAATATCGGCTATCTGCTCAACAAGCCATACGGCAAGGGCAATGACGGGCTAGTAACAGTTGAGTCGGGACTTTATGGTGAAAAATCCAAGATGATAGAACACAAGGGCAAGCGTGGCATTTCTCATGGCGACGTTATCGACCTTTTCAGGGAGAACATCAAGGATTTTGACGTGAGAGAATTTTATGTAGATATAGTAAAAGAGCTTAAAGAACAAGGCTTCTGATAAAAAAGCACCCGTATCGCACATGATACGGGTGTTTTGCTAATTTCTGGGGCGAATTAAATATTTCATTCTAAAACGCTGTCTGCCCTTGATAGTTTTGCGATTGAAGTTTGCTATCATCGCATTGAACACAGACATCATTCTAAGCTCATGGGATGGAAGCTCCTCCTCACCATAAAACCGACAGTCTGACAGACTATCGGTCAAAACTCAGCTATCTATTTTTGTCACATTGTCATAAACTATCTTATATTTTTCGCAGACCTTTTCATAATCCTGCTCATAGCCTGACAGCTCACCGTCCCTAAGATCCTCTGTAAGATCATAGCTCGCCTTGTAAAGCTCATCAAAGCCAAGATTGCTACAAATGCCTTTGAGGGTGTGAGCCATACGGAAAGCTTCCTTGGCGTTTTTCTCCTCTAAAGCCTTGCACATATCCTGAAAAGTTGTATCATCAGCAAATCTTTTTGCAAACTTTGTTATCATTTTCTCACTGCCGAAACGTACCAGAACGTTGTCATAACTTGCGCCAATGCTTTCATAAAATTCTCTAGTAGTCATCAGGACACTCCTTACAAATAATATCATCTCTTATTCTACGCCCTTTGCAAGCTCGTTCTGAATATCTTTAAGACATTCGATAAGCACAGGGTTGAATGTGCCGCACTCTCCGTTAAGTATCAATTCCATAGCCTTTTCATGAGAATACGCCTTTTTGTAAACTCGCTCGCTGACAAGTGCGTCATAAACGTCGGCGACAGAAACTATCTGAGCCGATATCGGTATCTCGTCGCCTTTTAGTCCGTCAGGATAGCCCCTGCCGTCATAACGCTCATGGTGCCACCTGCATATGTCATGGGCTATTTTCAAAAGTGGCTCGTCACGGAACTGCTCAAGACTTTCAAGCATATTCGCTCCGATAGCGGAGTGAGTTTTCATTATCTCAAACTCCTCTTTGGTTAGCCTGCCGGGCTTATTGAGTATCTTATCGTCAATGCCTATCTTGCCGATATCATGGAGTGCCGCAGCCATTGGTATGAGAAGCTGCTCAGTGCCGCTGACAGTATACTTGTTTGTGCGCATAGGAAGCCTATCTAAAAGCAGCTCCGTTATGCGCTTTATGTTCACCACATGGCTTCCACTCTCGCCGTTTCTGAACTCTACTATCTGGCTGAGTATGCTTATCATCATACGGTTGTTTTTATCTTTTTCGTACATCTGGTCGCTGACAAGGGAAATAAGTCTGCGCTGTTTTGCATAAAGCTTAATGGTATTGAAAACACGCTGATACACAACGCGTGAATCAAAGGGTCTGCTGATATAATCAGAAACGCCAAACTCATATGCTTTTCTTATAGAGGACGCAGAATCCTCGCTTGATATCATTATAACAGGAATATCATCTATCCAATGATGTTCCGCCATATAGTCAAGGACTTCAAATCCGTCCATTTCAGGCATGATTATATCTAAAAGCACAAGTGAAATTCCAGTGCCATACTGATTAAGCAGGTCAATACACTCCTCGCCGCTTGCCGCCTCATGTATGATATATTCATTGCCAAGCATTTCAGAGAGTATCTCTCTGTTTATATTTGAATCGTCAACAATAAGTATCTCCTGCTTTTGAGGCTCGCCGACAACACTTTCGTGACCATCTGTGACAACTGTATCTTTCTTTGTCTTTGCCTGATACATAAGCTTATCAGCCTTGCTGACAGCTTCGTCAAGGCTATTGCCATCAGAGAAAACGCCGCCGACGCTTGCTGACAGACGTATATTTGAATACCCTGGCACAGTTGCCGCATGGATATTTCGTTTTATCTTCCTGAGCTTATGGGCAAAATCGTCCTCCTGAATATCAGGCATGACAAGCAAAAACTCGTCGCCACCATAACGCACAAGCACATCAGATTTTCTAATACAGCGCCTTATAGCATCAACCACTGTCACAAGCACCATATCTCCTGCGTCATGACCGCATGTATCATTATAAACCTTGAAGTCGTCAAGATCTATCATCGCAACGCCCGCAGGCACATGGGACTTTTTAAGCTTATCTTCAAAATATCTCCTGTTGCTCGCACCTGTCAATGCATCAGTATACATTGCCTTATGATATTTTGACAGCTTATTCATTATCTTTTCTCTGTCCTGAACACCCAGCAGAGAGTCCTCATCAAGCTTTTTGATAAGCTCCATAACATACGGCACTCCGTCAACCTGAACATACTTTGAAAAGACCTGATAAATGTCAGTTCCCATAAATTCAAGCTTAGTTCTCGGCTTTTTATCAATAAAAGTTTTTAAGGATATACAGTTTTCACAAGGCTCGTCCACTTTCCAAAAAGAAAAACACTGACATGGATTTTCAACGCAGCCGCTCACTCCATGAGGACCGTCCGCTTTCAGAAGCCTGACAAAATCAAAAGTTTTCCTGAGAACGTCAATTTCCTTTTCTATCTCCGAAGAGGTAGAACTCAGTTGGCTTTCGCTGTTATCATCGCAGGTCCATAATTTGTACACGTCCATATTCACGTTCTCCTTACGCTTAGTGTAGACTTATTGTTGCTTTTTTTACTTTTTTCGACATTATTAACTGATTTATTATACCACACCTCAATCACATTGTCAACCGAACGATACAAATTATAATATTATTCATAATATTAACACATTCATATTTTAAGCGACTTTGCTCTAGTTTTTCATATATTTATCGTCATTCATAAAGTAAATATGGCACTCCACCTTGGTTTTCTCACTGAGCGAGAGCATTTTTCTGAGTATCTTTTCGTAGAAATCAAGCTGTGAACGATATGTCTTTAAAATTCTCTCCTCAAAAAGCTTTCTGTCGGCTTCTTCCTGTATGTTGGTCTTATAGTCGATTATGATAAATCTTTTGTCTGACATTTTAAGCACAAGATCCATAACTCCGTTGCTGTATTCATTGCCGTCCATACTGTAGAATGGAAGCTCTGTATACACCGCCTGCGCATTTTTGAGCAATTTTTCGATATCCTTGTCTTTCAAAAAACTGTGAAGCTGATAGTTGATATAGTCCTTATAAAAGCTCTCAGAATCCTGCGAACTGCACTCGTCCTCAAAGTCGAGATACGCTCTGCTGACAATCTTCTGAATAAGCTCCTTCTGCTGTGGCGTTTCGTTATACGGAAACAGCTTTCCACGCATATTCACTGCAAGCTCAAAGGCACGATGTACCATATGACCGATATCTCTGCCCATTGGACGTTTGTAAGACAGTTTCTCCACCCCACTTGGTGCAGTGACTTTTTTGCCGTCCTCAAGGTGGCTAGGAGTGATTTTGCTAACATATTTCTCACTGAGCTTTTTAACGCTTTCATCAAAAGCTTTTCGGCTGTTGTTCACCTCGTCAAATATATCCTTGACGTTTATCTGCGCCGCCTGCACAGCACTTTGCGCTGTGGCATTGTTTATCTGCGGCAGTTCTCTGCCTATTTTGCTCATTGTAAGTTTGTCGATCACAGGTTTTTTCCGTTCAAAAGTATACACAAATATAAAAGCCTGCTTTGCTCTTGTGGCCGCAACATATTCAAGCCTGAGCTGTTCGCCAAAATATTTATCCTCTGCCTGCTTCCTCTCATTAGGATAGAATGTCAGATAGTCCATATATGAATAATCGCTTGTTTTCAAAGGTACATAGACCTGTCTTTTAGCCACAAGGTCGGTGTACTTTCCTCCGCTAAATTTATGATTTTTAGCCTCCGCCATAATAACGATATTCCCCTCAAGACCCTTTGCCTTGTGAAGATTCATGAGCCTTACGCAGTTCTGCTCACTGCTGTCAAGGATAAGCTCTTTTTCTTTCAGCACAGAAAGCTCGTTTTTCATCATGTCCATAAGCTCATCGCTTCCTGCAAAGTCCTGCTTTTCCCACTTTTCAATAAGATAGATAAGATTTGAAAGCTCATATTCTCTGTTGCTGGTATTATCAAAAAGAAGCTCAGGAAAATCAAGTATCTTATAAAGCTTCGCTATAGGCTCATTGACAGTATCGGCAGACGCCTTTACTGCAACAAGCGTGGCGTCATTGCTTTCACAGTTTTGTTCATAATCGTCTACGTCAATTTCAGCGTCTTCAAAATCGATGCTGTCAGGCCTACATCTCCAAAGGATAGAATAAGCCTTTTCCTTTGCGGTAGGGCTGTAGCTTTCAAAAACGAACTCTGCAAGAGCAATAAATCTTTTCAGCACCAGACTGTTTTTTTGAGGGCGTTTACCCCACATTGTATATGGTATGCCACGATCTGTCAAGACCATTGAATAAAACTCCATTTGAGTTGTGTTCCAAAGAAGCAGAAGAAAATCACTGTATTTTATAGGTCTTTCCATACCCTTGTCGAATATCTTTCCGACCTTCACTAGGTCTGATATTATCTTAGCCACGCTTTCAGCACCTGGATCTTTGACAAAATATGCCCCTCTGATAACATCATCGGAAACAGCCGCAGGCTTATCAGCCTTTGATATCATATCGCTGTATGTCATACCATATTTGCCGTTTATTTCAGGCCGGAACTTTTCATTTACCCAAGCTATAAGCTGCTCATCAGAGCGGAAGTTGTAATCAAGTGAGAAAAACTCGCAGTTTTTCTCATTATTGTTCTGGAATTTGGCTTTCATTTTGTTATAAAGCCTGATATCGGCGTCACGGAAGCCGTAGATAGACTGTTTAGGGTCGCCCACCGCAAACAGCGCACCATCACGGAGTGGGCATTGCCATATATCACCGCCTGCTATAAGCTTGCTGTCGTCTGCACAAAGATACAGCAGAAGCTCAGTCTGCATAACGTCAGTGTCCTGAAACTCATCTATATAAATGCAGGAATACTTGTTTTTGAAAAACGCTCTTGCCTCAATGCTGTTTTTGAGAAGCTTGTGAGTGTGATACAAAAGCCCGTCATTTGAAACGCTCTCCCCGTCTTCACTCTCCTGATAAGCCTTTACAGCCTGCTCTATATACGTTGCCGTCTTGTTGAGGGCATATAGAGCATTTTCTTTCTTTACATTATCAAACCCACTTGGGCTGAAAATAGCCATGTTCTCATTGCTCTTTGGATGATCTTTCTTAATTTTAGTCTTATTAAAAGGCTCAAGGAACTTTTTGCAAGCTTTAAGATTAGCGCAAACTTTTACATAATTATACTTTGGGTCGTAGACATTCATATTATCAGGAAAAAACTTTGTCACATCACCAACAATAAAACCTGCTACATCTTCGTATTTTCCACCCAAAGTACCATTATAGAACGCACGCACAAGGCTGTCCCTATAGTTACACATTTCTTTATAGGCAAGCTTATTTATGGTGTCAAATGTCACACTGTCATAGCTTTTATCCCTAACAAACTCAACATCTCTGTATTCAGCACACTCAAGAAATGTTTCCATAAGAAAGTTTTTCACACGGCTGTCTCTGAGCTTATATTGATTGCTGTTCAGAAAGCCGAAATCTTCTATGTTCGCACCATTTGTGCGGTAATATCTCTCGAAAAAGTCAGCCTGTGCCTGCTTTGTTTCACCGTCCTCGGCAAGTTTTAATCCCAAATGCAGGTCAGCTTCAAAAGGCTGTTCTGACAGCATACTCAAACAAAAGCTGTGTATAGTGCTTATCTTCATGCGCTGTAAATTCATAACAGCGTTCTCATACAGCTTCTTTTCCTCACCGCTGCATTTTGCGATATTCTCCGTAAGCCCTGCCTGTATCCTCTCATAAAGCTCGTTTGCAGCAGCGTTGGTGAAAGTTATAAGCACTATCTTTTCAACAGGTATACCTGCGCCTATCTGACCTATAACACGCTGTATTATAAGCCTTGTCTTACCTGCACCTGCGCCTGCTTCAACAAGGATATTCTTATCATAACTGTCTTTGTCTATTATATAGCTTCTTATCTGTTCTTCACTCATTCTGTTGCACCCCCTGAGCAAACTTCTTCATAAGCAGGACAAAACGTGCATGGAGTAATTTTATCATTCTTATTCACAATACACTTTTTAAAGCCCTCTTCTACTATTTTCTTAAATGTTATTGTTATCATGTTTTCGATTCCAGAATTATCCTTATTGTTAACTACATGGCAATTCCCTTTTTCAAGAATGAAAACGTAATCTGCGGCAACGATATCACTTTCGCTCACTTCTCCCACAGGCGTACAACCATTTTCAAGCGCAAGTGCATAAATATGATCCTGTGGGTCTTCTGGGAGCTTTTCCCTGAATTTTTTGATATCCTCCGTCTTGTAGTCAACTATCTGGTATGACACCTTTGTGCCGTCTATTATCCTGTCAAGGCGGTCTATCCTGCCCCTTATGGTGACTGTATATTTGCCTATCTCCACATCACCGTTGAACGGATACTCGACCTCAACGACCTCACGTTTGCCTGAGTGTATATCGCCGTGCAGTTCGTCAAGATAAGCCTTGATACAATTGTAATATTCATTTCTCTCCCTCTGCGCAACAGCCATATCCACAGGGGGATAGTTACGGAGATAGTTTTTAGAAACGCTCTCGAATATCTCATCAAGCATCGCCTTGTCAACAGTTTCAGACATCTCAGCCGCACTTTTGCCTTTAAGCACAGTCTTGGCATAATTCTCCATTATCTCATGTATATACATTCCCTTGACATTGCCTTTGAGCCATGCACTGCGGTCTATATCCACCTCCTGCGGCTTTTCAACATGGGCGATACGCTCATAGAAAAACCTCAGCGGACACTGAAGCATAGTCGAAAGGCTTGTGGCAGAAATGATAAAATGTTCATTTTTGCACATTTCACGCAATATATCTATACGGCTTTCTCTTTGCTTATCAAGATACTCCGTAAGGCTTTCGCTTTGCTTTGCACCGTCATCATGAAGCCCGATTTTTTCTGCCTTGTTTAGAAAAGCACTGTTTAATGATATCTCAGAACGCACGCTCACCTTGCGTCTGTCAGAAAGATAATCATACACTTCTATTTTGTTTACATCAATGCCCTTTTCAGCCGCAATAACAGTATACACTGCCGACGGGCTTTGCGCTCTTATTTCTACGGTATCATAAACACTACAGCTTACAACAAGGTTTGCTCTCTCAGCCATGAGAACAGTTCTCACAAGGTCAGTGAGCTTTCTGTGCTCGATAGCGTCAGAACAATGGTCACGGTTGCCGAAAAGCTGTTCTCTCTCCTTATCGTTCAGAACAGGCGACTCGTCCTGCATGACAGGAAATCTTCCTGTTGTCAGACCAAGAACATATATGTTTTTCATGAAAATCGCAGAATACCGCCCCATAAGACAGCAGGTAACAGCGCCTTTTGATGCAGGCAAAGAATACCTTGCGTTCTCTGCAATGTCGGTGATCTCAGTCATTGCTTCCTGCAAGCTAAGACTCTTGTCATAGTCTGCATAAAATCTGTATCTGCCTATCAAAGCGTCCTTAACGCTTGATATAGAACTTCTCTGCCCAGCGTTTGCTCCATTCACATAATCATTCACCAAGTTCAGCACGCCACCGTAAAACTCTTTTGCGCTGACATTTTCTTTTTTAAAGAACTTATAAAAGTCCTTGAACACCTGACTATTCCTTGTGCTATACCATTCAATGCCCCAGCCGTTTCCAGAGTTCTGTGCTTCAAGGAATATCCTGCCCTTGCTTTTGGTCTTGCCGTCCTCTACTTTCTCCTCATATTTGAAAACAGGCGAAAGCATCACATCTTTGAAAAGGTCAAATCTATAGTCATTTTTGCACCATTTGAGCATTGCCCTGAAAAATGCAACAACGTCACTGTGTCTGCATGAAATGCCCTCAGGAAATTCCACAGGGACTTTGTATTGATCGCACATATTCATGAGCAAGTCCATATACTCGTCATCTGGACACAGCACAGCGGTATCGCAAAGCTCGTAACCACTGTTCACGATATGTAGAACAGTTCTCTCCACCTCGTTTGTTATGCCATAATTTCTCCAAAGCTCCGCCTTTTGTGCTAACTCTCTCAGACCATTCTGATACTGCTCATCGCTCATATCAGCCATGTTATCTATAACCGAAGGATCAGGCAAAAGCCCTATATACTCCGCTGTCAGCTTGTCAGCTTCTATTTCTTTGTCATATGCAAAATGAACGCTGTTCACGTCTGTCTTACCAGCCTTTATAAGACCGCTGGCAATGCTTATGAGCTTTGCACTGTCATATAGTTTGCTGTCTGAAAGCTTATTTTCATACGCTTGAAAGATCGCTCTTAGCGTGTTGATACGTCTGCTGTCCAAGGACAATGAATCAGGGCCTATACAGTTCATTCTAAGCTCTGATATTGTCTTGAATATCTCCATGCAGGCATTATGGTCGTCGCTTTTGAAATAGCTTATACCGCTTTCATCAATAATACGTCTTACTATCTCACAGCCCTCAGCATTTGACAGTGTTATTATCCTGCTGTCCATATACTCGGCACTGGTTTTGATAATATGCTTTGCATGATCTGCGACTGTGTATCTTTCAAGTCTTATAACAATATTTTCACCGCTTGCGTTCTCCAACATTCTCTCGGCGTTGAGATAATCATTACATATGTAAACCTTTTTAGTCAAAGGGTCTGCTTCATTACAGTCTTTGAGCCACTCTATAAAAGTCATTACGCTTTCTCCCCTAACATAAATTATCATAATAACATTTTACCATAACAGAAAAATCTTGTCAATCTACAATTAGCGTGTTTGTATACTTTTTTGAAACACAATATTAAAGAAAATTTATTGACAAAATCATACCGCTATGTTAAAATATACTTTGTAAAACTTGCGTGGATTTTTCCTGACAGTATGTCACTTTTCGCCACACAGCAAACAGGCTGTGGGGCTTTTTTTCTGCCCACAGACAAAAGGAGTGTAAAAAAATAAATGAACAGTGATTTCATGAAAACAAGACCGATCTTCCCTCTTCTGCTTTCAATGTCCCTGCCAATGGTGATATCAATGCTTGTAAACTCTCTTTACAACATCATTGACAGCTTTTTCGTGGCAAAGATAAGCGAGGATGCAATGACATCGCTTTCACTGGTGTTTCCTGTGCAGAATTTTATAAGTGCCACTGCTATCGGCTTTGGTATCGGCATCAATGCGGTCATTGCCATATATCTTGGTGCAGGCAGAAAGGAAAAGGCTGACATTGCCGCAACTCAGGGGCTTGCCCTTTCGGCTTTGCATGGTATTGTGCTAATGATAATATGTATACTTATAATGCCTGCATTTCTATCTATGTTCACAAGTAATAAAAACGTTGTAGATCTTGGCGTGCAGTATTGCAACATTGTATTTACATTCTCTCCTGCATTAATGCTTGCCATTGCATTTGAGAAGATATTCCAATCTGTCGGCAGAATGAAGATATCAATGTTCAGTATGCTCTGCGGCTGTATCGCAAACATAATCCTTGACCCTCTGCTTATTTTTGGCGTTGGATTTTTTCCTGAGATGGGTATAAAGGGTGCTGCACTCGCCACCGGTATCGGTCAGGTGCTGACCCTTGTCATATACATAATAGCATATCTTCGCTGTGAGCTTCCTGTTAAGCTTTCCACAAAACACAAGCGTCCTGACGGCATGATAATCGCAAAGATGTATTCCATAGGCATTCCTGCAACACTTAATCTTGCACTGCCGTCACTTCTCATATCCGCCCTCAACGGCATACTTGCGGCATATTCACAAAGCTATGTGCTTGTTCTTGGAATTTACTACAAGCTCCAGACCTTTCTTTATCTTCCCGCAAATGGTGTTATTCAGGGTATGCGACCAGTTATCAGTTTTAACTACGGAGCAGGCGATAAGGAGCGTGTGAAGAAAATTTACCGCATTGTTCTTTACATGACAGGTGTGATATTGGCGGCAGGAACTATCATATGCGCACTTTTCCCAGCCAAGCTCATAGGGCTTTTCACGGAAAACGCTGACACTATCGCCATAGGCAAAACAGCACTACGCCTAATTTGTATCGGCTTTGTTATCTCCGCAGTATCCGTAACCTCATCAGGTGCGCTGGAGGGACTTGGCATGGGCATTCCGTCGCTTATGATATCTCTGTGCAGATTTATTGCGATAATACTGCCACTTGCGTTCTTCCTCTGCAAGCTCACGGGACCAACAGGCGTATGGAACGCATTCTGGATAACAGAAGTCGTCACCGCTTTGATATCTGTATTCATCTACAGGTTTTCAGTTTCAAGGCAAAAAGATTTAAAATAAACACTGCCGCTATTCTGCCAATACCATTTATTTCCGCTTAACAATTTGTAATTTGCAAAAAAAGCGTTGACATTTTGCAAAAAAAGTGTTATAATATATCTTGCATGCCGCTGTGGTGGAATAGGCAGACACAAGGGACTTAAAATCCCTCGGGGTAAAACCCGTACCGGTTCAAGTCCGGTTAGCGGCACCATAAATCATCATAAAATCGGGCTTTTTTGAAGTCCGATTTTATTTTTTGTCCGTTTATCTACCAATCAGTCACATTTCTTTTATTTCTTCATGTCATCAGCCGTATTAGGGCTTCCTACACTCTTGCTTTCCGCAGCGGGCGGCCTTTCGACAGTTCCGCCACCGAGGATATTGGCGATCGTATTAGCTGAGTCAGTCTTAGAGTTGAAATCCAAGTGACTGTAAAAATCAGCGGTAGTCCTCTTGCCAAATGGTAACACACTTTCGTATGGTTGATAAATAACGTAAATACGCCTTAAAACAGGCTTCTCTTGTCTTTCAGAGGTTCATCGAGCAGTTTGTAGTAGATGTAGATCTCACGGGGCTGCACCTCGACATAGGCATCAAAGGTGATATACTCGATCAGCTCCAAGCTACTGCAAGCGGTATCTGCCTTCTGTGAGCTTCTTGGTGTCCACGGAATACTGCTCTTCGTGGTGCTTCGCCTTGCGTGCAAGAAACTCCGCTTTAGCCTTTTCTTCGTCCTCCACCACAAGCTGTGCAAGGCTGCGAATATCCTCCAGCACAATAGCGTCCATATCCTGCGTTTTGATGTAATGGCTGGGACAGTATCGCTTTCCGAACTTCATGTAGGAAGTGCAGTTGTAATTGTGGCGAAGATATTTTCTCGGCTTCTTACTGCCGTTTGTGGTATTGTTCCACGCAAAGCGGACTTTGTTTCCGCAGTCCTGACAGTAGATCAAACCGCTGAGATTGGCAACATATCCGCTGCTGTTACGCTTGCCCTGCGACACCGACTGCTCCATCTCACACACCCTGTCCCAAAGCTCCTGAGAAACAATAGACTCGTGAGTATTCTTCACAACGATCATATCGTCCTCATCGTTCTTGATGACCTTGTGATTTTTTGTAGCTGACAGTTCTTGTGCGGAGCTTAACAAGATGTCCGAGGTAGGTATAATTGTGAAGTATTTGCCTGACCGTTTCGGGACTCCACATATGTCTTGTACGGCGAGGATTTGGCTTGCCGAGCTTTGCGTAGTAGTAATCTGAGGGAATTGGTACACCTTCCTCGTTAAGCTTATCAGCAATGTGATGCGTCCTGTGACGAACGGAAATGCCCCTCAACGCCGTCCGAGCCTGCGGAGCGGAAAACAAACCGATGAAAACAGCATCCTCTCAGGAACTCTCCGAGAGGATGCTTTAATGTTGCTATGTATCATTTTAGTATCCACTGATTATGAGATATACCACAATGCTGAATGTGAGTTGTGTGGGATAGGTTTTGTGTGCACCAATAGACTAAGTTTTGTTGGATATTATTTCTTACGAATCGCTTTTCTTTGAATTACATGAAGGACAGAGTACCTGTCCATTCTCTATTTCGGTTTTTCCACCCTTACTCCATGGAGTAATATGATCTGCTTCCCAGTTATTCCAATTACATTTTACCCCACATATTTTGCAAATACCGTTTCCACGTCGATAAATGACTTGACGCTGCGCCTCGTCAAAACTTCTTTTAGGATCTTTTTGTGGAAGATTAGGAACATGGGTTAAAAGGCTTTCTTTAAGGAAATTATGTCTGTAAAGTAATGAATCTTCCGAGTCAGATGAATGAGATACTCTTTCATGGTAGACTACAAGACGTGGATCTTGCTTTTCTGGTTCTTTATGTTCGTCTAATAATCTCTCAGCTTCAAAATCAATAAACCACTTTGCAATATCAGCTTCTCGCTCACGAATATCATAGTTCGGCATTAAATCCATAATTAGTATAAATAGTGAAATGGTGCTGTATCTTTTCAACTCCGGTGCTTTGACAGGAAACATTTTATTAAGATAATCCAAAATGTGATATATTGTTTTGGCATCAGTGGACGAAGTATTAAAATTCTTTGATTTTTCATACATTGCATTTAAATCTCTATCTTTTATATTGCAAATACCCTTGTTCAATTCAAGAAGTGTCATTTGAGCAGCTATGAGATCATAAGTAAAACGAGTATTGGAAAAATTGACTTTCGAGAAAAATTCATGATTAGTAAGCTCTTTTATAAAATCCCTCATTCGTCCGGGCATTGCGTTCCTTTTTTCCTGAGCTTTTAAAGTCGTACCATTTTGAAGCCTCAGGAACATTTCTCGTATTTCATCTTCGTTCTGTGTATCAAGTATAACGAAATCCAAATTATAGCTATCTATTATTGTTGCAATATCCATATCAAGTTCGCTATACTTTTTGTTTGCAACATCATAACCATTAACAGGTTCAGCATCTTTAGGCAAAGCGAACTCATCATCATAGAACGACCATATTGCACGAATACGTTGCTGACCGTCGATAACATCATATGTGTCATTGTTTTTTCGTGCAAATAAATTTTAGGTACATCGAAGTCTCGTAAAATTGAATCAATCAATAGTTGCTTTTGTGCTTTTGTCCATACTGCTGGTCGCTGATAATCAGGATTAGTATCTATTCTTTTACGTTTTTTTGAAAGTGTAAATAGCGGCCATGTTGCTTTTTTCAGCATAATTTCATTTCCTATATCAATTCATACTTGCGTTGTCAACCCACAGCTCACACTGCTGCATAACAGTAGCCACCGCATCGTCCATACCCTCCGGCGGATAGCGATGACTTTTCAGAAGTTTCTTTATCATCATTCGCATTCTGGCTCTTGCACTCTCACGCTTCTGCCAGTCTATCGTGCGATTACGGCGGAGCGTATCGGCAAGCTCCTTTGTGATAGCGATAAGCTCCTCGTTCTCGTAGAAGTCTTTTATCGCCTGCGGTTTGGTGAGTGCATCGTAGAAAGCAAGCTCATCAGCAGTCAAACCGAGATCTTCGCCCGCTTTTTGGGCTTCTCTGATCTGTTTTGCAAGGTTAAGCATCTCCTGTATTACTTCCTCATTGGTAAGCATACCGTTGAGATAACGATTCATAGCGCCTTGCATGATCTCGCTGAATTTCTCCGATTTTACGAGGTTTGTCCGTTTGTAGATATGTACCTGTTCAGCAATCAGGCGTTTCAGCAGCTCAACAGCAAGGTTCTTTTCTTTCATTTTGGAGATCTCCTCCAAGAATTTCGGATCAAACAGTGAGAAGTCCTGTTCCTTGTCGGAGAAAAGGTTGATAACACCGTCACTCTTGATACTCTGCTTCAACAGCTCATTGATTTTGGCATTGATCTCAGGGAGTGAGAGCTTTTTACCTCCGCCCTGATTGAGAATACGCATCAGCAGGACACGGACAGCTTCAAAGAAAGCGGCTTCTTCACGCTCATCTTCCTCAGCGATAGAGGAACAAAGCGAAAGTGCCTGTTTCAGCAGCAGGGCTTCTTTTGTGTAACTTTCTCTGTCTTTCTCCCTCTTTCTGTCCATAAGGAAGTTGACCGCACCTGTGATTGTGCGTCCTGCCGTCAGCTCATTACCGCCGAAAAATGCAGAGTAATCATATTCATGGAGCAGATCACGGCAGACTTGCAGTTTCTCCTGAAACTTCGGATAAGCGACCTTTGCAATATCTGTGTTGCCGTAGTTCTTCTTGTCACGAACGGTATAATCGTTCATAGCCTGCTTCAATGCACCTGCGATACCGACATAATCAACGACCAGACCTCCCTCTTTGTCACGGAAAACTCTGTTTACACGGGCAATAGCTTGCATCAGATTATAGCCCATCATCGGTTTATAGACATACATCGTCGCAAGGGACGGCACATCAAAGCCTGTCAGCCACATATCGACCACGATAGCAATTTTCAGAGGACTGTCATTGTCCTTGAATTTTGTTGCAAGCTCCTCCTTGTGGCGCTTGTTGCCGATGATACTGTGCCATTCTTCGGGATCTTTGTTAGAAGCCGTCATGACCACAGCGACCTTTTCCTGCCAGCCCGGACGAATTTCAAGGATACGCTTGTATATCTTCATAGCGATAGCACGGGAGTATGCAACGATCATCGCCTTACCTGTCAGCAGGTTCTCACGATAGCTTTCATAATGGTCAAGAATATCGTCAACAAGGGACTTTATCGTATCATCGTGACCGAGGATAGCTTCCATTTGCCCAAGCTCACGCTTGCTTTTCTCTATTACATCAGCATCGGCATTCTGTGCCATGATCTCATATTCGGTGTCGATCAGTTTCAGGGTGTTTTCATCGAGTTTCAGCTTCATGACACGGCTCTCATAGTAAACGGGACGAGTAGCACCATCCTCAACAGCCTGCGTCATGTCATAGATGTCAATATAATCTCCGAATACTTCACGGGTATTTCTGTCCTCTCTGGAAATAGGCGTACCCGTAAAGCCGATATATGTAGCATTCGGGAGCGTATCACGGATAATTCGAGCTGTACCGATGACCTTACGGGCAACAAGCTCGCCGTCCTCATTCTTCGTCATCTTGATCTTTTCTGTCAGACCATACTGCCCTCTATGAGCTTCATCAGCCATAACAATGATATTTCTTCTTTCAGACAGCGGCTCACCCGATTCCTCAAACTTCTGCATCGTGGTGAAGATAATGCCGTTTGCCTTGCGACCGTCAAGGAGTGTTTTCAGGTGTTCACGGCTTTCAGCGTGGACAGGCTCTTGACGGAGAAAAGCCTTGCATTTCGCAAACTGCGAATAGAGCTGATCGTCAAGATCGTTTCTGTCCGTGATAACAACGATAGTCGGGCTTTCAAGGGCAGATTGAAGTAAATGGGCATAGAACACCATAGACAGCGACTTGCCCGAACCCTGCGTATGCCAGAACACACCGCCCTTACCGTCGGTGACAGTAGCTTTCTTGGTGGATTCGATAGCCTTGCGAACGGCAAAATACTGATGATAGCCTGCAAGTATCTTATAACTCTGCAAGCCCTCGTTGGAAAACAGGATAAAGTTTTTTAGAATGTCGAGCATGCGGTCTTTCGTGAAGATACCCTCAAAGAACGTGTCAAATTGGGCAAACTGCGTATTTTCATAGCTGCCGTCTTTTGTTTTCCACTCCATATAGCGATCTTCGCCCGAAGTGATCGTGCCTGCACGGTTTTCGGAAAGGTCACTCATAACGCAGATAGCATTATAGATGAACATAGAGGGAATGGAGTGCATATAGTTCCTGATCTGCGTATAGGCTTCGGAAGCGTCCGTTTCCTCACGGGAGGGAGATTTCAGCTCCATAAGCACCACGGGCAGACCGTTGATGAACAGCAGGACATCGGGGCGCTTCTCGTCATTCTCTATGAAAGTCCACTGATTTGCAACGATAAATGAGTTGTTGTCCGTGTTTGCGTAGTCAACAAGATAGCAGATTGCAGAACGCTCCTCGCCCTTATCAGTATAGCGGACTTCGATGCCGTTTTGCAGATAGTCCATAAATACAGCGTTTTTCTGCACCAGCTCGCCGTTTTCAAAGTTCCGGAGCTTAAAGAGTGCATCGCTGATCGCATCATCGGGGAGCGTGGGATTTAGCCGATACAAGGCTTCTGTAAGCTCGTCCATATACAGCGGTGTCTTATAGTCACGGTCTATTGCCGGACCGTAGGCGTGGGTGTAGCCCATTTCCTCAAATAGCTGTATTATTGCGTTTTCGTATTTTTCTTCGGTGTAAGGCATATTCTATCAGCTCCTTATCTTAAAGATACTATCCTGGAATCTATTTAATATACCTGTACTTGCAAATGATATATTCTTCCAGTATATTGAATAAAAACATTGTATTTGAAATCAGGTTGTCCACATCAAACTTGAACTTCTCTTGTAAAGGCTCTAATGCTTTGGATATGCCATAGCGTAAAGCCATTTCATTGTTGTCTATCTTCTCGACATCTACAATAAAATCTCTTAACTTGTCGTATTGTGGCAAGTCAGCTTTATTCAGCTTATCCCATAGCGTTAAAACACTATGCCCTTTCAGTTCCTTCTCTCCCATAGCAAGCAAACATTCTTTAATTTTCAATTCTATTGAGTGCTTACAGAGGAAGGCACAAGGAATAACATAGTATGAAACAATACCTTGACCTCTATCAGCAGTTATACCTTTTTGCAGAAACATAGCCGAATTAAGATAGTCAAGTGCCATGTTAGACAGCACTTTCGAGGAATAGAAGGTATTATTAGCAAATTCTGGCGCTACGTTATTATCCCTCAAATGTTTCATAACGCCTAAAAAAGAGAGATCATATACTTTATCTTCCAATATCACTCTTTTAATCTGGTAATCATCAGGTATCTCGTCGAACACCATTCGGCAACTGCCGATTAGATTACCATTGTCATCATATCTTTCTCTCATCGTTGTCTCCTAACATAAATGAAAATTTACATCAGCTTATAGCAGCTTACTATGCTGAAATCTTTAAGGAATGTGAGCATACCGCAAAAATCAGCGACTACGCTGATAGAGTTTTTAGTGGTGGTACACCAACTACCTCAAATGAAACCTACTGGAGTGGAGAGTTCAAATGGCTTTCATCGGGTGAAACTTCTCAAAAATACATCGTAGATACTGAAAAAACTATTACACAGGCAGGCGTTGATAATTCTTCTACCCGATTAGCCAAGAAATATGATACTGTAATAGCATCTGCTGGTCAAGGTCACACCAGAGGTCAAACCTCGATGTTGCTTACAGATACCTATATCAATCAGTCTATCATAGTTGTAGAGTCGGAAAGAATATATATGCCGTTTATTTATTGGAATATCTGCGGAAGATATGAAGAATTAAGAGTAATATCCAACTCCAATAGTATCCGTGGTAGCCTCACTACAAAAATGATTTCGGCATTTACTTCTCCTAAAGCTGATATAACGCAAATAAGTAGATTTTCAGAATTAGCTTGGGCTGCTATACACGAAATAGAAAAGAATTGCAATGAGATAGCAAGACTTGCCGCCCTCCGTGACACGCTCCTGCCGAAGCTGATGAACGGCGAGATCGACGTGTCGACAGCGCAGATTTAGGCGGCTTGCAGGCGTAAATTTTCATTTATCGCAGTATTTATTAAAATTCTGCTATCCAGTGCAGACAGAATTGTGGCTATTTTACGCTGATCTTCTATATTGGGAATAGATATTTCAAGTTTTCTGAACACAGCTTGCTTAATACCCGTAACGGTTGTTCCTGTTTCATGAGATTTAAGCAAATGCTGTCCCGTTGAAGATTGCAGAAAATAAAGCAAATAATCATTATCCAATATGTTATTCTTGCCTCTAAGCGTTAATAACCTTTGAGCTATTGCTATATCATCTCTATCCAACTTTGCCACCATTCCTAATGGAGCTTCTGTTGTAAGTAAAATATCGCCCTTTTTCGGAAAACCTCTCACCATAAAGCGATTATATTCTTCCTGAGATATGTAATAGCAGTTATTATAATCTATAAAATTGTTTTTTACAGATTTAGCACTTAATGTGGGGATTCCTGATTCCGATTTTTGAGGTGTTTTTCCACGATAATCAATAATTGCTTCAAGGGCATCTTCCATGATGTATGTTTTAAACTTCATACCCAATCGCCCCCAGCTTCTCCCTGATCTCATTTTCAAGCTCGTGGGACTTCTTGAACATATCCGACAGCTCCGAAGTCAAGCGCTTCATTTTCTCATCGAACGGTTCACCGTCATCCTCCTGCTCCTCAATGCCGACATAGCGGCCCGGAGTAAGGATATAATCCTGTGCAGCGATAGCCTGAATGTCAGCCACCGCACAAAAGCCCTTGACTTCCTCTAATGTGCCGTCCTGGAATGCCTTGAATGTATCAGCAAATTTCTGAATGTCCTCGTCCGTGAAGTCACGGTGCTTGCGGTCAACCATATAACCCATTTTACGGGCATCAATGAACAGCGTTTTGCCTTTTTGCTTCTTGCCCTTTGTGATGAACCACAGCGTTACGCGAATCGTAACAGAGTAGAAAAGCTGTGTCGGCATAGCCACGATACCCTCAACGAGATCAGCTTCAATGATATTTTTACGAATGTCGCCCTCACCGCTGGACTGCGTTGACAGCGCACCATTCGCAAGCACCAAACCGATCTTGCCGTTCGGTGCAAGGTGGTGTATCATGTGCTGTATCCATGCATAGTTCGCATTTCCGGCAGGCGGCACACCATATTTCCAGCGAATATCGTCTTTGAGCTTGTCCTGCCCCCAGTTGGAGAGGTTGAAAGGCGGATTTGCCATGATAAAGTCGGCTTTCAGCGTCTTGTGAAGATCATTGAAGAACGTGTCTGCGTGATACTGTCCGAAATCCGCATCAATACCACGGATCGCCATATTCATCTTAGCCATTTTCCATGTGTCGGCATTAGACTCCTGTCCGTAAACAGAGATATTGCCCCTGTTGCCGCTGTGAGCCTGAATGAATTTTGCACTCTGTACGAACATACCGCCTGAACCGCAGCACGGATCGTATACTCGGCAGTTCTCAAACGGACGCAGTATCTCAACAAGAGTACGAACCACGCTTGAAGGAGTATAGAATTCACCGCCCTTTACACCTTCGTATGCGGCAAACTGAGCGATACAGTATTCATAAGTGCGACCGAGCAAGTCCTTGCTGTCCTCCGTATCGGTCATATCCATATTGGTGAACAGATCGACCACGTCACCGAGAACACGTTTGTCCAAGTCGGGGCTTGCGTAGTTCTTCGGAAGAACGTTTTTCAATGTCTTGTTCTCGTCCTCGATAGCTCTCATAGCATCATCAATGACCGAGCCGATCTCAGGAGTATGGGCGGCAGCGGACACCACAGACCAACGAGCCTTTTCAGGCACGAAGAAGATATTGTCCATTAGGTATGCGTCAGGCTCGTCCTCAAAACCGTCACCCTCAGCCACAAGCTCGTTATAACGTTTCTCAAAAGCACTTGATATGTAACGCAGGAAGATAAGTCCCACGATAACTTTTCTATATTCGGCAGCCGGAATATGCCCCCACAACACGCAGGCAGCGTCCCAAATCTGCTTTTCAAAGCCAATATTGGCGGAATTCTTTTCAGCCATAGTTTTTACACCTCTTAAACCTACGCTTACAGCGAGGTATTATCTGTTGTATTATAGCACAATCTGCACAAATAGTCAATCATTCGACAGCAAAAAAATCTATATTTGAAAATTGCAATACCCGACTTTTGCACCAAAAAAGGCGCTGTAAAAAAACGCGCAATAAAAAAAGACTGCAACCACCCTTAAAAGGGTAGGAAAGCAGTCTTTTTTGT
>OGRN01001143.1_pt1 | contig 23554 bp, 22 predicted proteins | sample 1553401 | NCBI WGS metagenome assembly OGRN01 (sample SAMEA2580096, study PRJEB22360) | human gut metagenome | biome: human gut; feature: human-associated habitat; material: faeces | place: Denmark | collected 2008/2010 | reverse complement strand
CGGCCACTGCCACAGCGGCATCGTTGGCCGAGGAAACGCAGATGGCCCGCAGCATCTCATCCAGCGTGAACTGCTCCCCGGGCTCCAGCCAGATCTGGCTGCCGCCCATGTGGTAGGCGTGTTCGCTCACCGGCACGGGGGTATCGAGGGTCAGTTTTCCACCGCGGATGGCCTCAAAGGTCAGCAGCAGGGTCATCAGCTTGGTGATGGAAGCAATGGGCATCCGCTCATCCGGTGCTTTCTCGTAGAGCACACGGCCTGTCTCCGGCTCCATGAGGATTGCCGCCCGGCATTCCAGCTGCAGCCCGCTGTTGGCCGGAGCCGCCGCCAGCACCGCCGGGGCATCCGCCTGCACTGCCGGTCCCGTTTCCCCAATGGCCACCCGCAGCCCGGCCCCCTGTGCCGTACCCACAGCCAGCGCAAACAGCCAGAAGCAGAGCACCCCCGCGCAGAGCAGGGCCAAATTTCTCCGTTCCATTCCTCGTACCTCCCCGCGTAAAGTCTCTGGTTGCATTCTATGCAAAAAAAGAGGGGGCAATGCCCTTTTCTACGGGATGAAAATCTGCTATAATAGGAGAGTTTATAAACACTTTAGCTGGCTCACCCTCTCAGGCCGCTTCGCGTCCAGCTCTCCCAAAGGGAGAGCTTTTGACAAAACCAGTAACTTTGCATGGATTGCCAAAGCCTCGCCCTTCGGGAGAGGTGGCAGTGCGAAGCACTGACGGAGAGGGTGAGGGCGCTGACAAAAGGGATTTTCTTATGAACGAACCTGAAACCATCGACCCCCGTGAGCTGAATCCGCTGGCGCTGGCCTTTGTGGGGGACAGCGTGCTGGAACTGCTGGTGCGCACCCGTCTGGCACGGCACCACCGGATGTCCGCAGGCAAGCTCAATGTGGAAAAGGTCAAGTATGTCTCTGCCCGGGCACAGTTCCGGGAGGAGCAGCTGCTGGAGCCGCTCTTCACAGAGGAGGAGCTGTCCGTGTTCAAGCGGGGCCGCAACGCCAGCAAGGCCAGTGTGGCCAAGCACGCTTCCCCCGAGGAATACCGCGCTTCCACCGGCTTTGAGTGTCTGCTGGGCTGGCTCTACCTCACCGGGCAGATGGCCCGTGTGGAAGAGCTGTTCGATGCCCTGTGGCAGCAGTTTGACCCGAACCAGAAATAAAACGCGAAAGCCCGCTGCTTTCCGCACTGGAAAACAGTGCAGGGAAGGCAGCGGGCTTTCTTATGCGGTGTTACTTCTTGTTCTTGGCACCCTCGTCGTCAGCACCCTTGGTATACTGGTTGGGGTGCTTGTGCTCGTTGGTGGTCTGATTGGTGGTGCGGTTCTGGCTCTGGTTCTTGCAGTTGTTCGTGCGGTTTTCGGTGCGATTCTCGCTGTGGTCCTTCATGGTTCGTTACTCCTTTCGTGAGGGGGCTTTCCCTCACAGCCTTAGTTTTGCCGCGAACGGCGGCTTTATTCATGGGAGGATAAGCTTTCATGCCTACGGAATATTTTGAGCGCCGGGAGCGCGCTCTGCTGGGCGACCGGTTCGATGCTCTCTATGCCGCCCCGCAGGAGACTGCTGCCCGGGGCGTGACGGTCTCGGCCCTGCGTGCTGCGCCGGAGCAGTTTGCCGCACAGGCAGATTTTCCGGTGGAGCCCTCGCCCTTCTGCAAGGCGGGCTTTGTGGTGCAGGACCCCGCCTTCAAGCCCGGGCGGCACCCCTACCACCATGCGGGCGTGTTCTACTCGCAGGAGCCATCTGCGTCCTCGGCGGCACCGCTGCCACCGCATTCCTCGCAGGTGGCGAGGCGATCGTAGACGATGTCCTTCTTCGCGCCGCGGGCGACTTCCTCGAGCGTGAGGCGAAGCCCGATTCCCATGTCGCGACCGTCGCGGCGCACCTGCTGGGATCCTCGACCGCCCATGCCGCCGAAGAAGGAACTGAAGATGTCGCCCATGCCTCCGAAGATGTCACTCATGTCGACGGCCTGATAGCCACCGAAACCCTGTGCGGCCTCCGGCGTACCATAGCGGTCGTACAGGGACTTCTTCTGGGAATCGGAGAGCACGTCATACGCCTCGTTGAGCTCCTTGAAGCGCTCTTCGGCATCGGGGGCCTTGTTGACGTCAGGATGCAGTTCACGCGCCTTGCGCCTGAACGCCTTCTTTATCTCCGTTACAGTAGCCTCGCGCGAAACACCGAGAACTTCGTAATACTCATACGCCATGCGAAATAACTCCCCGCACTCAGATTCGACGGTGACTATTGTGGGGTACGGCCAGACGGCTAATGCGAATCGTAAGCGATTCGTCACCAAGCCATACGCGAACGTCAACGTCTAGGACACGAGCGACCAAATCGCACCATAGACCTCGTTTCCGAGCAACCAACCGCGCCGCGTGGGAACGAAGCGATCACCTTGTTCGCACACAAGTCCGAGCTGCTCGAGGCGCTCGAAGACCGCGGGCGCACCCTCGACGGATTGCACCTGCCCGACTGGAACGCCGATGCTTCTGCGCATGCCGAGCATGAGGTCTTCGACGGCAGATTCGCGGGCGCTGAGTAATTCGATTTCGGCACGAGGGCATCCGAGCGATTCGGCAAACGCGATATCATCGGATGATGCAGCGATGCGGATACGGGCGAAATCTACATCATAAGGCTGGGTGGGGGCGCAGCAGCTCGGACAGTGCTGAGCTCGCACGGAAGCGCCACCGGCGCTTCCGCTCGTATGCGCCGACGCGAAGCTAGTCCCTTTAGGGAAACTCGCTTTGTGCATCCCCCACCCAGCCTCTTCTCTATCGATTTCGAATATCCCCACATCAATCGCTTGTTCTGCACTTTCGGGCGAAAGCATGGATGATGCCCCGGCCCCGAGGCCAAGGTACTCAGCACCCGTCCAATACGCCGTGTTGTGGCGGGAAGTGAAGCCCGGCTTGGCGTAGGAGGCGACCTCATAGCGCTCGAACCCCGCGACCGTCAGCATCTGCTCGGCCTCGAGCATCATGTCGGCCTGCGCGTCCTCGTCGGCAACTTCGCACTCCCCCATCTCGACACGATGCACAAGCGGCGTATCGTCCTCGAGCATGAGCGGATAGACGCTCACATGAGAGACACCCGCGTCGATTGCGTGCCGCAGACTTTTCCTCCACGATTCCATGCTCTGGCCCGGCCCTCCGCAGATAAGGTCGAGCGAGACGTTGTTTGTACGCGTGTGCACGGCGGCAAGGGCCGCGTCGATCGCAGCCGCGTCATGCACGCGACCATATCCCCGCAAGACCGCATCATCGAAGCTCTGCGCCCCGATGCTGAAGCGGTTTACGCCGAGCGAGAAGAGGTCGGCCACCATGCGCTCGTCAATCGACTCGGGATTGGCCTCGCAAGTGAATTCGACGACGTTCTCGAGATTGACCGAAAGCGAGAGCGTGTACACGAGCGTGTTGAGGCGCCTGCTGCCGAGGTGCGTGGGCGTACCGCCGCCAATGTAAATCGTCTTGACCTGTCCGAGCAGGCCGGCCTTTGCTGCCCGACGCAATTGCAGGCACAGCGCCTCCACGTAGGCATCCATCCGTGCGCCGTCATCGCACGCGCTCGTCGCAAAGTCGCAATACGCGCAACGTGAGACACAGAAGGGCAGATGCAGGTACAGGGCCTCGATCATCGCGAATCATCTTCCGCGAGCTTACCCGCCTCGTCGAAGATCCGCTCGAAATCCGCAATGCTTCGCGCCTCGCTCAGAGCACGGCGCAACGCAGCGGCAGACGGCAGACCATGCACGTACCAGGCAAGCTGTGCACGCAGCGGGCTCAGGTACGGAGCAGGCGCATCGAGAGGCGCGGGTATGGCCTCGTCGCTCGTCGAGGGACGCTCGTCACGTGCCTTTAGCGGATCGGCGTAATGGAGGTAGAGCTCGAAATGCTCGCGCATGGCGGCGACGCGCTCGACATGCGAGGGTTCATGGCCCGTGAATATCCACGGATTACCGCGTGCACCACGAGCGACGTGCACCACATCGACACCACATCGCTCACGCATGCGGCATGCATCGTCATGGGAAAACACGTCCCCGCTACCCGCGACGGGAATAGCGACCGCCTCCTTGACCTGAGCAATCACATCCCAGTCCGCATTGCCGCGATACATCTGACGCGCACTGCGCCCATGCACGCTCACGAGCGAGACACCCGCCTGCTCGAGGCGCTTGGCGAAATCGAAGGCGTTCTTCTCCTCGTTCGTCCACCCGCTCCTGAACTTCGCGGTGACCGGAACATCGACGGCATCCACGATGCTACGTATGATATCGGACGCCAGTTTGGGGGTCTGCATGAGAGCCGACCCCTCGCCGCGTCGCACGACCTTGCGTACGGGACAACCCATGTTCACGTCGATAAGCGCGAGCCTATCGCCCAGACGCTCGGCGACACGAACGGCCTGGCGCGCCATGCAATCGGGCTCCGAGCCGAAGAGCTGCACGGCGAGCACGGCTTCATCTTCGGCGGGATCGGTCAGGGCGAAGGTCTTGACACCATTGTACTCGAGGCCCTTGGCACTCACCATCTCGGAAAACGTGAGCCCTGCGCCATGTCGAAGGCACAAGCTCCTGAAAGCGCGATCGGTCACGCCGGCCATCGGCGCGAGCCAAAGAGGCGTGGCGAGGTATGTGTCCAGATTTGCCAAGAGGCGCTACTCGTCGTCGACGGAGAGGATGACCATGAACGCCTCTTGCGGAACTTCGACGTTGCCGATGTTCTTCATGCGCTTCTTGCCCGCCTTCTGCTTCTCGAGCAGCTTGCGCTTGCGCGTGATGTCACCGCCATAGCATTTGGCCAACACGTCCTTGCGACGCGCGCGCACCGTCTGGCGCGCCAGGATCCTGCTTCCCACGGCGGCCTGTATGGGCACTTCGAAGAGCTGCTGGGGGATGATTTCCTTGAGCTTCTCGCACAGGGCCTTGCCACGCGTGTAGGCGGCGTCCTTGTGCACAATCGCCGAAAGCGCGTCGACGGGATTGCCTGCGAGCAGTATCTCGAGCTTGACGAGATTACTCGCCTGATAGCCACAGACATCGTAGTCAAGCGATGCATAGCCCTTGGTGCGGCTCTTGAGCGAATCGAAGTAGTCCATGATGAGCTCGGAGAGCGGCATCTCGAACTTGAGCTCGACGGTAGTCGTCGAGAGGTACTGCATGTCGATGAACTTGCCGCGACGCTCGGTCGAAAGCTCCATGACCGCACCGATGTAGTCGGGCGGGATGATGATGTCCGCCTTGACGTACGGCTCCTCGATACGCTCGATGGACGAGGGATCGGGCATATCCTGCGGGGAATGGACGGTCACTTCCTCGCCATCAGTGAGGTAGGCGTGATACTCGACCGAGGGTGCCGTCGCGATGAGATCGAGCCCGAACTCGCGCTCGAGGCGCTCCTTGACGACCTCCATGTGCAGCAAGCCGAGGAAGCCGACGCGAAACCCGAAGCCGAGCGCCTGACTCGTCTCGGGTTCGTAGACAAGTGCCGGATCGTTGAGCGTGAGCTTGTCGAGCGCATCGCGCAGAGCCGGATATTGGTCGGCATCGATGGGAAACAGTCCCGTGTAGACCATCGGCTTGACGTCACGGTATCCGGGCAGGGGCTCGGCGGCACCGTTTTTCGCGAGCGTGACCGTATCGCCGACCTTGACCATGCGCGGATCCTTGAGGCCCGTAACGAGATAGCCGACCTCGCCGACCTTGAGCTCATCGACCGGCGTCTCGGCCGGACGACGCACACCCACTTCCTCGACCTCGCACTCGTTCTTCGTCGCCATGAAGCGAATCTTCTGACGGGCCTTGATGGAACCGTCGACGACGCGGATGAGCGCGACGACACCACGGTAGGCATCGAAGTACGAATCGAAGATGAGGGCCTTGAGCGGTGCGTTGGCGTCGCCTTGCGGCGCCGGGATGCGCTCGACGATGGCCTCGAGCAGGTCATGCACGCCGATACCCGACTTGCCCGAGGTGAGTATCGCCTCGTCGGCGGGAATCGCGAGACCCTCCTCGATCTCGGCACGCACGCGCTCGGGGTCGGCGGCGGGCAAGTCGACCTTGTTGATGACGGGAATGATCTCGAGGTCGGCGTTCATGGCGAGCAGGGCATTGGCGACCGTCTGCGCCTCGACACCCTGGGTGGAATCCACGACGAGAACCGCGCCCTCGCATGCCGCCAACGAGCGCGAGACCTCGTAGGTGAAATCGACGTGACCCGGCGTGTCGATGAGGTTGAACTGGTATGTCTCGCCGTTGTCGGCCTCGTAGAGAACGCAGACGGCCTGTGACTTGATGGTGATGCCACGCTCGCGCTCGATATCCATCGAATCGAGCACCTGCTCGACCATGTCGCGCGAGGCGACCGTGTTCGTCATCTCGAGAATGCGGTCGGCGATGGTCGACTTGCCATGGTCGATGTGCGCGATGATGGAGAAGTTTCTGATATGCGAGCGGTCCATAGGACTCATTCTAACGCAGGAACGTCAACGTGAAAAAGGAGACCGCCCCATCATGAGGGCGGCCTCCCGAGAAGCCCAAAAAGCCCTAAAGCTACTTGTCGAGGCTATTGGCCAGGGCCATGACACCGCTCTTGCGATTGGCGGCCTGGTTCTTGTGGATGATGCCCTTGCTGACGGCCTTGTCGAACAGGCGGCAGGCCTTGCTGGCAGCCTCGGTCGCGAGTGCCTTGTCGCCGGCCTCGACGGCCTCGCGCACGCGGCGCACGGCGGTCTTCATCTCGGCCTTGGCGGCGCGATTGCGCAGGCGGGCCTTCTCGTTGGTCTTGATACGCTTCTTCTGACTTTTGATGTTCGCCATTTCCGGCTTTTCCTTTCGATGAAACCCATTGTCTCTCGCAGTGGGGTGCGACGAAACTACGAGATGATATCACAGTTGCGCGTCATCTCATCGACGAATGTGAAACTCGACGCGTGCAAACGTCCAAGACCCAGCGTTCGAAGGTCGCCTGCTGGTCGGCACCCGTCTTCATCGCCCGGTCGCAGGCAACGGCCCCGACGAGCGCGGCCTCGAGCTCGGCTTCGGAAAATCCACTTGCCCACCGTCCGTAGTTCTTCACCTGCCAATCAGGCCGCCCGAGCGCGGAGGCAAGCGCGCCGGTTCCCTGACCCTGCAAGTCCTTTGCGACAAGCAGGTCGCGAATCCTGTTGACGCACATGGTCAGCAGGCCAAAGGGTGACTGGGCACTCATGCGCGCGAGCAGGACTGCGCATTTCGTCGCATCGCGTGCCGCAAGCGCATCGCTCAAGTGCCAGGGCTTGGGCTCGGCGACGCGGGCGACGTACGCCTGCACCTCAGGCAAGTCGATGACGGCGCCACGCCCCAGGGCAATGGCCATCTTAGTCAGCTCGCCGTCGAGGTGGATGGTCGATTCACCGATGAGCGAGATGAGCTCCTCGGCCGCCGAACGCGTGATCGTCACGCCCTTGCTCTGGGCAAACTGCTGCACTTGCTGCGGTAGCTCACGTGCGCCGAGCGGGCTGCAATCGATGACGGCCTTCTTGTCGACCTTGGCGATCGCCTTGTACAGACGCGTGTTCTTCGCGAGCTTCTCGGCGATGAGCGCGAGGACGGTCGTATCGTTGGGGCTCTCGAGATACGAGACGATGGCCTCTTGCGCCGCCTTCTTGAGACGCTCCGCAGATTGGATGACGACGAGGCGCTTCTCGCTCATGAACGGCATCGTATTGCAAGCCGCCGTGAGCTCGTCGGGAGCGAGCGGCCCGCCTTCAAGCACGTCCTTGTTGAAGTCGAGATCGCCGAGCTTTGCCATGCGCTCGTTGAGACGCCCGTAGACGAACTCTCGCTTGAGCTCGTCGGCGCCGACGATGAGGTATACGGGGAGAAAGTCGTTATCCGCCATGGCAAGCTTCCCTCAAGCAAGAAGGCCGGGTGCATCCCGGCCTTCAGTGTTCTTGGCAGCCCGTACCGGATTCGAACCGGTGATCTCCGCCTTGAGAGGGCGGCGTCCTAAACCGCTAGACGAACGGGCCATGTCAACGCGCCGTTGGCTGGGGTGGAAGGAGTCGAACCCTCACTGACGGAACCAGAATCCGCTGTCCTACCATTAGACGACACCCCAGTAACAAGTGCCGAACCCTGTGCGGCGCGAGATTGCATATTACGGAATCAATCACGACCCGTCAAGCGAAAGCACGGATTAATTTGCAGATGTCGGATTTCGGTCGCACGTGACCCCGATTTCGCCCAGGTTCTCGAGGTGGTTCGCACGGATGGACCTCACCTATCATCGCGCGAGAGACGAACGCAGTGGAGGTCAGATGGACGCCGAGGAACTATCCCTGAAAGCACATTCGCTCCTGAGACGAGCAGGACTCGCCGAGCTTCACCGGCCCGTACTCGTAGGCACGTTCATCATCGCGCTTGCTCTCGTACTCGTGGGCATATGGCACTTCTGGCCAAAAGCGAACGCGGATTTCGTTGCAACAAACGCGAGTCCGCCCCAGGAAGCATCGGGCTCGGCGGCCAGCGAATCGGCCATGACGCAAGCTTCAATCGTGGTCGATGTCGAAGGCGCGGTCAACGCTCCAGGGCTCTATACGCTGCCAGCCGATGCGCGCGTGGGCGAGGCCATTCAGGCGGCAGGTGGCCTTGCCGCAAACGCGTTGCCCGGCGCCGCGAATCTCGCCCAGAAGCTCGCTGACGGCGAGCAAGTCACTATACCGACCATCGAGCAAGCACAGGATGGAGAGCAGACGCACACAAGCTCGAGCAAAACTGGCTCATCGACGAAGAAAGAGGCGAAAATCAACATCAACACGGCAGGTGCCGAAGAACTCCAGGAGCTCTCGGGCGTGGGGCCCGCGCTTTCCGAGCGCATCATCGCCTATCGCGAGGCAAACGGTCGTTTCGCGAGAATCGAGGACCTGCAAAACGTCTCGGGTATCGGCGAGACGCGCTTCGCGAACCTCAAGGACAAGATCTGCGTATGAGCTTACCTTCACTCGAGACACCCGCCCGCCCATCGCTACCTCCCCTCCTTTTCGCAGCCTTGAGCGCATGGACGGCGATTTACCTGGTAGAAGAGCTGACATGGCGCATGTATGCGGATGAGCTCGAGATGCATGACCTTGTCTTGGAAGTTGCCGGCACGGCACTCGTCACCATCCTCATCGTGCTCGCGTGGCGACGACTCGCGCCGCAGCACGCCAGAAACGCCATCTCCCACCTCACGTGCTCGGGCATCGCAATCATCCTCATGGCGTTTACCAGCGCATTCGTCTGCGGGTTTTGCTTTTGGACAGGATGGGCCAACGATGCCGGACGGCTTCCCGCGATACTAGAGCAGGATGTCACGATCGAGCTTGACCTGATTGGCGACCCGGCAAGACGCGATTACGGCTATGTCTCGAACGCGCAGATGGGCGATGGTCCCGATGCGATACGTGTCCGGGTCATCTGGCCCAAGGATAACGAAGGGCTTTTCGCCGGACATCGGATTGCGGTCACGGGAAGCGTCTCGGTACCCAAGCCGGATGACAGCGGACGCTGGAACCACCAAAACGGCTTCGCGGGCACGCTGCGAGCGATGAATGTCGAGGAACTGGGATGCAGCGCGGGACTGCGCGGACTCGTAACCTCGTTTCGTGACGAATCGTTCGAGCACATCGCCGCGCTCGGCGGAGATGCCGCCGGGCTTCTTGCCGGCGTGCTACTCGGCAATAAGACGATATATGCAGATTCGGAGCTCGAGCAGGCGTTCCAGACGACGGGGCTTGCCCACCTCATGGCCGTCTCGGGAACGCATCTCGCCATCGTCACCATGCTGCTCTCCGCCGTGCTCGCCCGCACTCCCCTGCGACGCGGGGTGCGCAGCGCCATGCTCGTCGCCGCGCTTGTCGTGTACGTGGCGATCACGGGCTTTGCCGCATCGGCGATACGTGCCTGCACGATGTGCTCGGTCGCGCTCGTCTTGGGAATGACGAGGCAACGCGCCCATGTACCGAGCGGCCTTGCGTTGTGCGTGTTCGTCTTTCTCGGACTCTCGCCGCCCATGGCGTTCTCGATGGGATTCCAGCTTTCGGTGCTCTCGGTTTTTGGCCTGGTGCTCTTCGGCGGACTCGCGAACTGCTGGCTTGGACATGCCTTGCCACGCCTACCGGAGTTCGTGACCTCGTCCGTGGCGGCAACGCTTACCGCATCGTGCCTGACGCTTCCGGTGACTGTCGCGCAGTTCGCCCAGATTCCCCTCATCTCGCCCGTTGCGAATCTCATCGCGGCTCCCCTGGTCACGGCTGCGCTGTGCCTGGGTGTCATCGCGCTCGTCTTCGGCATTGTGCTCGCACCCGTCGGAAACATGCTGTTGCAATTCACGGCGGCCATCGCATCGTGCTGCGCCTCGTGCGTGCGCTGTCTTGCGGACATCTCCGGCGCATGCTTTCCACTCTCGGGCGGCATGGAGGTGCTCGGCATCGTCTTCTGCGTCATCTTCGTCTGTATCTGGATTGCATGGCCCCTCCCCCGTCAGCATCTACCCAGACGAGAATCATCCAGACGCAGGCAAATCCTGCGAGTGCCAGGGATTTGTGCCGCGTTCTCCCTTCCCGTCATCCTCGTCTTCGCGCTCGGCTTCGGGCAGCTCGCGGTGCAACCTGGCTCGACAGACTCACGCGTCGTCATGCTTGACGTCGGGCAGGGCGACAGCATGCTCGTGCAAAGCGGGAAGGCGAGCATGCTCGTCGACACGGGCGAACAGGGCGACGTGCTGCTGCGCGAGCTCGCCGAGCAGGGCGTCACCCATCTCGATGCCGTTGTCATCACGCACAAGGACGCCGACCATGCCGGCGCGCTGCGCGAACTTGCCGGCATCGTCGACATCGACCACGTATACGTCCATGCTGACTTGCTCGACGAGAAGTTTATGGAAACGGTCCTGGAATCCGCGCGCTGGGTGACGAACGGCCGCGGCGCCGAGGGCGTGAAACCCGGTTCGACGCTACGGGCCGGTGAATTCGCGTTGACCGTCGTCGCCCCACAAGAAGGAGGCAAGAGCGAAAACGATGACAGCCTCGTCGGCTTGCTCGAGTTCGATGTGGATGGCGACGGCAGCATCGAGGCGCGCGGCCTCCTCACGGGCGATGCGGAGAGCGCCGCGATGGAGGGAGTCGCATCACGGGTGGGCGACATCGACTTTCTTAAAGTCGCCCATCACGGCAGCAAGGGCGGCCTGGCAGATGAGCAGCTCACGCAGCTCTCCCCCGAAGTCGCCCTCATCAGCGTGGGAGCCGGTAACAAGTACGGGCATCCCAACGCCGAGACGCTGCGCATGCTCGAAAGGCGCGGGACTCGCATCTACCGCACGGACAGGCAAGGCGCCATCACCATCGGCTTTTCCGCAGACGGGATGCACGTGACGACGGAGCGGTGAGCGGAGAGCCTTGCAGAGCTCAAGATAAAGCCCCCTTCTGCCTTCGCTCGCATAAGCGTGTCACATAAGCAAAGAAATGGCACGCGAGGGGTGCCATTGCGGCGCAATCTTGCCACAAACGCAAGGAAGACTATCCCCGTGTCCCGCATGAGAAGCCTGACCTCAACGCGAAGGTGATGGCGGCCTTCCTATTCCTCGTCAAAGACCTCTTGGTCGGTGCGACCGGTGAGCTCCTTGGCCATGTCACGCAGCTTGAACTTCTGGATCTTGTTGGCCGGGTTCATGGGGAACTCGTCGACGAAGAAGACAAACTTGGGTACCTTGAAGCGGGCGATGCGCGGGATCGCGTACTCGCGCACGTCCTCCTGCGTCATGTCCTCGTAGCCCTCGCGCGTGCGGATGAAGGCCGTCACGACCTCGCCATACTTCTCGTCGGGACAACCCACGACCTGCGCGTCGAGGACGCCGGGCATCGTGAGCAGGAAGTTCTCAACCTCGAGCGGGTAGATGTTCTCGCCACCGCGGATGATCATGTCCTTGATGCGACCCGTGACGCGGAAGTAGCCCTCCTCGTCGATGGTGCCCATGTCGCCGGAATGCAGGTAGCCTTCCTCGTCGATGGCCTTGGCCGTCTCCTCGGGCATCTTGTAGTAGCCCTTCATGACGTTGTAACCACGGCAGCACAGCTCGCCATGCTCGCCCGGACCCAGAGGTTCGCCCGTGTTGACGTCGGCGACCTTGACCGATACCGGCGGGTGCTTGCGTCCCACCGTCGTGCACTTGTGCTCGACATCATCGTCGACGCTCGTCTGCGTGAATACGGGGCTCGTCTCGGTGAGCCCGTAGCAGATGGTGATGTCGTGCATGTTCATCTTGTCGATGACCTCCTGCATGGTCGCGGGAGGGCACGGAGAGCCGGCCATGATGCCGGTGCGCAGGGAGGACATGTCATACTTGTCGAAGTCCGGATGGTTGAGCTCGGCGATGTACATGGTGGGAACGCCGTACACCGCAGTCGCCTTCTCGCGGTCGATGGCCCGCAGGACCATCTCGGCGTCGAAGTCCTCGATACCGACGATGGTGCAGCGGTGCGTGAGAATGGCCATGATACCGAGTACGCAACCGAAGCAGTGGAAGTACGGTACGGGCAGACACACGCGGTCATTGGGCGTGAGCTTCATGCCCTCGCCGATGAAGAAGCCGTCATTGAGAATGTTGCGATGCGTGAGCATGACGCCCTTGGGAAAGCCCGTCGTTCCGCTCGTGTACTGCATCATGCAGCAGTCGTTGTTGTCAAAGGAGCGAGTGACCTTGTCGAGCTCCTCGGCATCGACGTATTCGCCGAGCAAGAGCAGCTCGGGCACGCTGTAGAAACCACGGTGCTTCTCGGGCCCCATGTAGATGAGGTTCTTGAGGAAGGGATACTCCTCGGTGTTGAGGTAGCCACGCTGCTGCGTGAGCGATTCCGGTACCAGGTCGCGGATGATTCCCTTGTAATCGATGTCGCGATACTGGTCGATGATGCACAGCGCCTTCATGTCGCTTTGCTTGAGCACGTAGTCGAGCTCGTTGGACTTGAAGACCGGGTTCATCGTGACCATGACGACGCCGATCTTGGCGCAGGCGTACATGAAGGTGACCCAATCCGGGATGTTGCGTGCCCATACGCCCAGATGGTCGCCCGGACGCATGCCGATGTAGAGCATGCCGCGCGCGAGCAAGTCGCTACGCTCGTTGAACTCGGCGTACGTCCAACGCAAGTCGCGATCAGGATAAACCATGAACTCGTGATCGGGATCGATTTCGGTCTGGAAGCGCAGGTAATCGCCGAGCGTCATCTCGGAGAGCAGCGGATAGTCCTGGTCGCCGAAGACAGGGACACTACCGTCCTCGCGGGCAGATGGCTGCATGATCTCTGCCGCTCGCTCGAGGCGAAAGTCAATCTCCTCCTGTGTCCATCCGTTTTCGGTGATGAGGTGGTCGGTGGCCATGTAGGCCGGCGACTCTTGCATGATTTCTGTCATCGTCAGCACCAGCCCCCTCTAGACCGGCGTGTACACGACGGCGAGGAACTTGGCCTTCTGGCCGTCATGCGCGCGCACTTCGTGCGGAACGATGGAATCGTAGTAAATGGATTCACCCGGGTGCAGCACAAAGAGCTCCTTGCCGTACTCGATCTCGATCTCGCCTTCCATGCCGTAGAGCCACTCCTCACCCTCGTGGCCGACGAGCTTGTGGCTCGTCTCGCCGGAAGGGTCGACGGTGATGATGAAGGGGTCGATATGGCGCGAGGGCTTGCCCGCCGCAAGGCTGAAGTAGGACAGATCACCCGCATCGTTATTCGTCTCGAGACTCTTGAGGCGCGTGACCTCCTTCATCTGCTCCTGCGAGATGTAGAGTGGCCCACGGGCCTCGTCATCGTCCATGAGGGTGCCGAGGCGTACGCCAAGCGCACGCGTGATCTTGATAAGGGGTGCAAGCGAAGGCGGGAGTTCACCGTTTTCGAGACCCTGGATGGTCTCGATATCGCACTGGCAGCGATCCGCCAGGTCTTGCTGCGTAAGATGATGCGCCTCGCGCAGCGTCGTGATCTTCGTTCCCAATTTGTTCTCGATTGCCTCTTCGCTCATTGCCTTTCTCCTTACCATTGATATCTCTCGCACGTTGCAAAAAGCATGCAGCGCGTAAATCCCATACAGTACCACGTACATCCAAGAACGGCTCCCCACATTGAGGAGCCGTTCTTGGTTAGACCAATGTCAGGCTCCCTACAGTCCTATGCCAAGCTCAAGCGCAGCGAGGTTTTTCTCGACCATCGCGGCTTTGCGTGCTGGAACGGCCTTGCGAATGGCCGCGTCGAGCGTCTCACGCTGGCAAAACTGTGTCTCAGCCCAGAGCTTGCCCACGCACACGATGTTCGCGAGACCCTTGAGGCCCTCTTCCTCGGCAGCCGAAGTCGCGGGAATCATGAACGAGGTGATGTCGTCACGCACAGGACCATTGTTGGTAAGCGCGCTATCTATGACGATAATGCCGCCAGGCACGATATCGGCTTCGAACTTGTCGACGGAAGGCTGGTTCATCGCGATGACCGCCGTGGGGTTGGTGATGAGCGGCGACCCGATGGGCTCGTCGGACAACGTGACCGAGCAGTTGGCGGTACCGCCGCGCATCTCGGGACCGTACGAGGGCAGCCACGAGACCTGACGATCCTCGATGAGACCCGTATACGCGATGACTTTGCCGCCGAAGAGCAGGCCCTGGCCACCGAATCCGGAGAGGATGAAGCGCATTTCCTTGCTCATTAGCGCGCACCTCCCTCGGCAACGATCTTGCTGTCCTTGGCGCGGTCGAGCGCCGCGGCGGCAACGCTCTCGTAGCCCTCGGCCAGCACGTCACGATACACGCCGAGCGGGTAGTACGGCAGCATGTTCTCGCGCATCCACTCGAAGGACTCCTGCGGCGTCATGCCCCAGTTGGTCGGACAGGTCGAGACGACCTCGACGAGCGAGTAGCCCACGCCGTCAACCTGGTTCTGGAACGCCTTCTTGATGGCCTTCTTCGCCTTGCGCACGTGCGCGGGCGTATCCACGGTGACGCGCTCGAGATACGCGGGGCCATCGAGCGTGGCAAGCAACTCGCAAATGCGCACGGGATAGCCGGCGCTCGAGGTGTCGCGACCGTAGGGCGAGGTCTGCGTAACCTGATGCGGCAGGCTCGTGGGAGCCATCTGGCCACCGGTCATGCCGTAAATCGCGTTGTTGATGAAGATGATGGTGATGTTCTCCCCGCGCGTGGCCGCGTGCACGGTCTCGGCCGTGCCGATGGAAGCGAGATCGCCATCGCCCTGATAGGCGAAGACGACGTTATCCGGCAGCACGCGCTTGATGCCGGTCGCGACCGCAGGCGCGCGCCCATGAGCGGCCTCGACCATGTCGCAGCCGAAGAAGTTGTATCCCAGGACGGAACAGCCGACGGGCGTGACGCCCACCGTCTTGCCCTCGATGCCGAGTTCGTCGATGGCCTCGGCGACCAGACGATGCACGATGCCGTGGGTGCAGCCCGGGCAGAAGTTGGTCACGACGGGCAACAGCGCATCGGGACGCTCGAAGACGACCTTCTTCTCCTCCTTCTCCGCCATGTTACTCACCCACTTTCTGATCGAATGCGACGATGGCGTCGAGCACCTCGGCAGGCGTCGGGATGACGCCACCCGTGCGTCCGAAGAACTCGACTGGCGCACGTCCGTTGACAACGAGGCGCACGTCCTCGACCATCTGGCCCATGTTCATCTCGACCGAGAGATAGCCCCTGGCATGGCCGGTCGTCCTCTCGAGCGCATCGGCCGGGAACGGCCAGAGCGTGATGGGACGGAACAGGCCGGCCTTGATGCCCTGTTCGCGAGCGGCGTTCACGGCGTTGCGCGCAATACGGGCCGCGGCACCGAATGCCACGACGACGATATCGGCATCGTCGCAGAGATACTCCTCGGAGAGTTGCTCGGTCGCCTTGATCTTGTCGTAACGCTCATAACGGTCACGGTTGGTCTGGTCGAGCAGATCGGCGTCGAGATAGAGGGAGTTCGCGATGTTATGCTCGCGCTTGCCCTTGGTACCCGTACACGCCCACGGCTTGTCGGGAATGCTCTCCTTTGGCTCGGGAAGCTCGACCGGCTCCATCATCTGGCCCAGCAGACCATCGAGCAAGATCATAACCGGTGTGCGGTACTCGTCCGCGACGTCGAACGCCTTGGCGACGTAGTCGGCCATCTCCTGCACGGTCGAGGGCGCGTAGACGACCATCTGGAAATCGCCGTGGCCCAAGGCGCGCGTCGCCTGCCAGTAGTCCGACTGGGAGGGCTGAATGGAGCCCAAACCCGGACCACCACGCATGACGTTGATGATGACGGCGGGTAAATCGGCGCGCTGTACGTTGACGATCACGCACGGCAGGTCGGAGCCGACTATGTACGAAATGCCCTCGCTCTTGAGCGAGATGCCCGGGGACGAGGAGGAAGTCATGACACGTGCGCCGGCGGCTGCCGCACCATACACCATGTTGATAGCCGCCACCTCGCTCTCGGCTTGCAGGAAGGTTCCGCCGATCTTGGGCATGTGCTTGGACATGTAGGCGGACAGTTCGGTCTGCGGTGTGATGGGATATCCGAAGAAGTACTTGCAGCCGGCGCGCATCGCGCTTTCCGCCAGCACCTCGTTTCCCTTCATGAGCACTTTCTCTGACATCGTGCCTACCTCCATACCGTAATCGCGACGTCGGGGCACATGAGCGCGCAAGAGCAGCAGCCCGTGCAGGCATCCGTGTCGATGCAATGCGCCGGGTGATAGCCCTTGTCCGTTATCTTGTCCTGGTCGAGCTCGACAATGTGCAACGGACATGCATCGACGCAGAGGCCACAGCCCTTGCAAAATGCATCGTCAACGATCATTTTCGCCATGTGTAAGCTCCTCTCTCGACTCGATCATTCCCAGGGATTCTTGACATGTAAACGTATAGGATAGACCAACGGGGCATATTTCGTACCTGTAAAAACTTGTTCCGTATCCCCAACGAGCCCTTCGGGGACGGTCTTTGCCACGAGAGGTAAACCGGATAACTCGGAAACCGTCTCGGCATATCCGTCGTCGTCACGCAAGGCGATCTCGTCGGTCTCGTCCTTGAGGTGGGCGTTGTCGACCAGACCCGTCGCATGCAGATGCGTCGCAGCCTCGATCTCACGCAGGTTCTGAACGGCCTCGACAGGATCTGCCATGAGATTGCGGTGACGATTGAGGACATACAGCATCGCATGCGAATGTGCTTGCACCACCCGCGAGAAGCGACCAAGCGCCGTGGCGCCCACATCGTCGCCACCCAAATCGACGATGACGAGATGCTCGTCATCCGCATCCTCGAGCGCGGGCATGATGGCGCCCGTGAGGCTCGGCACGTCGAGGCTCGTCCCGGCCTCCGAGAACACCGGTGCGACAAGATGCACGCCAGCTTGCTCGAGCAGGCCGCGCTGCTCGCTCGCGCGGAAGTACGGGTTGACGATGTCGAGATCGACGAGCGTCACCGCACGTCGATCGCGCACGAGGTCGAGGGCGAGGTTGACGGAAAGATTGGTCTTGCCCGCTCCGTAATGACCAGCGATGATCGTGATGGGGGCGAAAGCCGCCTCGAGCGCGCTCGGCAAGCAGCCCATCAGACCAGACCGTCCTTGTTCTCGTTCTCGTCGTTGTCGCGAATCGCGGCACGGCGGATCTTGCCATTGACCGTCTTGGGAAGCTCGTCGACATAGGCAACGATACGCGGGAACTTGTACGGCGCGGTACGGCGCTTGACCCAACGCTGCAACTCCGTGGTGAGCGCATCGGATGGCGCGTAGCCGTCGGCAAGCACGATGGTCGCCTTGACGGCCTTGCCACGTACGGGGTCAGGCACGCCCGTGACGGCGCACTCGCGCACCGCATCGTGTTCGAGCAGCACGCTCTCGATCTCGAAGGGGCCGATGCGATAACCGCTCGATTTGATGACGTCATCGTTGCGGCCGACGTACCAGAAGAAGCCGTCCTCGTCGCTCCAGCACATGTCGCCCGTGTGGTACCAGCCATCGTAGATGGCATCGTCGGTCTTCTCCGGGTTGCGGTAATACTCCATCATGATGCCCTCGGGACGCGGGTCCATCTTGATGCAGATCTCGCCCGTCTCACCCACATCGCAGCGGCTCCCGTCATCGCGCTTTATCTCGAGCTCGTAGAGCGGGTTGGGCCTTCCCATCGAGCCGGGACGCGGAACCGAATGAGTAAGGTTCGCACAGGTGAGCGGCGTCTCGGTCTGTCCGAATCCCTCGAAGATCGTGAGGCCGGTATTGGCCTTCCAGAAGTCGAAGAGGTCGGGATTGAGTGCCTCTCCGGCCGTGGTGGAGTACTCGAGCGAGGAAAGATCGAAACGCTCGAAATCCTCCTGCATCATCAGGCGATACATCGTGGGCGGACAGCACAGCGTCGTGATCTGGTATTTGTCGATGAGGTCGAGGATCTCGGCCGGATGGAAACGGTCGAAGTCATACGTGAAGACGCACGCCTCCATGATCCACTGACCGTAGTACTTGCCCCACACGGCCTTGCCCCAACCGGTGTCGGCGATCGTGAAGTGAATGCCGTCGGGCCGCACGTTATGCCAATGCTTGGCGGTCGGGATATGACCGAGCGCATAGGTCGAATTGTGCAGGACCATCTTGGGATTGCCCGACGTGCCGCTCGAGAAGTACATGAGCATGGGATCGTAGACGTTGGTCTGCACGCGCTCGAAGTCTTGCGACGCGTTGCGCACGCCGGTGTTGAAGTCGATCCAACCGTCCCGGTCAATCGGGGCGGCGCAGATGCCCTCGGGACCGCTCAGTACACTGCCGACAAGCGTGCCTTCCTCGACGTCGAGCTCGCCGTCCCCGGTGAGCCCCGTCGTACCCCCACCGGCACCGTTCACGAGAACGAATGACTCGACGCTCGGGCAGTTTTCGCGCACGTTATCGATGATGTCGGCAATATCGCCCACTGAGGTCGCGATGATTGCCTTGGCTTCGGAATTATTGAGGCGATACTCGAGGTCATGTTCCTTGAGCATGAAGGTAGCGGGCACCATGATAGCACCGAGCTTGGCGAGCGCCGTCGCGATGAACCAGAACTGGTAGTGACGTCGGACGATGACCATGACCATGTCGCCCTTGCCGATGCCGAGCGATTTGAGGAAGTTTGCCGTCTTATCCGACCAGGTCTTCATGTCCGCGAAGGTGAAGACATGCTCCTCGCCTTCCGGATTGCACCAGACCATTGCACGGCGGGTGGGGTCGTTCACGGCTATGTCGTCGACGATGTCATAGCCGAAGTTGAAGGTATCGGGATAGTGAAGCGAAAACGACTGAAGCGTCTTGTCCTTAGCGTAGGTCTCCTCTACGTAGCGCAGGTTTATGTTTCTCATGGTTCCTTCTCATAATGCTAGATTACCTGTTTGTCAGATGGCTCTATAACGACAGCCAAGAGTACGACCGGCTCGCCATCGAGGGCGAGAAGCCCATGACCTCGCGCCGAGTCGTACATGAGTACGTCACCTGGGCCGCAATCTTCGGTATGACCCTCATACGAAAACCGAAGGTGGCCCGAGATAATGTAATCTAGCTCCTGCCCCTTATGATAGGAAAGGTGAATGGGCTTGTCCTGGTCTTCCTCGACGTAGGGAATCGTGACGAGGAAGGGCTCGGCAAGCTTGTTGCCAAGATGTGGTGCCTTGTGCAAGTACTCGAACCCGGCATGGCGCTTGATCGAGAGGCCCTCGCCGGCGCGCACGAGCGAATAGCCGCGCAAATGCGGAGACTCGCCGGTGAGCAACTCGATGACGTCGACGCCAAAGACGTTCGCGCACTTATATAGGAAGGTGAAGGAAAGGTCCTCCTCGCCGGACTCCTGCGCCGCGTACTCGGCGACCGTACGTCCCGTGGCCTCGGCCATTTCCTGGAGCGACAGGTCGAGATCCTCGCGCATCGAGCGAATCCGGTTGCTTATTTCCTTGATGTTCGGATTCATGGCGTTCCCCTCCCTTTTGAATGTAATGGTCACTTTTATACACCTTTACCGGGTGTATGCAAGAAAAAAATCCATTTTGAGGCATTGTTTCCGGCATCTCGCGAGATGAATCGCGATGCCGTCGCTCATCGTCCGTCGACGTGTGCCTCGAAGGCGTCCGGGTCCATGGGACGCGCGCAGTAGTAGCCCTGGGCGTAATCGCAGCCGACGGAATGCAGGAACTCGTATTGCTCCTGCGTCTCCACTCCCTCGGCGATGACGGGAATGCCGAGGCTGTGGGCCATGTTGACGATGGAGGTGAACACGCTTGCGACACGCGGGTTGCGCTCTAGGTTGCGCATGAAGACCATGTCTGCCTTGAGAATGTCGACGGGAATGTCGCTGAAGGCGTTGAAGGACGAGTACCCGCTGCCGAAATCGTCCATGAGGACGGTGAAGCCGTAATCCTGCAAGCGCGTGACCATGGAAATGACGAGGTCGATGTTCTCGGTGTACGAGGATTCCGTGACCTCGATGCGGAACAGCCTCGGCTCGATGCCGTACTTCTCGACGAGGGCAACGATTTCGTCATAGAGCGAGGAGTTGAAGATGCTCCGACGGGAGAGGTTGACCGAAATGGGAATCTCGGGAAGTCCACGATCGTGGCGGCTGGCGAGGATCTGGCAAACCTGCTCCCAGATGCTGTGGTCCATCTTCGAGATGAAGCCGTTTTCCTCGAAGAGCGGAACGAACACGCCGGGAGAGACGATGCCATGCCCCGGACGGTGCCAGCGAACGAGCGCCTCCGCGCTTACGGGTTGATTGGAATCAATGCCGTAAACGGGCTGGAGCTGAACCTGGAACTCCCCGTTTTCGAGTGCGTGCTCCATGTTGTTGAGGATGTCCTGCTCCTCGAGCATGCGGTCCGTGAGCTCGGAATTGTAGTAGGCGATATGACGGTCGTAGTCGCCCTTGATGGTGTTTCGGGCCATCATGGCGCGGTCGAGCATGACGCTCACCTCGACATCGGTATCCTCGACGAGGTACACGCCCGTGGCGAGCGAGGGAGCGAAGTCGATGCCGTTTTGCGAGAGAAGGCGACTGATATCACCTATGATGCCCTCCATGACCTGCTCGATGTCGGCATCGCCTTCCCGGAAGCAGAAGGCGAAATTGTCATTACTGAGGCGTCCGTACACGCCACCGCCGGCAAACAGGTCGTCCATACAGCGCGCGGCGGCGATGAGCATCTTGTCACCCAAGGCGGTGCCGAACAGCTCGTTGAAGGTCTTGAAATTCTCGAAATCCCAGACGGCGAGCAAGTACTCCTGGTCGGGATGGGTATCGATCATGTCCTGCATCTCGCGCAGGAAGGCCTTTCTCGTGTAAAGCCCCGTGAGGTCATCGTGATCGGTGATCCAGGCGGCCTCCTCGAGCATGCGCACGCGCATGCGCTGCTCTTCGAGTTCGCGGGCGTTTATGACGAGACTGACGCGACGCCGCATGATCTCCGGCTCGATGGGCTTGGTGAGGAAGTCGGCGGCTCCCGCGTCAAGGGCATGGACCTCGGCCGCGGTCACGCTGTCAGCCGTGATGACGATGACGGGAATGTCAGCGATGGCAGGGTTCGCTTGCTTTTCGGCAAGGACGTCGAATCCGGTCTGCCCCGGCATGTGCAAATCGAGCAAGACGGCGTCGATACCGTCCTCACCGCGCTCGCGCATGATGTCGAGGGCATCGTGACCGTTATCCGCCTCGAGTATGTTGTACTCGGAAGCGAGGATACCGCCCATCTGCATGCGGTTGATGATCGAGTTGTCGGCGATGAGAATGGTCTTATCGTGCACGGCGGCTCCGCCCTGTCGCGGCTTGCGTTTCCTGAAGTTTCATGTCGGGCTATGCGCCGATGGCCTCGACGGCGATGGCATAGGACGTCTTGAGCCTGTCGATGACCGGAGCAATCGCATCGTAATCCTGGGCACGCAGCAAGGCGACGATTTCCGCCGCATCCGCATAGACCTCGGTCATCGAGAGGTTGCTGCTCATGCCCTTGATCTCATGCATGTGCGAGAAAAGGCCGTCCCAGTCCTTTTGCTCGAACGCCTCGAGGGATTCGGCATAGTTCGTGTCTTGGGCAAACATCCCGAGCAGGCGCTCGTAGAGCGAATCGTTGCCGGCGCAGCGGCGCAAACCGTCCTCATAGTCGATTCCCGCAGCCTGGAGCTTTGCTATGTCCATTTTCTCACCCGCAATCACGCGATGGGACAGTTACGAACTTGTTTCGCCATTCTATACCATCAGCCCGACACCAAACCGGTATCTCCCCTTGCGCATGGACAAGCGGAGGCGTAAGCCGCCGTCAGCGCCATCCTGCATGTCAAATCATGGTGAAATTGTCGGGAATGCGCCGAAAGCTTGTATGGGCAAGTCGATACTGCTTAAATGCTTTACTCAAACGTGCAAGGCCAATCACCAACCGAGACCTCAGGTGAAAAACATGGAAGAATCATTGAACCGCAGATCGTTTCTAGGCGCCGCGCTCGTCGGTGGGTTGACGGGACTCGCGAGCCTCGTCGCCACACCCCAGGCAAGCGCCGTCACGAGCGCCGAGAAACGTGCCGAGGTGCAGGCCGCGAAGGCCCGCCTCGATTCGATGACCTCGCAACTCGAGCAGACGGTCTCCCAGTTCAACGCCGCCCAGGACGCCTACGACGCGGCAGCGGCCAAGGTCGCGGAATGCCAGGGCAAGATCGACGAGGCGACGGCCAAGATCTCGTCGCTGCAAGGACGGCTCGGCAACAGGGCGACTGCCATGTATCGCGAAGGCGCGACCTCGTACCTCGACGTCCTCATGGGTTCGAGCTCGTTCGACGGTTTCGCGAGCACCTGGGACATGCTCGACCAGCTCAACGCCGATGATGCGACACTCGTCAACGAGGCGAAGGAGACGAAGGCCCAGCTCGATGCCGCCAAGCAGGAGCTCGACGCCAACGAGCAGGCCGCGCAGGCCGAGCTCGACAACCAGGCGACGCTCAAGGCCTCCATCGAGGCCCAAGAGGCGGCCTATCAGGCCGAGTACAATAGCCTGAGTTCCGAATACCAGCAGCTCATATCACAAGAACGCGAGGCGGAAGCCCAACGCCAGGCAGCGGCATCGGCGGCTTACACCCCCTCGATGTCAAACCCCTCCTCGGGTTCGGGTAGCTCCGGTGGCGGCGGATACGGCTCCGGTTCGAGCATCCCCTCGCACGGCTCGGTCGTCGACTACGCGGTGTCACGCCTTGGCTGCCCCTACGTCTGGGGCGCCTCGGGTCCCAACTCGTTCGACTGCTCCGGCCTCACCATGTGGTGCTACGCCCAGATCGGCATCAGCCTCCCCCATTACGACAGGTCCCAATACGCCGCGGCACGCGCACGACTCAACCCGAGCGATGCGGCCCCGGGCGACATATTGTGGCGTCCGGGTCATGTGGCGATCTCCACCGGAGGTACCAACTACATCCATGCCCCGCACACGGGAGCCGTCGTCAGCTACGGCAGCGGCGGGAACTCGGGGTGCGCGCTGGCCCGGTGCTTAA
>OGRN01001134.1_pt1 | contig 23681 bp, 26 predicted proteins | sample 1553401 | NCBI WGS metagenome assembly OGRN01 (sample SAMEA2580096, study PRJEB22360) | human gut metagenome | biome: human gut; feature: human-associated habitat; material: faeces | place: Denmark | collected 2008/2010 | reverse complement strand
CCAGGGCCGCCAGGGCCCGCTCCCGGCGCTCCCCCTTCGGCACGCCGGCGTACATCAGCGGGACCTCTACGTTTTCCACTAAGTTCAGCTTGGGCAGCAGGTTGTACTGCTGGAAGATGAAGCCCAAGAGCTCGTTGCGGATCTCAGCCAGCTGATTTTTGTTCATCTGGCCCACGTCCTGGCCGCTGAGCAGGTAGGTTCCCTCTGAGGGAACGTCCAGACAGCCGATGATATTCATACGGGTGGATTTTCCTGATCCGGAGGAGCCCACAATGGCCACGAACTCCCCTTTATAGATCTGAAAGGAGATGTGGTTGGCCGCTGTGACGGTGGTGTCCCCCATGTAGTAGTATTTGCAGACCTGCTGGAATTCAATGAGTGTGTTCATGGCTGTACCTCCTTAGAAGCCTGGGCCGCCGCCCATGCCGCCTCCGCCGCCGGGCATGCCGCCGCCCATGCCTCCGGGCATTCCTCCCATCATCATGCCCATCTCGCTGCTGGAGGAGCTGGTGGGGATATAGGCCACTGTGTCCCCCTCCTGCAGGCCGGAGACAATCTCGATGTAGTCGTCGCCGCTGACGCCTGTGGTGACCTCCACGGAGTAATAGTCCTCGCCGTCCTCGGCGGTGGACTCCACCAGGGTCCCGTTGGCGGCGCTGGGGGAGTCGGCGGTGATGAGCACCGTGTCGCCCCGGTTCACGGCGGCGCTGGGAATGGCCAGCACGTCCTCCGCCGAGGAGACCACGATCTCCGCGTCCACGTTCATGCCGGGCAGCAGGCCGTCAAAGGAATCGATCTGGATGGTCACCGGGTATGTGGTGACGCCGTTTGTGGTGGTGCCGTTGATGCTCACTTTCGTCACAGTGCCTGTATAGGTCTGGCCCTCTGCCGCATCGGCGGTGATTGTCAGGTTTCCGTTGACACAGGTGAGTTCCAGCGACGGATCGTAGCCGAGAAAGGTGTATCTTCCCCACTGTTTTTTATCCTCCACGCTTTCGAGCATGTAGCAGTGGCTGCTGACGCCCTGCAGGACTTTCAGTGTTTCTACTGGTGTACGGATATCCGAATAAATTTCTCTGCTTACCGGGATTTTCCGAAAAGCTCCCGATGCGGCTGCTTTTGAAATTTCTTCTAACGTCATCTGTTTCATCTTGTTATCTCCTCTCCTTGTGTCTGCAAAGGCTGTCATCAACACTGGTCCTCAGAACTAATTTCTGATATACAAAAAACCGCCCCCGGCAAAGAATCACTTTGTTCTTTGCCAAGGGCGGGTATATTTTTATACTCGTGGTGCCACCTTGTTTTGCGATTGCTCACACGCTCTGCAGAATACGATCATATTCCTGGCAACTAACGTATGCCTGCACGTTACAGAATACTCAGACGGTTTCCCGCTTTTCCCTGTACCCTCCGTGGTCCATTTGCTGATCCGCTTTCTGTCCGGCTTCCACCTGCCCGGGCTCTCTGTGAGTGCGCTTCCAACGTTATCTCCACTTCATCGGTTTCGAAGTATTTACTTTTTTCTTATGCGCTGTATTATAGTCCCATTCTTTTTTGCTGTCAAGTAATTTTTTTGTTCTTTTTGTTCAAAGTCCGGTATTTTTATGATATTCCCGTGTCCACGCCGTAAGAGCTTCGTCCAGATCGTGCGGGAGCTCGACCTGCATTGCCTCGGTGATCTGGCGGTCCATCTCCCGTTTCGTCTCGGCATCCACTTTCCGCTCGGTGCACATCTGCTCATAGGCGTCCTGTCCTTTGCTCATGTAGACCGCAAACAGCCAGCTCTTTAACGATGCTTTCGTGTGCAGCTCTTCATTTGCTTTCTGAAAGCACGTAAGTGCTTCATTCATCTGGAACAGACTTGCGTAGGCACAGCCCATGTTGTTGTAAATACTTCCGGTGAACTGGCTTCCCATGTTGGTTTCGTTTTCCTCGGTATCTTTCAGCGTTTCCTGGTAAACCTGGATCGCATTGATATATTTTTCGTGGTCGACAAGGTAGTCTCCCTTGATTTTTTTCCGCACAATCTCCGGCTGCTCCTCGAACCGTTTCAGGCGCTCATTCATCTCACGGAACTGATCGTGGGAAAGATAATTGATCTCCTTGAAGATCGGCAGGATAAACTCACCGATGTTCTTTTTCTCCTCCAGAAGGACGTAGAGACGCTGGTACAGTCTTCTTAAGTGGAGTTCTTCTTTCATCCACACCAGCAGCTGCTCGTTAATGATGGTCTCGTCCAGCAGATAGATGTTGTGGTACAGATAATAGCACAGTTCCTCGATGGAATATATATTTGTGCTGATGTTGGAAATATAATACGGATTTTTCGCCCGTTTGACCTGACATAAAATATAACCGCTCATCGTTTACACCTCCCCCATCGTCTCGTGCCAGATTTTGTGGCTTGCCGGGAACATATCGCCAAAACCTAAATCCTCTGCGGTGATCTGACACGTAACCGGAGAATCATACTCCAGACGCAGACGGATCCGTGTTGTCTTCGGCGGCCGTTTGGGCAGCCCGTCCAGCTTCATGGTATAGCGGTTTCGTTTTCCGCTTTCCATGGAGCTTACAACAAATTCCAGCTCCTCCGTTCCGTCGAGGATCAGCTCACATTCTTTTTCTGCTTCATACCAGTTCACACCGGCTGCAATCAGCGCATAGTATGCCGGAGAACCATTGATCGTCATCTCCATGCCGATGTTGTAGCGCACGAGGTCATTTCCGAGGAAGAGATAGCCCTTTAAGCGGCGCTCCTCCACTTTTTCGCGCGCGGAAAAGCAGGCGCCCTGCGCAAACAGGTTCGTTCCGCCGAAGATTCTTCTCTGGTTTTTCTTTAACTGACGCAGAGAGTTGTCGGCCCAGGCAAGGTCGAACTCCTCGCTCACCAGAAATACGCTGGAATAAATTTCATTCCCCATCGCTTCTCCCATCAGATGGCAGAAATCGCGGTCGCGCTCCATCGGCTCGATCGAAAGTGCGGCTTTTGGCCCCCGTTTTACGGTCACAGTTGCCGGCTTCGTTTTACGGCTGATGGAAAGTTCAGAAAACGATGCTTCCTCATCTTTCAGGAAAAACAGACCGACTTTACGGCTCCAGAGCTCCGGCTTCTGGTTCAGCACATGGCAGTAAAAGCTCTCGTCATGCTCCTGCAGGTAGGCTCTGCCGCGCGGAAGTCCGATTATCTTGTATGCTTCACGCACATTTTCCACAAATGGACGGGTCAGATGGCCCGTGGTGATCATCATCGCCTGGATCTGCTGGTCCGGGCGCTCGATGCCGATCATCTTCAGTGCTTCGCGAAGGAACGTGCCAAGGACTTCTCCCGGCGTGTAATCCCGGTTTTCGATCTGGCAGATGCGGGATCCCATGCAGATCTCGTACAGATTGTCCAGCCAGATGCCGTTTTCCGCGTGAGCAGATTTTTCTGCATCCGGTGCCAAATCTCGCCACTCTCATGCCCATAGCGACGCACTGTTTCATATACCTGATCGTGTGCGCCTTCACTGCACAACGCCGACAGTTTGTGATAGAAGCCCAGCGCCAGACTGCGCGCTTCCGGATTGGCGAAATAGTGACGACCAATGCGCGTATACAGCCCTTTCATCCCGTTAAGGATCAGACCGTAAATCGGGTTGCCGGAAGCAAACGCCAGGCCGCGGAAAATGTTGTAATCCAGCTCGGCAAAGGCGTCGGCGTGATCGGCCACTTCATTAGCGGTTGCCAGCACTTCCTGCGCTTTATCGGGATGTTGACGAAACGCGGTGCGAATAAAAATAGTTGAAATATTGGTACGCACCGACAGCAAATTATCAATAAGCTGCGGCACACTTTCGTGGTCCAGTCGCGCCAGTGTTTCAAGGATATTTAAACCAGAGGTTTCCCAGAAATTATTCACCTTCGTCGGCTTGCCGTGTTGAATGGTCAACCAGCCATCTCGTGCCAGACGTTGTAACACTTCACGTAACGTAGTACGCGTTACGCCAATTAATTCTGAAAGTTCACGTTCTGCGGGCAAAATAGTCCCGGGAGGGAAGCGGTTATTCCAGATACTTTCAATAATGTACTCTTCCGCGAAACCCGCCGGGCTTTGCGCCTTAATGACCATAGTGAGATTTCCATAACACAGCAAAACAAAGTTGGACTCATCATACCAGAGGGCTAACTACGCTGATAGAAGACAAAAAGAAGAAAAAAGGGATCAAGGCTTCATTTTCTGCATCTCTTTCCCCTTGACTATCAAGACTTGCCTCACTCCTGTCTGACCGTTAAGCTTTGCGTTTAAACATAAAAACATCATTGATTATTTCTAAGGTAAGGGAAACCATCATGGAGATCTCCTGGGGCCGCGCACTATGGCGCAATTTTTTGGGCCAGTCCCCCGACTGGTACAAACTCGCCCTCATCATTTTCTTAATCGTAAATCCGTTAATTTTCCTCATCAGCCCTTTCGTCGCTGGCTGGTTGCTGGTAGCGGAATTTATTTTCACTCTGGCTATGGCCCTGAAATGCTACCCGCTGCTCCCCGGTGGTTTGTTGGCTATTGAAGCAGTATTCATCGGCATGACCAGCGCGGAACACGTCCGTGAAGAGGTGGCGGCAAATCTTGAAGTCTTGCTGTTACTGATGTTTATGGTGGCGGGTATCTATTTTATGAAACAGCTGTTGCTGTTCATATTTACCCGTTTGCTGTTAAGTATTCGCTCCAAAATGCTGCTGTCGCTCTCTTTTTGCGTGGCGGCGGCGTTCCTCTCCGCGTTCCTCGATGCCTTAACCGTCGTGGCGGTGGTGATCAGCGTTGCAGTCGGTTTTTATGGTATTTATCATCGCGTAGCCTCTTCCCGTGCCGAAGATACCGACCTGCAAGACGATAGTCATATCGACAAGCATTACAAAGTGGTTCTGGAACAGTTCCGTGGCTTTCTGCGTAGTCTGATGATGCATGCCGGTGTCGGCACCGCATTAGGCGGCGTGATGACCATGGTGGGCGAACCACAGAACCTGATCATCGCTAAAGCGGCTGGCTGGCATTTTGGCGATTTCTTCCTGCGCATGTCGCCGGTGACCGTCCCGGTTCTGATTTGTGGCCTGTTAACCTGCCTGCTGGTAGAGAAGCTGCGTTGGTTTGGCTACGGTGAAACGCTGCCGGAGAAAGTCCGCGAAGTACTGCAACAGTTTGACGATCAAAGCCGCAACCAGCGTACCCGTCAGGATAAAATCCGTCTGATTGTCCAGGCGATTATCGGCGTCTGGCTGGTGACTGCGCTGGCACTGCATCTGGCGGAAGTTGGTTTGATTGGTTTGTCAGTCATTATTCTGGCGACATCATTGACCGGTGTTACCGATGAACATGCTATCGGTAAAGCCTTCACCGAATCTCTGCCATTCACCGCACTGTTGACAGTGTTTTTCTCAGTAGTCGCGGTGATTATCGACCAACAACTGTTTTCGCCGATTATTCAGTTTGTGTTGCAGGCATCTGAACATGCTCAGCTGTCGTTGTTCTATATTTTCAACGGTCTGCTGTCATCCATTTCGGATAACGTCTTCGTGGGGACGATTTATATCAACGAAGCGAAAGCGGCAATGGAAAGTGGCGCTATCACGTTGAAGCAATATGAGCTGCTGGCGGTCGCCATTAATACCGGTACCAATCTGCCCTCCGTCGCTACGCCGAACGGTCAGGCTGCGTTCCTGTTCCTGCTGACCTCTGCACTCGCGCCATTGATTCGTCTCTCTTATGGCCGCATGGTGTGGATGGCCCTGCCTTACACCCTCGTCCTGACACTCGTCGGGCTGCTCTGCGTCGAGTTTACGCTTGCTCCTGTAACCGAATGGTTTATGCAAATGGGCTGGATAGCAACGCTTTGATAACAACTTACCGGGCATATAAATGCCCGGTTTGCCTTTTCGCCCGATAATTGTCCAATTGCGTCCTATTTTTGCTGCCTCCTGGTGGCGCAGCGAATGAATTGGTTTAAACTGCGCACTCTATGCATATTGCAGGGAAATGATTATGTTGCGATTTTTGAACCAATGTTCACAAGGCCGGGGCGCATGGCTGTTGATGGCGTTTACTGCTCTGGCACTGGAACTGACGGCGCTGTGGTTCCAGCATGTGATGTTACTGAAACCTTGCGTGCTCTGTATTTATGAACGCTGCGCGTTATTCGGCGTTCTGGGTGCTGCGCTGATTGGCGCGATCGCCCCGAAAACTCCGCTGCGTTATGTAGCGATGGTTATCTGGTTGTATAGTGCGTTCCGCGGTGTGCAGTTAACTTACGAGCACACCATGCTTCAGCTCTATCCTTCGCCGTTTGCGACCTGTGATTTTATGGCTCGTTTCCCGGAAGGGCTGCCGCTGGATAAATGGGTGCCGCAAGTGTTTGTCGCCTCTGGCGATTGCGCCGAGCGTCAGTGGGAATTTTTAGGTCTGGAAATGCCGCAGTGGCTGCTCGGTATTTTTATCGCTTACCTGATTGTCGCGGTGCTGGTGGTGATTTCCCAGCCGTTTAAAGCGAAAAAACGTGACCTGTTCGGTCGCTAATCCATTCGGCGCTCCTGCGGGAGCGCTTTTTCCTGCCGCTATGTTTATTTGACCCGCAGTAAATCAGAACTTCGCGTTGTATAACATGGTGAAAGCATGGCACGCTTCATCTGCCATTGTTGCTGGATCCCCTGCCCGGCAAAATAGAGTGTTCCTCTGCCCTCTTTAGCATTCAGCGTATCCATTACCGCCATCAATTGCTCACTCCCGGGGCGCGGTGCGTTGTCATCGAATAAATTGAGCTGCGCGACTCCCTGACTGAAGAAATCCCCCAGCATCACGCCCGCTTTTTGGTAGCGATGGCCCGCTTGCCAGATGGCATCCAGAGATCGCGTAGCGGCGTTAATGATATCCCTGCTGTCCTGAGTGGGCGTCAGCAGTTTTACCGATGCGCTATTGCCGTAATAAGGTTCATTGAACGCAAATGGTGACGTCTTAATAAACGTGGAGATAAACCGACAATATTGATGCTCGCTGCGAAGTTTTTCCGCCGCCCGGGCAGCGTAACTACAAATGGCCTGCCGCATCGACGGATAATCCGTGATGCGTTCACCAAACGAGCGGGAACAGATAATTTCCTGCTTCGTCGGTGCAAACTCTTCCAGTTGCAAACAGGGTTCACCGCGCAGTTCACGCACCGTTCTTTCGAGCACGACATTAAAATGTTTACGGATAAACCGGATATCTGAATCCGCCAAATCGAGAACGGTTTTGATCCCCATCGCGTCCAGTTTTTTGCTGATCCGCCGTCCAATCCCCCAGACTTCATCCACGGGAAGAGCAGACATTAATTTACGCTGGCGTTCCAGATTTGATAAATCCACCACCCCGCCCGTCTGCCGCTGCCATTTTTTTGCCGCATGATTGGCAAGCTTAGCCAGCGTTTTGGTCTGGGCGATCCCCACACCAACAGTAAGATGGGTACGTTGTAGCACCGTTGCGCGAATTTCTCTGCCAAAATCAGTCAGATCGCGACAATTATGCACACCTGTCAGATCGCAGAATGCCTCATCAATACTGTAAATCTCGACGCGGGGCGATAGTTCTTCCAGCGTCGACATCACCCGATTACTCATGTCTGCGTAAAGCTCATAATTGCTGCTAAAGCAAACCACGCCACAGCGACGAAACAGATCTTTTTGTTTGAACCAGGGATCGCCCATTTTAACGCCCAGCGCCTTTGCCTCAGCGTTTCGGGCGATAACGCAACCGTCATTATTCGATAGCACAACCACCGGTTTACCCCATAAATCAGGGCGAAACACCGTCTCACAGCTGGCATAAAACGCGTTTACATCACAGAGGGCAAACATCAGCGCATCGCCTTAACGACGTGGATCACCACACCAAAGACATCCAGCGTATCTTCGCTACTGATGGTAATGGGCGAGTACGCACTGTTCATAGGAGTAAGCTGTACCGTCGGGCGTAGTTGCAATTTTTTCACCGTAAACTCACCGTCAACAGCAGCGATGACAATATCACCATGGCTGGCGGTAATAGCGCTATCGACAATCAGTAAATCACCGTCACTAATCCCACCATCAATCATAGAATCACCACTTGCTTTGACGAAATAAGTCGCGCTGGGATGCTGGATCAACAGTTGATTCAGATCGATGCGCTGTTCAACGTAATCTGCGGCCGGTGAAGGAAAGCCACACTGAACAAGATCGCTAAATAGCGGAAAAGTCACAATTTCGCGGAGATCCGCAGGCTTGATAAACAACATAATAATCTGCCTGAAGTTATACTGTTTTTATATACAGTAGTCTGTTCTTGTCAGCAGATCAATACTGATTCAGGCTATCAATATTTGTCGCTGCATAGACTGCTGATTTTTCGTTCTCTTATCCTGTGCTCACGCGGCCTTCTGGCGACAGCGTCCATCCAGCAGAAAGGAAAAATATCACCTGGTTTAAAATAGAATCGAAGCATTCGCCCAGAAAGGCATTCTCATTAAGGTACTGGATGACGGCATCAAGAAACTGTGTTCTATTGCTGCGGGCGTAGTTGAAGGGAAACTGATTCCAGAATTGAAGAACAAGTTAAAATCTGCGCAGAGTTTCTTTACCACCCTGTCTAACACGGTTAAACAAGCGAATAAAGATATCGATGCCGCCAAATTGAAATTAACTACCGAAATAGCCGCCATCGGGGAGATAAAAACGGAAACTGAAACAACCAGATTCTACGTTGATTATGATGATTTAATGCTTTCTTTACTAAAAGAAGCGGCCAAAAAAATAATTAACACCTGTAATGAGTATCAGAAAAGACACGGTAAGAAGACACTCTTTGAGGTATCTGAAGTCTGATAAGCGATTATTCTCTCTATGTACTCAAGGTATAAAGTTTATCACATTTAAAAATACAGACGTTTTTTAAAGATTGAGAGTTACCTGTTGATAATAAGGTATCGAGTAACTCTCATTATGACAGAGCGCTTTCAAAAACAGGGCTACGAAATGGCGAGCATCCAGACGTGAATTAAGAAAGCCCCCATCAACATCTATTAAATTTATCACTGCGCCCAGTCAGGTTTATTTAAGATATGATCCTGCCAGTCAATCACTTCTGATTCTTTTACTGCGATATGACGCACAGAGATACGTTCACCATGCATTGCCGCTTTCGAACCAGTAAGTAGCGGATGCCACGCAGGTAAACCTTTACCTTCCGCCAGCAAACGATAAGCGCAGGTCATTGGCAGCCATTCGAATGTTGGCAGATTTTCACGGGTTAATTTAATGCAGTCGGGTTCAAACTCGAAACGACGTTCGTAGTTCCGACATTGACAGGTTTTAATATTGAGCTGGCGACAGGCGACGTTAGTGAAGTAGATTTCGTCGGTGTCTTCATCCATCAGTTTATGCAGGCAACACTGACCGCAACCATCACACAACGACTCCCATTCCGCATCGCTCATTTCGTCCAGGGTTTTACTTTGCCAGAAAGGTACATCGCTCATCAGGTGTTCCGCCATTACGTTAAAACGCACCTTATAACCAGTCTGGCACAGCGATGCAAGTTTTGCCGCCGCTTTCAGGCGGCAAAAAGTATTACAAAACGCGAGTTGTCAAAGAATGCCCATCGAAAGTGACTGTCAGCTCATCACCGCTTTGCAACGGGCCGACACCATCAGGCGTGCCTGTCAGCACAACGTCACCGGCCTTGAGGGTAAAAAACTTGCTCATATAAGCGATCAGCGGAACGATTTTATGGATCATGTCCGCAGTCGTACCTTGCTGGCGTTGCTCGCCGTTTACGCTCAGGCCCAGCGTTGTATTTTGCGGGTCGCCGGTAAACTCCGCCGCGGGAATAAACCCGGAAAGCGGACAAGAGTTATCAAACGCTTTGGCCTTTTCCCACGGCTGCCCGGCTTTCTTCATTTTTCCCTGAACATCACGCAATGTCAGATCGAGCGCCACGCCGTAACCGGCAATGGCTTTGCGGACATGCTCTTCCGTAGCCTGACGCAGCGTCGCGCCAATCAACACCGCCAGTTCGACTTCATGATGAACTGAACCGAAATCGGATGGGATCGCCAATGGCTGCCGCAGATCGCACAGTGCCGTTTCTGGTTTAATAAACAGCACTGGCTCTTCGGGTACTGCGCTGCCCATCTCTTTAATATGTTTGGCATAGTTACTGCCAACACAGACTACTTTACTCACCGGATAATCCAGCAGCGCACCTTGCCAGTTGTGATGTTGATACATAACGTTCCCCTCACCTTATCGTGGATATGAAAACCCGCGCCGACAAAGATAATGCCACCGCCGGATATCGGTTATTTGTTCGTGTCGTCTGTTTTCTGCCCCATGACGGAAAGATGTTGCTTCAGCAAATCTTCGGGTGGTGGCGGTAACTGCAAATAGTAACCTTGCTCGGTTAATGCCTGTTTAACCTTTTCAATATCGGCATTGACCAGTTTCTTCCGCCCATCCAGCGGAAGAATCATCGCTAACTGAGGCTGACCAAAACCTTTCATCAGTTCCTCAGGAACACGCGAAAAATCGTCTTTTTTTTCGACATATAAATAGGTCTGGTCACGCTTGCTGCTTCGATAAATCACACAAAACATACTTTTACTCTTTAAGATGCCAGGTTTTGGCATAAGCTAACATCAATGAAACCCGCGCCACAAGCCAGCCAGCTGTAGATTTCTACGGTTTGTTCAGTCCATGCCCCCTTTATAAGTAATCCCCCCGGCAAAAATGCCGCGCCGGGATTTAACCGAACACAGGAAAGCCACTGGAATTCTCCCGTGAAGGATTGTTATATTATAACAGTTCATCGTACTCATTCTGAACAGGAGACTACCAATGAAAATTAAGGGCATCAGTAAGGCTGTATTGTTGCTTGCACTGCTAACCTCCACGAGCTTTGCTGCGGGTAAGAATGTCAATGTTGAGTTCAGAAAAGGCCATAGCAGCGCTCAGTACTCCGGCGAAATAAAGGGATACGATTACGATACATATACCTTCTATGCCAAAAAAGGTCAGAAAGTGCACGTGAGTATCTCTAACGAAGGCGCTGATACTTACCTCTTCGGGCCAGGAATCGATGATTCTGTTGATTTATCCAGATATTCCCCAGAACTCGATAGTCACGGACAATACTCACTCCCTGCTTCTGGCAAATATGAGCTGCGAGTGCTGCAAACCCGAAACGACGCCCGTAAAAACAAAACTAAAAAATATAACGTCGATATTCAAATTAAGTAAATATCAACCGACGGGGACTCTCCCCGTCATAAACGTTAACGCCCCACTCCTCTCTGTCGCTTAAGAGGTTAATGACGAATAGAACATAATGTAAATAAGACATCACTCACGACACATAAATAACATCTTTGTGGTGGTTTGATTGATTTTTCCACTCCGCTTACCATTCACACCAAAATAACGATCATCACGACATAATTTTTCTTTAACATCGCAAAATACACCGTTAGAGAATGTAAATTCGCTGGGATCGTAACCTTGTACTGATTGTAAGTTTTCAGCGGCTTTTTCGCCGAGATATTTCCTTGTTAACTCTGGGGAAATGCCATCTGAGTTAACACAAATATACGGGTCGCAAACAACGCCGCACGCCGGAGATTGAAGTCCGCCAGCGTCATTTCCAGACGCCATTGATGAGAACATCCCCACACCTGACAATCCGATATAAAAAATACGCATCATATTCATAGCACATCCTGATAATCCAACCGTACAACACTTATGCTCATTTCATCATCAATCCGTAATCAAAACCGCTGACCTGGACGAGTTACGATGACCTGACAGAAGTATCAGACGTCTTCTGCGGTTTCTATGATAGAGCAATTCTGTGGCGGATATTAAGATAACGGGTATCTGTTCTTTAATGATGCTGCAAAAAATGGAAAGTTAAGAAAGCCTGGCGTGGTGAAAAAATACACTCGCCTCAACACTGGATATTTAAACAGGCCTGAAGATGCTGTCACGATTAGGGTGCGGAAAAAGGAAGCGTAAATAAGAACAATCAAAAGTACGACGGCAATGGGTTGATTGACAAGGGTATTTTTTAAGCTATGAATCAGCGCCATTTATCACAGAATAGACTTTTACTCTGAATAAATGGGAGGGTGACTTGCCTCAATATAATCCAGACTATAACATGCCTTATAGTCTTCGGAACATCATCGCGCGCTGGCGATGATTAATAGCTAATTGAGTAAGGCCAGGATGTCAAACACGCCAATCGAGCTTAAAGGCAGTAGCTTCACTTTATCTGTGGTTCATCTGCATGAGGCAGAACCTAAGGTTATCCATCAGGCGCTGGAAGACAAAATCGCTCAGGCCCCCGCATTTTTAAAACATGCCCCCGTTGTACTCAACGTCAGTGCACTGGAAGCCCCGGTAAACTGGTCAGCGATGCATAAGGCGGTTTCGGCAACCGGTTTGCGGGTTATTGGCGTAAGTGGCTGCAAAGATGCGCAACTTAAAGCCGAAATTGAAAAGATGGGGCTGCCTATCCTGACGGAAGGAAAGGAAAAAGCGCCGCGTCCAGCTCCCGCACCGCAGGCTCCAGCGCAAAATACAACGCCGGTCACAAAAACGCGTTTAATTGATACCCCAGTGCGTTCCGGTCAGCGTATTTATGCTCCACAATGTGATCTGATTGTTACAAGCCACGTTAGCGCAGGGGCCGAATTGATTGCCGATGGTAACATTCATGTCTATGGCATGATGCGCGGTCGTGCGCTGGCAGGGGCAAGTGGTGACCGGGAAACGCAAATATTTTGTACGAACCTGATGGCGGAACTGGTGTCCATCGCAGGTGAATACTGGCTGAGTGATCAAATCCCAGCAGAATTTTATGGCAAAGCGGCACGACTGCAGTTAGTCGAAAACGCTTTGACCGTTCAACCGTTAAATTGATCCCTTTTTAACAAGGAATTTCTATGGCACGCATTATTGTTGTTACTTCGGGCAAAGGGGGTGTTGGTAAGACAACCTCCAGCGCGGCCATCGCCACTGGTTTGGCCCAGAAGGGAAAGAAAACTGTCGTGATAGATTTTGATATCGGCCTGCGTAATCTCGACCTGATTATGGGTTGTGAACGCCGGGTCGTTTACGATTTCGTCAACGTCATTCAGGGCGATGCAACGCTAAACCAGGCGTTAATTAAAGATAAACGTACTGAAAATCTCTATATTCTTCCGGCATCGCAAACTCGCGATAAAGATGCCCTCACTCGTGAAGGGGTCGCCAAAGTTCTTGATGATCTGAAAGCGATGGATTTTGAATTTATCGTTTGTGACTCCCCGGCAGGGATTGAAACCGGTGCGTTAATGGCACTCTATTTTGCAGACGAAGCCATTATTACCACCAACCCGGAAGTCTCCTCAGTACGCGACTCTGACCGTATTTTAGGCATTCTGGCGTCGAAATCACGCCGCGCAGAAAATGGCGAAGAGCCGATTAAAGAGCACCTGCTGTTAACGCGCTATAACCCAGGCCGCGTAAGCAGAGGTGACATGCTGAGCATGGAAGATGTGCTGGAGATCCTGCGCATCAAACTCGTCGGCGTGATCCCAGAGGATCAATCAGTATTGCGCGCCTCTAACCAGGGTGAACCGGTCATTCTCGACATTAACGCCGATGCGGGTAAAGCCTACGCAGATACCGTAGAACGTCTGTTGGGAGAAGAACGTCCTTTCCGCTTCATTGAAGAAGAGAAGAAAGGCTTCCTCAAACGCTTGTTCGGAGGATAAATTATGGCATTACTCGATTTCTTTCTCTCGCGGAAGAAAAACACAGCCAACATTGCAAAAGAACGGTTGCAGATTATTGTTGCTGAACGCCGTCGCAGCGATGCAGAACCGCATTATCTGCCGCAGTTGCGTAAAGATATTCTTGAGGTCATTTGTAAATATGTACAAATTGATCCTGAGATGGTAACCGTACAGCTTGAGCAAAAAGATGGCGATATTTCTATTCTTGAGCTGAACGTGACCTTACCGGAAGCAGAAGAGCTGAAATAAGCCCGCTGTAAAAGCGCATTTATCTTCAAGGCAGAGTCATCTCTGCCTTGAGTTTTTCATCCCTCTCATCCACGTTGTGGTAAAGCGGCGAGTATTCTTGCTGATACTATTCATTGCTATTTCCCCCTCCCCCTTTACACCTTAAGGCTGTTCCCACGCACAGAACAAAATGTTTACGCCTGGTTGAGTAAATAACCTTATCGTTAGCATGGGTATTCTGGGAGATGATAACCCCGCAATTTCATTATTCATTGTTCTCCCATAGGATGAGGTTTCCCGCCGTAACTGACGGGCTTTTTTTTTGCCCCAGAATTTTCCCTTTTAGCACCCGGTAAACAAAAACAGCGCCGAAACGCAGTTTAATCGTTGATGGTCAGAACGACCAGTTCACACCGGCCACCGCATTCCACGGGGACTCCACACCGGCACCACGGTTATACCCACCCCGAGATGCCCGCTTAACGTACTGCTGAATGAGGCTTTAATACCTGCCTGGTATATTCCACGTCTGCCCGACAAATCATTGACAAAATTACCGTCACTATTCACCTTCACCCGGTTATCATCGACAAATTCTTTGCGCATAGCCGCCTTCAGCCAGGGTTCAATTTCCATACCGTTCCCCAGACGCATGTTGTAACTCAGCGTTGCGCCCAGTTCACGATATATACTGCGGGTATCGACTGATTTCGATTCCATGCATTGGATAAATGATAGTAGCGTCTAAGTGACCTTAGCTCTGCTGCAACATCAGTCCGCAGGCACCAGACCAGGGGCTTCATCCTGAAGAGACAGCGCAAATGTATTGTGTTCACCGCTCATCAAAGACATCATGATGAAATGATGATATCCCGTATAAGAAAGAGGCATTTTTTAAACGCAGTGCGCTGAAGTGTTGTTGGATAAAAAATCACTCTTTTCTGATAATACTGTCGTACGCTTATTTTTCGACAATGAGGCCGTCCACAAAATAAAATGACTAATGTAATCGTTGCTAATGAATATCTTCTGCTCACATAACAATCACACAATAATATTGATAAATCAGATTATCTTACCTTTACAACATTGTATTAACAGCCAATGACACTTCTTGAATAAAAATATTGTCAATCAATGAGTTATTTCTCATTTGAGATTATTCTCATTCCCGTAAAAAACATAATTCCTATCATCACAGTCACGCTCATTTTGAATTATCTGAATAATAGCGAGCGTTCTTTAGTTAAGCAGATCTTAATTGAAGACGAAATTATTGTGTGTGCAACTTACTTAATACCGGACAACTAAGTTGAAGAAAAAAATACTCGCCTTCGGGCTTATCTCAGCATTGTTCTGCTCCACGCCAGCAATGGCGGATATGAATCGCACCACGAAAGGTGCATTGCTAGGTGCAGGCGTTGGTTTACTTACTGGCAATGGTGTTAATGGCGTACTGAAAGGTGCAGCTGTTGGCGCTGGTGTTGGTGCAGTAACAGAAAAAGGCCGCGACGGTAAAAATGCGCGTAAAGGTGCAAAAGTGGGTGCCGCCGTTGGTGCTGTCACTGGCGTTCTGACCGGCAATGGCCTCGAAGGGGCGATTAAAGGTGCCGTGATTGGCGGTACGGGTGGTGCAATTCTGGGTAAAATGAAATAAGGAATGATGATGAAAAAATTTGCTTTACTGGCGGGTCTGTTTGTTTTCGCACCAATGACCTGGGCGCAGGACTACAATATTAAGAACGGTTTGCCATCAGAAACCTATATTACTTGCGCAGAAGCCAACGAAATGGCAAAAACTGACAGCGCACAGGTTGCAGAAATTGTTGCGGTAATGGGTAATGCCAGCGTTGCCAGCCGTGATTTAAAAATTGAGCAATCTCCGGAACTGAGCGCCAAAGTGGTAGAAAAACTGAATCAGGTTTGCGCTAAAGATCCGCAAATGCTGTTGATCACGGCAATTGATGACACCATGCGTGCTATCGGCAAAAAATAATATTTCATATGTTACCGCGTCGATGAATTCGACGCGGTTTTTTAGCTAACGGGCAGGATCAGAACTTATATTTCAGGCCCACCATCATTGCGGTGTCATTGTAGCCATTATCACCCAGCTGCACGCCCACATTACCCCAGACGCTGGCCGCCGGATTCAGATTGCCATTTACGCCATGTTTCATTTCCCCCAGATTACGCGCCCCGTCTTGTTCAACTTTCACACCGTTTATTGAGACAGCAAAATCTTTACTGTTATGGATCCCGTTCATTTCAACAAAAGGTTCAAAGTCGTCACCGTGCGGACCGCTGTTTTCTCCTGAGTACGAATAAAGGTGTGGAAACCAAGTCGGCTCTGGATATTGTTATTTGCGTCATTCTCAATACGTGAGCCATTGGCTTCCGTGTGCACATTATGATCGACGCCCATCCAGATGGCCTGTGCCGAGGTCGTTCTCAACTGTCCGTTGCTGTCACGCCAGGCATTATGCCCGCCAATTTGACGTAGCCAAAATCGGCTTGAACGCTCCTGTTCAGTTACAGGATCGATGTAACGCGTTTCACCTGCACGATCGTTCAGACGCATAACAAAAAGAGTGTTAGCGGCTGCCAGGTTGGCGACGTAACTGCCAGCTTCGGGTCGCAGGACGGGGGTAGACGTTTCTGTTGATTCTGAAGTGACATTGGAAAAAAATAACTCTCTACCATTGTATATTTTTGCAATGGGGGCTTTAGTGCCATTTGTTGTAATAGAACTTTTTTATATCAATGTTACCTTGTCAAATAGCAATTGCATAACTTCCATCAGCCACAGTTTCAAGTACCACATAATCTAAATTAATATATGCTTTTTTCCCCATTAGCATAAGCACCATAGCTATTAATACCATTAGTTGTTATGGAACCACCATTCATTTTTAAATCAGCACGGCTAATAACTTCGTAACTGTTAGAATCACAAACTTCATCATCTACAGCATCGACACATGTTCGAGACTCTCCAGGACTTGAACATGCAAGAACTCCTACTGCATTTTTCCCATAGGTAACAATGTTCGTTTTATCTGTGGTTTCAAGACTGGTGTTATTTTCCACAGTCTCAGAATCATTAACCTGACTTAAAAGTCCCGCTGAATATGCCCCCTCGTCTCGACTGAATTATCACCATTCATAACGATGGTGCAACCAAATTCACTGACTACTGCGCTGGCTGTTATCCCTCCATTTTCTTTGTCAGATACGCTTTCAGAGCGTCTTAATATTGCTATCGCTTATATATAATACTTTGTTTTGGCTATCAACAGAAATACCATAAGATCCATCACCACTAGTCATCACACTGGCATTATGTATATATCCAGTTACACCGTCATCCACTTTCACAGCATGGCTTTCGTCTTAAGTGATTAGATACTCCCCATTACTTGTAGAAGTATTATTTTTGATTTCAATCGGTGATTCTTCATCGGTTATATAGGAAATTATACTATAAATATCCAACAATTGTGTTACATATGCATTACCCACCGCCAGAGCAATAAGTCCTAAACTAAATCCGGGGAGTTTTTTCAGTTTCATAGATTAACCATCCATTCATTGGATTAACAAACATTCCTGGTCAAATAACCTATGAGTTCAGATTACCAAAACGGAAGGCAAAGATAAAAACAAAAGCACAAGAAATTTAAATAGATAAACAGCGACAATATTTAAATGATAAATAAGCCAGCATTATCATTTTTAGCTTATTTTCATGACATTGATCACTTTGGGGTAACTATTTTGTTTAACAAATAACTCTTCGACATCAAAATTATCAACAGTTGCCATGGAAATTATTTCACTGATATATAAAACAACTGTGATAACACCAGGGTTGACAACTATTTGTGCAATAATTCCTTTCCTTCAATGATCCAGGGGTTCACTGCCAGCAACCCATTCAGCCGCATACTGGCAGTGAGAAACTGAAAGATTAGTGCTGATCCCTGTGGCTGACGAGTCTTTCCCTTAATCGATTAACCAGATTGATCGCCAGCCAAACCAGGGCATTAAGCAAATTTATCGTCACAAGCACTTCTCCCAGCCCGGTGCTGGGTTTTGCAATAAGGATGACCAGGAGAGTGATCAGCATAAATGCAATGGAAAAGATGATATAGAGAGTGAAATAATCCAGATTATTACTATTGTTCATGCTACTAATGGCAATCCAGTCAAAACTTTCACACAATTATAGCAAACAAAAGAATGAACAATAGTAACAAGAGGCAACGAGCTAATTAGCTGTCTATAATTACACCGCACCATGGCCTTGCTGATCAATTTTCACTCAACCACAATCTTCACCTTCGGTTTAGAAAGGATAATCTTGACCAGGTCGATGTATGTAACAGGTTTATAGAAATAATAACCCTGCTGAAATGTGATATTATTTTGGTTCAGATAGTCAAATTGTTCTTTCGTTTCGACATCTTCAGCGACGATACTGATCGAAAGTTTACGCGCCAGATCCAATACACAATCCAGAATTCGGGTTGATGCTGGGTCTGCGTTGACGCGGCCAACGAAACTGTGATCAATTTTGATATAATCAATATGCAGGTCATGCAGATAAGAAAGCCCTGAGTAACCAGTACCGAAATCATCCAGCGCGATGACAAAACCATTTTCATGCAGAATGTTCAACCGCTGAACCAGACTTTCATCAACATTTAATGGCTCACGCTCGGTGACTTCCAGAACAAGGTTTAAATCGCGGCGGGTAAAACTGTCACGGTAATTTAAGCACTCGTCGACAAACGTCGGCAAAATAATATGCGAGGCGCTAAAATTAATCCCAATATGAAAACCTTCCGGCAGTTTACTCGCGATAGCGTTCATCTGTCTGGCAACCTGATTCATCAGGCTTTGCGTAAGCGGAACGATTAATCTGCATTTTTCAGCAAGTGGAATAAATGCCGCGGGTGATATATATCCACCGTGAGGTTGTTTTCAGCGGGCTAACACCTCAACTCCCCGCAATGTCCCTTCCCGACCATTTACCACAGGTTGGTAAAAAGGGACGATCTCCCCATTATTTATAGCCCGTCGCAGGATCTCTTCAGGCGTTGCGCTTTTATTGAAATACCTATCAAGCAGGAAGGCAGCGGCGCAGGCGATTAACAGAATAAATATCAAAATCCCAAAGCCTTTATCGATAAGTCTGTAGAAGCTAAAGAGACGTTCATTCGCTCGCGCTGGGGTCTACAGAGAGCATGGTAGAGAGCATCACAAATATCCACGCCGAAGATAAAATTTTCTCCAACTTCATCTAGCCTATTAATTTTTTAGCACAATGTAGGCAGAATTAAACAAATTAGGCGGGATATCAGGCGTCAAGAATGGAAAACGAGCGCTCTCCATTCCTGTTTGCCCTCTGATATTGCGGATATATTAAGAAAGCATAACGCCTGAAATGCTCACTTTGCATCAGCATAGTGATACAGCTGATGTTTATTCAAAAACCTTACTCAAGTTTTAAGAGAGCACAGATTCCCTGTCATTAATAATGATATCCGTTAGTGTAGTCTTATGCATTTCAATGTACTGCAAGATTTGCAGATAGAGATCAGAAAGAATAACACTGGTCTCATCTTTTAAACGCAAGCGTAAAGCCTGAGCAATAATATGACTATCAACATATCCATGTGTCATGAACACCTCCCTCTCGAGATTTTTAAACAAAGCACATTGAAAAATAAATCTCTCTGGGATTGAATTATTCATGTCAGCCTCGCAGGAATAGTGATCCAATAAAATTATGCTGTGTATAGTCTAAAGCGACAGACAAAAATAAGATGAATGAGTTTTCTATAAACTTATACTTTATAATTAAAAGTTACATATCATCAGCTGTGTATCGCAACACGATTTCCAGTGTTTTTCTAATCACATCAGCTTTGAGAATATCACTTGTTGTTTCCAGGGAGTGTATCAGACTTAAGATAATATCTTTATTATTAACATTATCGCCTGAAAGCATTAAATTGGTCACAGCCTGCCCTAACACAGCAGACTCTTCTTCTAACAAATTACCTGAACTACGAAAGTAACTTGATAACGCTTTATCAGATATTGCATTATGAATAGTAGTATCTTCAAGCATGGTAACCTCTCATCTTACTTATGAAATTTTAATGTATTCTGTTTATTTTCTTACCAGTGAACATACTTTTATTGTCAGCTATCGCTGTTCTTCGGTTTGGCCCTCCTGTATCACTGTTGCTAAAATCACGAATTATGCTGTCAATTAAATCTCGTCGGAAAGTATTTTCCTCAGCCGATTTCATTACGAGTAATTGCTTAATAAGAGTCTGCAACGAAAAATTTATCTTCATGCGCAGTATCTGGAGCACCGCCTGGCCAGTAATTTCATATTTTATACTTTCATTATCAGATGTCTTCATAACGACTTCATAGCTAACCTGTTAAATAATCAGGCTGTTGCATTATTCAAAAAGCAACCCAATTAGTGCATTATAATGTTTCTGTTCCTCTTCCCCTGTCGCTTGTTCCAGCCGGCAAAGAAGTTTGGCACAAAGCGACTTTCGACTCAGATTACGTCCATCTTTCAAAATCTCAGTCACAATTTCCCCGAGAGTTTCCTGCTGAGTAGGCAAGTTAGCTTTTGCAAAGTAACGAGTGATTGCTCCTGCAGAATCTGAAGTCACTGAATTTTGATGCATGCTACGCCTCTGTTAAAAATGTTAATCAATGTTAAGTGAGGTAACAATAGCAAACTTGTACGAAATATGTGTACAGAATGATAAATTAATTTTTCGCAATTAGTGCTAATTCATATAAAACAATGCATTACGATAAAACATATTGCATCATTTAAATGACAACCTATACAGGTTTTTTCGCCAAACCGTCTTCAACCTTTTCCACTTTTTATCAATGTAAAGAAACGGTTATGTTTTGGTATTAAAAGAAAGACACAAGAAGATATGTCTGTTACCGTCTTACTCTCGCCTCGCCCATTACCCTGGATTGTTAATGCTTACCACCCTTATTTATCGTAGCCATATACGTGGCGACGAACCTGTCAAAAAAATTGAAGAAATGGTTTCGATAGCAAATCGCAGGAACATGCGGTCTGACGTAACAGGGATCTTACTGTTTAATGGTTCTCATTTTTTCCAGCTTCTGGAAGGTCCGGAAGAACAGGTTCAAATGATATATCGGGCCATATGCCAGGATCCACGGCACTATAATATTGTTGAACTGTTGTGCGATTACGCGCCTGCTCGCCGTTTTGGCAAAGCAGGAATGGAATTATTTGATTTACGCCTGCACGAGCGAGATGACGTTTTACAGGCCGTATTCGACAAAGGCACATCAAAATTTCAGCTAACTTATGATGACAGAGCGCTACAATTTTTTCGTACTTTTGTCCTTGCAACTGAACAATCAACCTATTTCGAGATTCCTGCTGAAGACTCCTGGCTTTTTATCGCTGACGGATCTGATAAAGAACTTGATTCTTGTACCCTTTCATCAAATATAAACGACCACTTTGCCTTTCATCCTATTGTCGACCCTTTATCGCGGCGGATAATCGCTTTTGAAGCCATTGTGCAAAAAAATGAAGACAGCCCGTCAGCTATAGCGGTTGGGCAGCGTAAAGACGAGGAAATCTACACAGCGGATCTCAAAAGTAAGGCGCTTGCATTTGCGATGGCACACGCACTTAAGCTCGGTGATAAAATGATTTCAATCAATCTATTACCTATGACCCTGGTTAACAAACCTGACGCAGTCTCTTTTTTACTTGATGAAATAAAGGCCAATGCTCTGGTACCTGAACAAATCATCGTTGAATTTACTGAAAGTGAAGTCATATCTCGGTTTGATGAGTTTGCCGAAGCGGTTAAATCGCTAAAGGCGGCCGGTATCAGTGTAGCAATTGATCATTTTGGCGCAGGTTTTGCTGGTTTGTTACTCCTGTCACGCTTCCAGCCTGACAGAATTAAAATCAGTCAGGAATTGATTACCAATGTTCATAAAAGCGGACCACGGCAGGCAATTATTCAGGCGATCATGAAATGCTGTACATCACTTGAAATTCAAGTCTCTGCTATGGGCGTGGCAACACCAGAAGAGTGGATGTGGCTTGAATCTGCAGGAATTGAGATGTTTCAGGGAGATCTGTTTTCCAAAGCTAAATTGAATGGTATCCCTTCAGTTGCGTGGCCGGAGAAAAAATAATTTTCAGCACATTATTTCGCATGATTTCTGGAAATCATCGTGAAAATGAATACGTTATGTTTTAATTTAATCCACATTAAAAATAATGTTTCATCCAATTTAGCTGAAATCTTATTTATACTTTGTACAATTTCAGCGTATATTGTACAAAGTATTATTGGGTCGTGTAGAGGCGACGGAGATTTATGACCGCAAGGAGGAATTGTGGCTTATTACAGCATTGGTGATGTTGCTGAACGTTGCGGGATTAATCCTGTCACTCTCCGGGCCTGGCAACGCCGCTACGGTTTGTTAAAACCACAGCGCAGTGAAGGCGGACACCGACTCTTTGATGAAGAAGACATACAACGCATCGAAGAGATCAAGCGTTGGATAAGTAATGGCGTTCCTGTAGGCAAAGTTAAAGCATTACTGGAAACTACCAGCCAGGATACGCAAGATGACTGGAGCCGCCTGCAAGAAGAGATGATGTCAATTCTTCGTATGGCTAATCCAGCCAAACTACGCGCGCGAATTATTTCACTGGGTCGAGAGTACCCAGTAGATCAATTGATTAATCATGTTTACCTTCCTGTTCGCCAGCGTCTCGTGCTTGATCACAACACCTCCCGCATTATGAGCAGTATGTTTGACGGCGCATTAATTGAATACGCAGCGGCCTTACTTTTCGAAATGCGCCGTAAGCCCGGTAAAGAGGCCATTCTGATGGCGTGGAATGTTGAAGAGAGAGCACGATTGTGGCTGGAAGCATGGCGTTTATCATTGTCAGGATGGCACATTTCTGTTCTTGCTGATCCCATTGAATCGCCGCGCCCGGAACTGTTCCCAACGCAAACATTGATTGTCTGGACAGGCATGGCACCAACGAGAAGGCAAAACGAACTTTTACAACACTGGGGTGAGCAAGGTTATAAAGTCATCTTTCATGCCCCCTAAATTCACCTTTATCCCGCCCCTTAGACAGAATGTTATAATCTGAACCCACACCAGCGTTTGTAGCGGAGCTGGTCCGTTGCAAAATGCCCACCGGGAGAATTCAGGTAATCCCCCTTTCACACTTTGTACATATCACAGCCAAAGGACAGACCAGATTGAAGTGGTAAAACCGATCGTGCACACTACGCAGTCTCACACCTAACAAGAGGTTATTATCCTGATGGATCAGGTCGTTGTTTTTCAAAAGATGTTTGAGCAAGTGAGAAAAGAGCAAAACTTCTCCTGGTTTTATTCAGAATTAAAACATCACCGTATTGCACATTACATTTATTATCTGGCTACGGATAACATCAGAATTATTACTCACGATGACACGGTTTTGTTATTAAGAGGAACCAGGAACCTGTTAAAAGTTAGTACGACCAAGAACCCAGCTAAAATAAAAGAGGCCGCATT
>OGRN01001125.1_pt1 | contig 23725 bp, 19 predicted proteins | sample 1553401 | NCBI WGS metagenome assembly OGRN01 (sample SAMEA2580096, study PRJEB22360) | human gut metagenome | biome: human gut; feature: human-associated habitat; material: faeces | place: Denmark | collected 2008/2010 | reverse complement strand
CTTCCCTGCATGTAGACGGGGCGCGCCCGGGGCCGGAAGGCGTTGTCTTTTATGCCTGCGATGCCTCCATATATAGATGCGACGCGGGGCGGGGCGCTTCACGACGCTAGGCGGGGCTTTTCACGTCACGGCGCTTGGCACCATGGCAAGCTGCGCAACGCCGGGCGGGCCTTGGAGAGCACAGGCGCTGCACAGGACGGGGACTGCGCAGCGACGCCGAGTATCGCAGTGCGCTCCGCGTCGACCCACGGCGACGGCCACTTATTATTACTTGTTTTGGATTTGATGCTCTTGGGCCGTTGTTCTGTTGACGACCTTTCACTTGCTTTGGGTTCGCATGCTCGACTGAGCTAATAATCGGTAGCGCAATATACTTACGCTGACGAGAACTCGGCTCAAGCGTGCGCTGCTCTTTGACTTGGTTGCGTTTTCGCGCCTTGCTTATCGGCCCGTTGAGGACGCCTTCCTTATTTGGACGGCAGGTTCCTAAAAAAGAAGTGGCCCGCGAGAAGGGGGCTCGCGGGCCATGGAGGAGATTCGGAAGCAACGCTTAGTGAGGGGAATCGCCTGCGCGTTATGGGGTGCGCTCGACCGGAGGGGGTTGGTCGTTCGGCGTTGCGAGCTTCCGCGGATGTGCTATCGATTATCAACGCTCCATCTCTTTCGTCGCATGAGCGCAAGCCGCAAACAGTTGGCGAAACGGTCCCGGCTGAAACTTTATTTCGGCCAAGACCAAGGTGCGGCTTCGCTCCCGACAACATGGATAGTACGCCGGGTCAGGTAGCCGCGCGCCACCCTTAGATGGTCATTTTCGGCTCGCTGCACGGTTTTCTTTACTTACCCGAAAGGGGTGTCTCGGGTATTTCCGCTGGTCAGATTGTTATGCTTCTTTTTCTTGGGGCGCAAGCTCATTGTTAACCGCGTATGCTACCATTCCCCCTGAGAGAAGGGGCAAAATGAAAACTGCAGCATCAGCGAAACTGGAGTCGAACCATAAACCTGCCGGCGGCAAGCCGCGCTTTAGCGCCAAGATGACCGCGTTTGCATCAACGGGCATAGCGTGTCCGCTGGCTTGGGGCTTTTTGATCAACGCATTCGGAGGAGTAAGCCCCTCCGCCCAGCTTCCCTGGACGTTTTCCTACCTTCTGCTAGCGGTTGCCGTTTTGCTGTTCGCTGCCGTTTCACGCAAAGCGCCAACGTTCTTCACCTCTGGGATTTCCGCAGCGGTTGTCGGCGCGTTCGGCGCGCTAGGCGCGCTGCTGCTCGCACTCACATTTACTGCAATCCCCTCGATTCCGCTCCAATTTGCCGCCATGGCCCTATGCGCATGCGTTCTTGGCTGGCTATACCTGCAGTGGGGAACGTTCTATGCGAAGCTCGATTTGCGCCATGCGGTGGTTTACCTGCTGCTGGCCAACATCGGGGGGTCGACGCTGAAGGCGCTCACGCATTTCGTCCCCTTTGAGGTCCAATGCGTGTTCGCCATGCTGCTACCCATCGCCTCGGTGTGGATGTGCCGCGTCGCGCTCAGCAGCATGGAGAACGCCAGCGCAGAAAAGGCCGTCATTCGCTTTGACTCCCACAACATGCGAGGGCTATGGAAGGTAGCTGTGACCATTGCCGCGTTCAGCTTCGTGGCCGCGTTCCTGGTAAGCCGGTTCTCGGGAAACCAGTCCCAGGTGCCCCCTGTTGACTTTTTGCTCGGGCGTCTGCTGGAAATGGTTATCTCGGGCATCGTACTATTCGTAGTAGTGAAGCTGAACAAGCCTTTTAACTTCTCGCAATTGTGGCGTATCGCGCTTTTGGTGCTTGCTCTAGACATGCTCAGTCAGGCCACATTCCCTGAAATGACCGTGCTTCGATGCGTGGAAAGCAGTGCTTGGGACCTTATCGTGCTATTCGCCTGGTTGACCCTGTCCGACGTGGCACAGCATTCGAAGCTTCCCGCCCCGTGGGTCTTCGGCATCGGCTGGGCCTGCTATACGGCGCCGTTCGCCATCGGATCGATGATGTCCCCCGCGTATTCAGGCGGCGAACACGATGCCGTAATCGTGGTCGCCTTGATGTTCGTGCTGCTGCTGGTGTCCTCGTTCTGCTTGGAAATGCGCGACCAGGATACGAAGTGGTTGTTCGCGGAATTGCGCGGCGAACCGGTAAGCGCGCCCGCGGATTACCGAAGCCTTGAGGAGCGCTGCGAGGAGGTTGGCAAGCAGCACAAGCTGACGCCACGCGAGCTTGAGATCATGCAGCTGCTGTGCAAGGGACGCACGAAGGCGTACATCGCCGAGACGCTGTACCTGACCGAGAACACCGTGAAGGGCCACACGAAGCATATCTACTCGAAACTAGATGTGCATAGCAAGCAAGAGCTGCTTGACCTGGTTGAACGCTAAGCCCTACGCTTTGATGCGATCGAAGGCCGACAACGAGACGCATCGACCTCGCATATAAACGAAGAGCGCCTGCCAAGATGAAAATCGGCAGGCGCTCTTTTTCGTTATGCGTTTGCAGCTGCGCCGCGAAAACCGCGACGCACGACCGCTCGGCTAGTCGACCGGTACGGCATCAAGCTCCAGCGGCGGCTCGACGCGGCATACGTACTCGTCGGTTGCCTCGTCGATGTCGATGAGCACATGGCTGCGATCGGGCAGCTTGCCCTCGACGATCTTCTGCGCGATGCGATCGACGATCTCGCGCTGCACCAAGCGCTTGCAGGGGCGCGCGCCATACACCGGATCGAAACCGTCAATGGACAGATGATCCATGGCAGCGGGCGTGACGTCGAGCGTGACACGGCGATCGGCCAGGCGCTGCCGCACGTCGTTGAGCTGCAGCTCGACGATGGGCTCCATGTTGGCGATGGACAACGCATGGAACGTGATGACCTCGTCGATACGGTTGAGGAACTCAGGGCGGAAGGTATTGCGAAGCGCATCGTTGATCTTGTTGGACAGCTCCGCCAAGCTCTTCGCCGCCGTTTCCACATCGCCCTTCATGACGTTTTCCATGACATCGCCCATGGTCTCCTTCTGGGCGTTCGCGCTTTCGTATTCGCGAATGGCCTGGGAGCCGATGTTGCTGGTCATGATGATGATGGCGTTCTTGAACGACACCAAACGACCCTGACCGTCCGTCAAGCGGCCGTCATCGAGTACCTGCAGCAAGATGTTGAAGACGTCGGGGTGAGCCTTCTCCACCTCATCGAGCAGGATGACGCTGTACGGACGACGACGCACGGCTTCGGTAAGCTGGCCGCCTTCGTCGTAACCGACGTATCCCGGAGGGGCGCCGATCAGGCGCTGCACGCTGAACTTCTCCATGTACTCGGACATGTCGATGCGCACCATGGCCTTCTCGCTGTCGAACAGGTATTCCGCCAGCGCCTTCGCCAGCTCCGTCTTGCCCACGCCAGTGGGACCGAGGAACAGGAAGCTGCCGATAGGCTTGTTCGGGTCGGACAGGCCTGCGCGGTTGCGGCGGATAGCGCCGGCGACCGCCGAGACGGCCTCGTCCTGGCCGATAACGCGCTCATGCAGCTTGTCCTCGAGGTCGACGAGCTTCTCCATCTCGCCCTGCATCATCTTGGACACGGGGATGCCGGTCCAGGTGGACACCACCTCGGCGATTTCCTCCTGCGACACCTCCTCCTTGAGAATCGCGCCGTCCTCTTGCTTGTCGTTCAGGGCCTGTTCCGCCTGCTCCAGCTTGCGCTGCAGCTCGGGGATGCGGCCGTAGCGGATCTCGGAGGCCTTCACCAAATCGCCTTCGCGGGTTGCGCGCTCCTCTTCGGTCTGCGCGGCTTCGAGGTCGGCTTTGAGCGTTTGGACGTCCTCGATAACGTCCTTTTCGTTTTGCCATTCGGCCTTGCGCTTCGACAATGCGTCCTGAGCGTCGGCGATTTCCTTGCGCAGGTGCTCGAGGCGTTCGCGGCTGACCTCGTCCGTCTCCTTCATAAGCGCCTGCTCCTCGATTTGCATCTGAGTGAGCTTGCGCTCCGCCAGATCGACCTCTTCGGGCATGCTGTCGATCTCGATGCGCAGACGGCTGGCGGCCTCGTCCATGAGGTCGATGGCCTTGTCGGGCAGGAAGCGGTCGGAGATGTAGCGGTTCGACAGCTCCGCGCAGGCGACGATGGCGGCATCGGTGATGCGCACGCCATGATGGATCTCGTACTTCTCCTTCAGGCCGCGAAGGATGGCGATGGTGTCCTCGACCGTGGGCTCGCTGACCATGACCGTCTGAAAACGACGCTCAAGAGCGGCATCCTTTTCGATGTACTTGCGATACTCATCGAGCGTGGTTGCGCCGATGGCATGCAGCTCGCCACGCGCCAGGGCCGGCTTGAGCATGTTGCCCGCATCCATGGAGCTATCGCCCGTGGAACCGGCGCCGACGATGGTGTGCAGCTCGTCGATGAACAGGATGATCTGGCCGTTCGACTCCTTGACCTCGCGCAGAACCGCCTTCAAGCGGTCCTCGAACTCGCCGCGGTACTTAGCGCCTGCGACCATGGCGCCCAGGTCGAGCGCGATGACGTCGTGGTCCTTCAGGCCGGACGGGACATCGCCGGCGACGATGCGCTGCGCCAGGCCTTCGACGATGGCGGTTTTGCCGACGCCGGGCTCGCCGATAAGCACGGGGTTGTTCTTCGTGCGGCGGCTGAGCACCTGGATGGTGCGGCGAATCTCCTCGGAACGGCCGATGACCGGGTCGAGCTTGCCCTCGCGCGCCTTCTGCGTAAGGTTCTGACCGTACTGGTTCAAGGCGTCGAGCTCAGGCTTGCTTTGCTGATCGGTGACGCGGGTGGAACCGCGCAGGGAGCTGTACGCCTCCTCAACGGTTTTCCCCGTGATGCCGAGGCCGTTGAGCACACGGCCGGCGTCGCCCTTGTCCTGAGCCAAGGCGATGAGCAGGTGCTCGGTGGTTGCGTAGCTGTCGCCCATGCGCTCGGCCGCCTTCACGGCGTTGTCGATGACCTTCATAAGGTTGTTGCTGGGCATGGCCATAGGCATGGTGGAGCCGCTGGCCTTCGGCATGGCGGCGATGGCGGCGTCGACGTTTTGCGACAGCTGCGCCGGATCGGCGCCGATGCGCTTGATGATGGCGGACAGATTGTTCTCCGATGCGTCCAGCATGGCCTTGAGCAAGTGAATGGGGTCGATGGTGCTGGATTGCGCATCGCCGGCAACGCCCATCGAAGCCTGGAAGGCCTCCTGAGCGGTAACGGCAAGTTTATCTAATCTCATGCGAACCTCCTTTGAATCGGTTCAACGCATTTGTTTACAAAAGCGAGCTGGGACGACGGACGACGATCGCCGTGGGCGACTGCACGAGGGAGTTCACGCTTTCGCGCGTTTCCAGCTCATGCACGCGATCGGCAAGGCGGCGGACCCGCTTGTGCAGGTCGTCGATTTCCTGATCGCGATCGACCAGACGGCCTTGCAAGTCGAGGATGCGGATGACCCCGGCGAGGTTGATGCCCTCGCCGGTGAGCTCGTTGATAAGGGACAGGCGCTCGATATCCGCCTGCGAGTACATGCGGGTATTGCCGCTGGTGCGCTGGGGCGTAACCAGGCCCTTCTGCTCGTATGCTCGAAGGGTTTGAGGGTGCACGCCTGCCAGTTCGGCAGCTACGCCGATCATATACAGGGGCCGGTTGCGATCGTTCCATTCGGGCATGCTTACCAGCTCCTCACGTCATCGGGCGACGCCTCCAAGAACGCCTCCATGGCCTTTTGCTGCTGCGGGTTCATAGACTTGGGAACCTGCACTTTGATGGTGATCTTCAGGTCGCCGTTGCCGGAGCCCTTCACCTTCGGCGCCCCCTTACCGCGAACCGACATGACCGTTTGGTCTTGGGTTCCGGCAGGCACCTTCACGCGCACCTTCGTGCCATCGGGAGCAGGCACTACGACGCTGGCGCCCAACGCGGCTTCCGCCACGTTGACGGGCACATCGATGAGCACATCGGCCCCATCGCGCTTGAAGTACGGATGATCCTGAATGCGGGTAGTGACCAGCAGGTCGCCGGCCTCACCGCCCGATTCACCAGGTGCGCCCTTGCCGCGGAAGCGCAAACGCCCGCCATCGACGGCGCCCGCAGGGACCTTGACGGTAAGCGTTTCCGAATCGGCGCGACCGGGCACGCGAACGGTAACGCGCTTCTCCGTACCGGAAAACGCCTCTTCGAACGTAACGTTCAGGGTAACGTTCATGTCCTGGCCCTTGCGCGGACGCGGTTGGCGGCCCGCAAAGCCGCTAGCGCCGGCGCCGTTGAAATCCCAGTTCGAGCCGAATGCACCCTCGCCACGGCGGATGCTTTCGAGGATATCGGCCCAGCTGCCGAAACCACCTGCACCGGCGCCGCCGAAGATATCCTCGACGTTCACGGACCCGCCGCCCCATCCTCGGGGAATCTGATTCTCGTTCGCCGTGCCATATTGGTCGTACAGCTTGCGCTTCTTATCGTCTGACAAGACCTCGTAGGCTTCGTTGATCTCCTTGAACTTAGCCTCGCTGCCACCCGCATCGGGGTGGTATTTGCGCGCTAGTTTGCGGAACGCCTTCTTGATCTCGTCGGTGGTCGCCGTGCGCGGAACGCCCAGCGTTTTATAGTAATCCGGAGTAGCCGGCATGCGCTCCACCTTCCTTTCTTAAGTAAGCACGAGGGCGGACCATACCGCCCGCCCTCGCAAAAGCTATCTATTCGTCTTCGCTCTCGGGCTTGGGCCTCTTCGGACCGCCCGTGGTGACGGTGACCATTGCGGCTCGGAGAACCTTCGTCCCCATCTTGTAGCCCTTCTGGTACACCTCATGCACCGTCTCGTCCGGCACGGACGCATCGTCAACCGTGGCGACCGCCTGGCACTCGAGCGCATCGAAAGCCTGGCCGGCAGGGTTGATGACCTGCACGCCGCCGGTTTCCAGCACGTTCACAAACTTGCTGTGCACGGCCTTCACGCCGTCGATCAAGCCGGCCTCGCCGTTCTTCTCGGCGTAGTCGATGGTGCGCTCGAAATCGTCGATGACGGGCAGCAGCTTCTCGACCAGCTTCTCACCGGCGCGAAGACGCTCCTGCTCGCGCTGCTCCGCCGTACGACGGCGGTACGTATCCCATTCGGCATGCAGGCGCAGGTATTTGTCCTGCCAGTCCTTCGCCTCTGCCTGGGCCTTCTCCACCAGCTCGTCGTTGGTGGGAGCCTCTTCGGCCTGGGCCTCGAGCACTTCCTCGGCCTCCGCGACCGCATCGGATGCGGCGGAATCCGCCTCGGGGGCGGCGCCGCCCTGCTGGGCGGCGCTTTCCTGCTTCACGTCGGACGCTTCGTCCTGAATGGGAATCTGGGTGCCCTGATCCTGCGTTGCGCGCTCAGGCTCGGGCGTGCTCTGCATCGTCATGGCGCTTACTTCCCTTCCTTATCGTCGACGACCTCGTAGTCGGCCTCGATGGGGCCATCATCGGGCTGAGCGCCCGTTGCAGCACCGGCCGCCTGATCGGCGCCCTGCTGGCTGTATGCGACCTCGGCCAGCTTGTAGCCAGCCTGCTGCAGCTTCTCGGTGGCAGCCTTGATGGCCTCGATATCGGAGCCGGCCAGAGCCGTCTTCGCCTCGTTGATGGCCTCCTCGGCGGCGGACTTGGAATCCGCGGGCACCTTGTCGCCCAGCTCGTTCAGGGTCTGCTCGGTGGCGTTGACCAGCGCATCGCAGTTGTTGCGGGTCTCGACCTCTTCCTTGTGCTTCTTGTCCTCCTCGGCATGGGCCTCGGCGTCCTTGACCATGCGGTCGACTTCCTCGTCGTTCAGAGCCGTGGAGCCGCTGATGGTGATCTGCTGCTGCTTGCCGGTGCCCAGGTCCTTAGCGGAAACGTTCACGATGCCGTTGGCGTCGATATCGAACGTGACCTCGATCTGCGGCACGCCGCGGCGGGCAGCCGGGATGCCGGTCAGCTGGAACTTGCCCAGCGTCTTGTTGTCCTTGGCCATCTGACGCTCGCCCTGCAGCACGTGAATCTCAACGGAGGTCTGGTTGTCAGCTGCCGTGGAGTACACCTCGGTCTTGCGGGTGGGGATGGTGGTGTTACGGTCGATCATCTTCGTCATGATGCCGCCCATGGTCTCCACGCCCAGGGACAGAGGCGTGACGTCCAGCAGCAGGATGCCCTCGACGTCGCCGGCGAGCACGCCGCCCTGGACGGCAGCGCCCATAGCAACGACCTCGTCCGGGTTCACGGACATGTTCGGCTGCTTGCCGGTCATGCGCTTCACCAGCTCCTGCACGGCGGGCATACGGGTGGAGCCGCCGACCAGGATGACCTCGTCGATATCGCCCTGGGACATGCCGGCATCGCGCAGCGCCTGCTCGACAGGCTTACGGCAACGATCCAGCAGGTCCTTGGTGATGGACTCGAACTCAGCGCGGGTAAGCGTGTAGTCCAGGTGCTTCGGGCCGGTGGCGTCAGCGGTGATGAACGGCAGATTGATGTTGGCCTGCGTAGTGCTGGACAGCTCCATCTTGGCCTTCTCGGCTGCTTCCTTCAGGCGCTGCAGGGCCATCTTGTCGTTGCGCAGGTCGATACCGCCGTTGTCCTTGGCGAACTTGTCGGCCAGCCAATCGATGACGCGATGATCCCAGTCGTCGCCGCCCAGCTGGTTGTCGCCAGCGGTGGCAGCGACCTCGAAGACGCCGTCGCCGAGCTCCAAGATGGACACGTCGAACGTGCCGCCGCCCAGGTCGAACACGAGGATCTTCTGATCTTTGTTCACCTTGTCGAGGCCGTAAGCCAAAGCAGCAGCGGTAGGCTCGTTGATAATACGCTTCACTTCGAGGCCAGCGATTTTGCCAGCGTCTTTGGTGGCCTGACGCTGAGCGTCGTTGAAGTATGCCGGGACGGTGATGACGGCCTGCGTGATAGGCGAGCCGACCTGCTTCTCAGCGTCGTTCTTCAACTTCTGCAGGACCATTGCGGAGATTTCCTCGGGCGTGTAGTCCTTGCCGTCGATATCGACGACGGTGCGGCCGTCCTTGCCAGCCTGCACCTTGTAGCTAACCTTCGCCTGCTCTGCCTTGGTTTCGGCGAAGGAGCGGCCGATGAAGCGCTTGACGGAGGAGACGGTGTTCTCGGGGTTGGTGACGGCCTGATTCTTAGCGGCCTTGCCGACCACACGCTCGCCGTCCTTGCGGAAGCCCTCGACGGACGGGGTGGTGCGGTCGCCCTCGGCGTTCACAAGGATCTCGGGCTCGGAGCCCTCCATGACGGCCATGGCGGAATTGGTGGTGCCAAGGTCGATACCCAGAATCTTGCTCATATGATTGCTTCCTCTCACTTGGAGTTATGTAACCGAAATCAGGTACTGCGGCTAGGCTCTAGGGGCTTAGCCTTTTTGCAACGATTCATACTATAAAATCTAAGTCTGTGCTTGTCAAGTTATTTGCGAATTATAACGTTACGTTTTGTCAACACCAAATCATCAGATAGGTTAAAAATTCACTATCAAGCTTCCGAACTGGGGAAACGATGCTCCATTCCCGGGAATGACGCCCATATTGATACCGAGTCACGGCTTAACTGTGAATGCGATGCAACTTGCAAGATCTCAGTCGCCATGCAATAGGTCCTCAAAGAACGTTTGGCATAAGGCCCCGCACCCACTCGAACGCCGGCGCCGGAGAAACCCTTCCGTCTTCGCACCGCGCGTTTCGGTCGTCGCACGCAGAAGATCAAGCCCACCTTGCAGCTCAGCCCGACCGCCGATCGAACCCCCATACGCAACGAGGCCCTTGCCTATATATAGGCAAGGGCCTCGTTCAATGCGATCAACGACAGAGGTTACTCTTCGACGACCTCGGGGATGGCGCCCATGGGGCACTCCTCGACACAGTCACCGCAAGCGATGCAGTTCTCCTCGTTCACGGCCTCGACAACGCCACCGTTGACCTCCAGGACCTCCTGCGGGCAGGCGTCAACGCAAATGCCGCAGCCGATGCACTCGTCAGCCACAATAACCGGATGTGCCATGGTAACTCCTTCTCGTCTATAAGCCCCGGCGAAATGCTACCGGGTCATACCCCAATTAAGCAATGCAGGCACAATACCACTACTGCCGATGATTGCAATACGAATCAGGAAAATACCCGGGGAGCGGTTACGACGGCGCTTTCGCAACGACGTTTCGCCCACGCCGCGACCCTCTTGACGTCGAATCCGCCGGCCGAACACGCAAAAAGCCCCGCTTCCCGAGAAGAAGCGGGGCCGGTCGGACCGTTGTCGCCCAAACGCGTCTAGCAGATGCGCGGCAGCTGCTCGCCTACCAGCATATCCAGGATGCGCGTGCCGCCGAAGGCCGTGCGCAGGAAGACCTTCGAGCCGCGCTCGGGCTGCGCTTCGGACACTTCGCCGATAATCGCGGCATCAGCGCCGTACTTGTTTGCCCGCATGGCCGCAAGCGCCGCGTCAGCGTCCTCGGGGGCGACGACGCACACCATCTTGCCCTCGTTCGCCACCTGCAGCACATCGTAGCCGAGCATGTCGCACGCGCCCTGCACGGCAGGCTTCACGGGGACGGCATCTTCCTCTACCGTGATGTCGGTGCCGGACTGCGACGCCAGCTCGTTGAGCGTTGAGGCAAGGCCGCCGCGCGTGGGGTCGCGGAAGCAGCGCGTGCCCGGCGCCGCCGCAAGCACCTCGGCGATGAGGTGGTTCAAGGGAGCAGCGTCGCTTTGCAGATCGGCTTTGAACGACAGCGACTCGCGGCAGCTCATGATGGTGATGCCGTGATCGCCCAGCGTGCCGCTAACCAGCACCTTGTCGCCCGGCTTGCACTGCGCACCGCCCAGGTTCACCCCCTCGCGCAGCGTGCCGATGCCCGCGGTGTTGATGTACACGCCGTCGCCATGCCCGCGGTTTACCACCTTGGTATCGCCCGTGACCAGATGCACGCCGGCCTCCTTGGCCACTTCGGCCATGCTGGCGCAAATGCGCTTGAGGTCCTCGATGGGAAAGCCCTCTTCCAACACGAAGCCGCAACTCAGATAGCGCGGGGTGGCGCCGCTGGTGGCAACGTCGTTCACCGTGCCGCATACCGCCAAACGGCCGATATCGCCGCCCGGGAAGAAGTGCGGCGTGACCACGAAGCTGTCCGTGGAAAACGCCAGGCGCTCGCCTTGCGCCGGTGCGGGCAGCACCGCCGCGTCATCGCCGCGCAAAAGCTCTTCGCCTGCATAGGCGGCGAAGAACACCTCGTCGATGATGCGCTTCATCATGGTGCCGCCGCTGCCATGGCCGAGCATGACCGTAGTATCCATTTCATTGCTCCTTATATATGTGAAGGCCGTACGGCGTTTGATCCGCACGGCCGATGATCGCTTATTCGTGTTCGTGATGATATTCTGCGACGGTGAGCACGAGCTTGCCGTTTTGCACGCCCTTGGTCCCCAAAATGAGGTTCGCGATGCTCTGGACCAGCTCCGTATGGCCGCGCAGCACGATGACCTCCAAGCACATGTGCTCATCCAGATGCACGTGCATGGACGACACGATGTTGCCGAAGTACTCATGCTGGATGGCATGAAGCTTTTCCTGCAGGTCGTTTGCGTGGTGGTCGAACACGATGGTCAGCGACCCCGCAACCTCGACGCCGGGCATCGCGCACTCGTCTTCCACCAGCGCATCGCGGACCAGGTCTCGCACCACTTCGCTACGGTTCTTCGCAAGCCCCCGTCGCGATACCAGGCGATCGAAGCTCACCAAGAGGTCCTCGGGCATGGCGACCGAGAACCGCATCAGGTCGTTCGCCATACCGGGTTATACCAGCTCCACCGTAACGCCGCCGGCGGCCTCGGCATCGTCTTCCAGCGCGTCTTTCGCCTCGTCGAGCAGTGCGCGCACGTCGTCGATGAGAGCCCGGGCCTCGTGCAACTTCTTGGAGACGGTCTCGTAGCCGGCGTCGCCCGCCTTGTGGCCCAGCGTATGGGCCCAACGGCGCTCAAGCTTCAAATGGTCGTCGATCTGCTCGATCATCATCTCGAATTGACCGGTGTTGATGCCGTTCGTGCACATAACGTCCTCCTTTGTCCCGCGATGATGGCTTCGCGTCATTCGCGGCTATTCGCGTTCTTGGTATGATTCGGTTATACGGCGAACGCGTTTCAAGGGCAAGAGCGAGTGTGAAAAAAACCATGAGCGGTAACAAATACGAGGTCGCATTGGACGAAACCTGGGAGCTGTTCGGTCAATATATGAGCGGCGCCCACGCCGGGCTGTGCTGCGTCATCAGCTCCGAGTCGCTTTCGGAAGCCGCCGAAAAAGCACTGGACAGCTCGTTAGCGGCTTTGGGGTACGGGCATGACGCGTGCACATTCGTCGCGCCCGGCGACCTTGACCAGCAGGCCCTGTTCGTTCTGATCGAGGGCTTGGACCCGATCTGCATCGTAGCCGCGGACGGCAAAAGCGCCGCGCTCCTCGGGCAAGCGTATCGCCTTGCCGTTCCCCCCGGGAAGGCAACCCGCCTGCTTGGCCGCACTACCGTATCCTTCCTGGACTTCGAATCCCTTCTGAAGACGCCTCAAGACAAGCAAATCGCCTGGGCTTTGCTGAAAAAGCTGCCGAGATTCGGGGACAAGCGATCCTGGAAATGACGAAAGGCCGCGGGGGAAGCGGCCTTTCGTCAGACGAGTGAAACGAGGGGGAGGAGATATCGAAGACGCGTTATCTCCAACTGAGAATAGGATAGCAATATAATTGTTCTTAGTCAAGAATAGTCTTTGAGCTCGTTCCGAACGGTGCTTTATCAGCAACGACCGCCGCCGTTATCTTCAACATGCTCATGTTCGCGTGTTGCTTTCGAACTCTTTACCTGCAAGAGACCGCCGGGCTGCTACCATGAAGCACATGAGAACGCGCTTTCGCGTACAGGGAAAACCTGCTCAAAGGATAAGGAGCTTTCATGGCAAACAAAGGACTGGCGAAAGACCAGAAGGACCTGAGCATCCTGGTCACGGGCGGTGCCGGATTCATCGGCAGCCATACCTGCGTCGAGCTGATCCAGCGAGGCTACAGCGTGGTCATCGTGGACGACCTGAGCAATTCCAGCCAGATCGCCGTCGACCGCATCCGCAAGATCTGCGGTATCGACGCCGACGACGCCCAGCTGCGTTTCTACAGGCAGAACATCTTGGACCGAGAAGCGCTTGACGCCATCTTCGCCGAAAACGACGTTGACGCCATCATCCACTTTGCCGGCTTCAAGGCAGTTGGCGAAAGCGTGCAGAAGCCGCTGGAGTACTACTGGAACAACATCGCCGGCACGCTGGTGCTGTGCGATGTGGCGCGTAACCACGGCGTGAAGAACATCGTGTTCTCCAGCAGCGCGACGGTGTACGGCGAGCCCGAGTTCATCCCGATCACCGAGGAGTGCCCCAAGCACGACTGCACCAACCCCTACGGATGGACCAAGAGCATGCTCGAGCAGGTGCTCACCGACCTGTACGTGGGCGACAACGAGTGGAACGTCGTGCTGCTGCGTTACTTCAACCCCATCGGCGCACATGAGAGCGGCCTGATCGGCGAGGACCCGAAGGGCATCCCGAACAACCTGCTGCCCTACGTCGCCCAGGTTGCCGTGGGCAAGCTGGAGTGCGTCGGCGTGTTCGGCGACGACTACGACACTCCGGACGGCACGGGCGTGCGCGACTACATCCACGTGGTCGACCTAGCCCGCGGACATGTGGCGGCGCTTGAATGGATGGGCGGCAAAGTGGGCACCGGCAAGGCGCTGGGCCTTGGGTCGCTGGAAGGCGAAGCAGCCGCCGCGGCGTGGGCATCTTCAACCTTGGCACCGGCAAGGGCTCGAGCGTGCTCGATGTCGTGCACGCGTTCGAGAAAGCCTGCGGCCACGAGATCCCCTACCAGATCAAGCCGCGCCGCGCCGGCGACGTTGCCACCAACTACGCCGCTTGCGACAAGGCGCGCACCGAGCTGGGCTGGGTCGCCGAGTATGACCTTGACCGCATGTGCGCCGACAGCTGGCGTTGGCAGTCCATGAACCCCGACGGATACGCCACCGAGCAGTAACCCGTTATCCATTGCCGAACGCACAAGGGCTCGCAATCCCATTTGGATTGCGAGCCCTTTTCGTTGGGAAGAAAAAAGGGACACGGCTTTAAGCCGCGTCCCTTTGAAGATCATAGAAAGCGCTAGTAGGCAGAGCCCACGCCGGTTCCCGCTGCATAGCCGCCGGTTCCTGCACCTGTTGCGTAGCCGCCCGTGCCGGACGAGCCAGCAGAACCGCCGGTGGATGCCGCTCCGGAATAGCCTGTCCCGGCACCGGATGCGCTGGACGACGTATCGGCATAGCCGCCCGTGGCACCGCCCGTTGCGCCGCCATAGTAAGACGAAGAGCCGGTTCCACTTGCAGAGTAACCGCCGCTATAGGCGGATGCGCCGCCCGTATCGTAGTCATTGCCGGCATACATCCCGCTACCCGTAGCGGTACCGCCCGTGGAAGAGCCGCCCGCAGACGAGCCGGCGCCATATTTCTGCGCAAGCTTGCTGGTGGAGCCGGTGATGCCGCTGGGATCACCGCCCTGATCGACAACCTTCATCATCTCAGTGACCTTGCCCTCATCGGCGAACACGTAGGAAACGCCGTCGACGTAGCCGGTGACGGAAGGCAGCATGGCGGAATACATGAGCAGATCGCCGTCATCTTTGAACTGCTGCGCCAGCGAGATGATGTCGTTGACCTTCATGTCGGTGGTAACGCACTTCGCCGCAGCCTGGATAACGCCGGGCAGCTCGGTGACGGGCAGGGCCAGCACCTTGTCCACAAGAGCCTGGATAAGCTTGCGCTGGTTAGCCGTACGCGTGAAGTCGCCGTCAACGTAGGCGCGGCTACGCGCGAACACCAGGGCCTGCTCGCCGTTAAGGTGCTGCTCGCCGGCCTCGATGATGATGCGCGGGTTCTCGGGGTGGTCGGTGGTGTTGTCGGCATCGGTGTCGTCGATGCGCTCGTCGACCATGACGTCGACGCCTCCGACGGCGTCGACCAGGCTGACCAGCTCCTCGAAGTTGACTTCGGCATAATGCGAGATGCTGACGCCGGTGAGCTGGGTTGCCTCGCGGATGGTCGCTGCAGCGCCGCCGTAGTTGTACGCGGCGTTGAACTTGTTGGTGCCGTAGCCGTCGATATCGATCATGGTGTCGCGGGGAATAGACACGAGCGTTGCCTGGTTGGAAGTCGGGTCGACGCGCACGACGATGTTCGTGTCGGAACGTGCGCCGCCTTCGTCATCGCCCTCGCGCTTATCCGATCCGATCAGCATCATGTAGAACGGCTCGTTGAAATTGGAGCTGACCAGCTGCTCGTTGATGTTCTCCAGCTCCTCGGACGTTTTGCCACCCGTGTTCAGCTGGCTGTTCACGTTGTTGTACCATACGGCGAACGCTGTTCCGCATCCGATAAGGGCGACGATCAGCGCGCAGCACACGCCAAGGGCGATCTTCTTGCCCTTGGCGGACTTGCGCGAACGCTGCGCCGAATACTGCGGGTTCGAGCGCGAATACTGCGATGCGCCCGCCTGATTGCGAAACGCGTTGTTCGCGCCGGGGCCTTGGGAGCCGGGAGTGAACGCCGGACGGTAGCCGGCAGGCACTTGGGAAGCTAGCGGATCGTTCGCTTGGGGACGGCGGTTCTTTTTGAATGCCATGCAAAATCTCCTCACAGCAGTCCGTTCGGGCCTGCGTTACCTTCTTCCGCACCGCACAGATTCCATGCGGCTCCCCACCGGCATGGTGCCTACGCTGCCCGATTTCATCTTTCTTTCAGCGGCTTGGCGAACGCTCACAACCGAGCACCAAGCCCCAATTAATCATCGTGCATTGTATCATCCCAGATTGGCAACCATAAAAATGGCATGCGACCGAAACAGGGTATTCACGGGAGCTCGCCCTATCCCGCTCCTATATATAGGTTGCAGCGCGGCTTTTCTTGAAAAATACCCCCGGAACGTAACCGCTGGGTTACGGCATTGCGTAATCATGCCGTTACGCTCGATGCATGCAGACTTCCGTCCCACATATCGATGAGCTGGCGACTACGCCGAACGGCGAGCCGAAGATGGCCGTCACGCTCGGACGCAACGTGAAGCGTCTTCGTGAACGGGGCCGGATCAACAAGACCTGCTTCGCGGCCATGGTCGGCATCGGCCGGCCGCAGCTCAACAAGATTGAGAAAGGCACGGCGAACGTTCGCCTTTCGATGGTCGAGGAGCTTGCGGATGCGCTTGAGACCACGCCGGAGAAGCTGCTGTTCGAGCAGTTCGATCCGACAAGCATCGCCATCCCGCGCAAAGCCCCCGATTGGCAGTTCGATCCGTATTCATGAACCGATGCGATCGCATTCATCATGCCTAGGTGTGGGGAATTTCGCATGCGTTTACCATTCCCTACCCCCATTCGCGCGTTTTAGGCTATAATGCCGACACGGTATGGCAGGAGCGCCTACCAAGCATGCGGGTGTCGCCAAGTGGTAAGGCACGAGCTTCCCAAGCTCGCATTCGCGGGTTCGAGTCCCGTCACCCGCTCCATCGATCATCAACGACGGCCCAGTGCCGTCGTTTTCGTTTTCAGGAGGCAACGATGACCGAATCGCATCCGATATTCGACACGTTCATCTTCGACTTGGACGGAACCATCCTGGACACCATGCCCGACCTCATCCACGTCACCAACGAGACCCTTGCGCACTTCGGCTACCCCACGCACACCGACGCCGCCATCCGCAGCTTCGTGGGCGACGGCGCGCAACGCCTGATTTACCGCGCCCTTCCCGAGGGAACCCCCGAAACCGTTTGCGCAGAAGCGCTTGAATATTGGAAGGCGCTTTACCCCCAAACCGGGCATGCTCGCACGCGCCATTACGCGCACATGCCCGAGACGCTTGCCGAGCTGAAAGCGCGAGGATGCAAGCTTGCGGTGCTTTCGAACAAATACGAGGGCGGCGTGAAGGATGTCATCCCGCGATTTCTCCCCGACCTTTTCGAGGTGCTACATGGAGAATGCGAAGCCATTCCCCGCAAGCCCGACCCCGCCGGCTTGCTGCAAACCATCCAGGAGCTGGACAGCGCTCCCGAGCGCACCGCCTACGTAGGCGACTCTGCCGGCGACATGCGCGTCGCCCACAACGCCGGAACGTACGCGATCGGCGTCGACTGGGGCTACAATCCCGTAAGCACCCTGCAAGAGGCACAGGCAGGCGCGATCATCTCCGATCCTGCGCAGTTGCTTGAGTTTGCGAGGGCGTAACGCCGCGCCATAAGGAAAATGCGCAAGTGGGTGCGCCGCAGAACAGCATGCGCACCTACTTGCGCATCCAGGACTCCATGCGCCTTTCGATACAGGAAACTAAGGCAACCTGTTGCAACGCTCGCGAAGACGCGCAGCAAAGCATCCTATGGTTTTGGGGTTGTCTGCAATAGCCGCAAGCAACCTCCGAAGCTTAACCCGTGGTAATGACATGTGTCCGCATCGCGTCATTGGGTTTAATGCTACAATGATGTGCGCGCCTCAGTAGCTCAGGGGATAGAGCACCGCTCTCCTAAAGCGGGTGTCGTACGTTCGAATCGTATCTGGGGCACCATGAAACACCAGGCCATCGGCTCAAGCTGATGGCCTTTTCGTTTCCTGAGGAGCCATTGTCCCGACAAGAGCGGCGCACCGGGGCCAATCCACTCGAAATCGCCCCGTAATCATCATCCGTTAGGCGGAGAAGTACTTGCTCGCACTCGGGCGAATGCGCAAGCACGCATACAGGGAAGGCAGCCTCAAGGGCGCCGACACGGCTCATCGATCCCCAAACCTCAGCTATCCGCGCGCTATATGCCGGGGATACCACTTTTGAAACCAAGCGGTGAATACGCCCATCAGCGCGGGGAGGATGGAATTGATCGCGCCGACGAAGCTGGCTGCATCCGTTTGCATGATGAAGCACGTCCAGATAGGCGTGATCAGGTACAGCACGCCCCACGCCGCGGTCAAGATACGGTTCGTCCTCATGAAGATCGGATTGCGCAATGCCGCTTCCCCGTTGTAGCTGTTCTTCGAGTAATGCGCGGTCAGCGGCACTTTGAGGAAGCAGGAAACCGTCCACATCAGCCCAAACAGAAGATATGACACCGGAATCACCGAAGCAGGGGACTCTCCCACCAGCAACGCGATGGAGCACGCTGAAACCAGCAACGCCGAGACCTGGTCGTACGCGGTCGCCTTCGTCCGCCGCATCAGAACGGGCAGCAAGACGCATACCGCTATGCTGACCAGGCTTCCCCAGAAGCCATCGATCGCAGCCGCAACCCAGAATACGATCCAAGGAGTCAAAAGCAGCAGCATGTTGGTTTTCGGCTTGTTTGCCTTCGAGCCCGCGGCAGGGCCTCCATCCGCAACGGCGCCCGATTCACCAGCATCAGTTTCGCCGACATCCGCGCCACTCGCTGCGCCGAAATAATCGTCCCAGTGCATCATCAAGTCGAAATCGCCCTCGACCGAGTACAAATGCTGCATAAGCGCCTCGTCGCCAGCGATCTCCCCGCTGGCGATCGAGCGCCAAACGCTCAATGGCGTGTTGATGCGCGTGGTGAAATCCGAGGAGAAGCCTTCGGCGGGCTCCGTCTCAAGGCGGCTCCCGCTTTCCCCAAGAACGATGCGGTAAGTGTTACCGATATCGGTATAGTTCATGTCGAGCACGATGTCCTGCCCCGGCCATGCCTGCTTGCGATACAAGGCCGCCATCTGCCGAGTGAACACAAGGCTCGGGTCTTCCTTTTCGCCCGATTCGCCAACCCCCCAGCTGGCATCCGCCATCGCCTCGAAGACATCGCGCGGGAACAGGTTCCGATCGAGCTTGCCGCGGGTTTCCGTTGAGATTTCGCCGGAAGCGAACTCCTCCCCGGCTTTCCGAACCCAGGAAAGGTACTCGTCGGTGCGATCCGCCAGCTCCTTCACCCTGAAAAGCTCGCCCTGCCCGCAGAAGATCGCCGTGTAACCGCCCTTCCCGCAAAGCCGGTCGAACAAGCTGGTCACGCAGCCGTAGTTGCCCTTCGCCGTATAGAAACCGCAGGTCGAAACCACCACCGTGCGCTTGCCGCTCATGTCGTAGCGGGAAGGGTGCCCGCCGCTTTCCGTTTCCGCGCTCATGAAGGGCAGCGACATGGGAAGTTGGCGGTCGATCAGGTTCTTCAACTGGCCGGGCAACCCGAAGTAATACAACGGGAAGCTCCAGATGATGACGTCGGCCCACAAGATCTTCTCGATGACCGCCCGCATGTCGTCATGGATGCAGCATTTGCCGGGCGTCTTGCTCCAGCAGGAAAAGCAGCCCAGGCAAGGCTTGATATCAAGCGTGCTGACGCTAAGGGTTTCGATTGCTGGCGCCTGCTTGCGCCCGTTTTCTGCCCAAGCGATAATCCCATCAAGAAAAGCGCTGGTCAAGCGCCAGGTATTGCTACGTTTACCCTTAGGGCTGCCGTTGATTGCCAGAATGTTCATCGGGCGCTCCTTACTTCGGCGGCGCATCGCCATACCCGGTCGATACGTCCCTGCCGGCTTCTTCGGCCGAACCTGCGGCCGCCTTCCAGCACGGGCCGGCACGGGCTTTGCGACCTTCGCGGCCAAACTAGGTTTGCCTGCGAAGATGGCGCAGCCGCCGCGTGAAAGCCGTTCCTTTTGCACCCTATCAGTATATGCGGCCCACGGAATGCCGAAAGAGGCTCGAGGGGTGATAAACAGGTAAAGCCGAGCACATCTCAACGATGAAAAAGGCCTGCCGGGCTTTCGTCCGACAGGCCTTTGCACATGCTTTCCGTTGCCGAATCCGCTATGCGCCGATAAGCGTTTGCAGCGTGGTCAGGAAGCTGGACATATTGCGCCAGCACATGAACAGCGTGATGCAGATGAAGATGACGCCGCAGATGTTGGAGAACGCATGGTTGCGCCACTTGCCAAGGCTCTTGCCGTTGGCGACGTACATCACGAAGAACGCCATGATAGGCAGCAGGATAGCGTTGGCCGCCTGAGCCACCAGGATCAGCTCCGTGGGGCTCTTGCCCAGCAGCACGGCCATCAGGCAGCCAGCCACCAGCACGATGATCCAAACGATCTTGAACTTCAGGTCCTTCAGGGTCTTGCCCCAGCCAAGCACGCCGTTGACGGCGTAAGCAGCGGAAAGCGGAGCAGTGATGGCGCTGGAGAAACCGGCGGCCAGCAGGCCGATGCCGATGAGCACCGTGGCCCAATTACCCAGCAGCGGCTGCAGGGCGACGGCCATGTCCTTGCCGTTGGTGACGGTGATGCCGGCGGCATGCATGTTCGCCGCGGCGCAGACGAGGATGGCCATGGAGATGATGCCGCCCAGGCCGATGGACAGAACGCAGTCGAAACGTGCGTCGGCGATCTGCTCGGGGTCCTTGAAGCGCTCGGATGCGCCGGAAGCGTGCAAGAACAGGTTGTACGGCACGATGGTGGTGCCGATCAGGCCCACGGCGGTCAGGATGCCCTTGGCGCCAGCCTGGCCCTCGGGCAGGGAAGGCGTGAACAGGCCGGCCACGACCGCGCCCCAATCAACGGGAGAGGCGAACGCGGTGATCAGGAACACCAGGCCCATGAAGATGACGATGCCCGTGAGGATCTTCTCGACCAGCTTGTAAGAACCCACCCACATGGCGGCGAAGGCCAGAACGCCCAGCACGATGACGATAGGGATCATGGGGGCATTGACTACCGCCTGGATGCCCAGGATGCCGCCCGTGATGTTGCCCGTCTCGTATGCAGTATTGCCGATGAAGATGGCGATGATAACAATCACGATTGCAATCCACTTCAGCACCGGATGCGAAATGCGATCGCGGATGTTCTCACCCAGGCCCTCCTGCGTGACGATGCCGACGCGAGCCGCCATCTCCTGGAAGATAATGGTTGCAACGGTGGCGAACAGCAGCGCCCACAGCATGGTGTAGCCATAGCTTGCGCCGGAAACCGTGCACGTGGTGACCGTGCCAGGACCGACGAAACCAGCTGCGACCAAAGCACCGGGGCCGATGTTCTTCAGCTTCTCGGTAATCGAGCTTGCCATCGTTCCCTCCTTTCCTACCGGGGCATCCCCGCCCCTCCTTGTGGTATATGGGGGATACTTTAGCACGCGAAAGCGTTTGTGAGGCCGTTTCGATACGCGCCCGTAACACAGCGTGTCGGTCAACGGCGGCGGAGGGTAGGTTTTCAAGGACGGACGGCGAAACCGATGCGTCGATTTACGACATCTTCCAAAAACCTTGGATCAATTCCTGTCGGCTGGCATCGCCCGTTTTCTTCAGGATGTTGTGCACGTGCACCTTTACCGTGGAAAGTGCCAGTGACATCTCGGATGCGATGTTCTGATTATCCTTGCCCAACAAGATAAGGTAGAGGACCTCACGCTCGCGCTGGGAGAGCTTATGTCGCGTGGCGAACACGTTAAGGTTCTCGACGATCTGCTGCTCCTGCTGCTTGCTACCGCCCTGCGCCGGCGGCCGCTCGAAGCGAAGCGAAAGCATCCGGACCGCGTTGCGCAACGCGGCCACGCCGATAATCAGCATCAGCAGATTCTCGGCATAGCTGCGCTCGGCGCTGAAGATAATCGAGCCCAGATTGACCAACGGCAAGTCCATCATCAGGAAGGAGACGGCGTCCTCTGCCAACACGATCAGGCCTAGCAGCCATGCCACCGCATACAGGCCCCGATGCCGCCACATGCGGGCGCGCTCGGCTTCATCCTTCTGACGCAAGAAGCTATATCCCGCATACAGCAGAATCCAATATATATATAGAACTGGCGAATAGACCAGAACCAGAAACGCTGCAGATCGCCATCAGGGAGAAACACCAGCGTGGCGATGCTGGCGACCGCGAAAACCGCCGGCGGCACTACGAACATGCTGCGGCGCGTTTCGTTCAGATAGTCGCAAAGCAAAACCCAGAACGCCGTGACGAACCCACCTCCGGTCAGCACCGAGGCAAGCGAGCGGATGACAAGATATCCGGAGGTGAGCGCATCCCCGCTTGAGCGAACGATGAACTCGTCTTGAAATACCAAGGAGATGTCGAAGAAGTAGAACGCAAAGGCGACCGACAGGAACAACATGGTCTTTTTACGCGACACCAGATACGAGGACAAGCATACCGCCGCCACCAAAATGGAAACGAGCAGCATCAGCAGCGTGTAATAGAACAGTGCAAGCTCCACAGGCCCCTCCGTAGAACGCTTTGCCGCCAGCCTCCCGTAGCCGGCCAAGGCAATCCTCGGTATTGTAACTACTTACCCGTACCTATTTTACCCTCAACCCCGATTTGCCGCCCTGTTTACAGAAACGATGAGCACCGAAGTCAACTAAACCGACGAGGGCCAACTCTACTTACCAACATTTCCCCATACCATACCACAAGCCTCCCATCAGGGGTTTATCGAGGGTTTAGGAAGTTTTGCCCGGCGTTAATCCTTAGTTCCACCTTTAAACGAGAGTCGTTAAATCCGCGTTAGACCTTCCCGATTTTACACGGCGGTTGCAAAGTGGGATCAACGGAACGGGGCACCGAAAACGCCCCAACCGCAAGCCCAAGGCGTTAGGCCAAGAAGCGCTGGAAGGCTTGCACGGCGAAGATAGTCTTCATCCCACGAGACGAAAGAAGGTTTGCAATGGCTGGCGTGAACGTCAAAAGCGAAATCAAGCCGCTGAAGAAGGTGCTCCTGCACCGTCCCGGCAAGGAGCTTCTGAACCTCACCCCGAACACGCTCGAGGAGCTGCTGTTCGACGATATCCCGTTCTTGAAGGTTGCCCAGGAGGAGCATGACAGCTTCGCACAGGCCCTGCGCGACAACGGCGTTGAGGTTGTGTACCTGGAGGACCTGACGGCCGAGGTTCTGGCCGCCGACCCCGAGCTGCGCGAGAAGTTCCTGCTGCAGTGGATCGACGAAGCAGGCATCAAGACCGAGCGTTATCGCAAGATTATCTTCGATTACATGCAGGAGAACTACCCCGACGCCAAGGACTTCGTCCTGAAGACCATGGAGGGCATCAACCTCACCGAGCTGCACACCGACAAGTCCAACTCCTTGGTCGACCTGGTGTCCGAGGCTTCCAAGATGGTCGTCGCCCCGATGCCGAACCTGTACTTCACCCGCGACCCCTTCGCGATGATCGGCAACGGCGTTTCCATCAACCGCATGTACTCCGTCACCCGCAACCGTGAGACCATCTACGGCGAATACATCTTCAACTACCATCCGGACTTCAAGGGCACCCCGCAGTACTACAGCCGCTACAACACCTTCCACATCGAGGGCGGCGACATCCTCAACATCAACGAGCACGTGCTGGCCATCGGCATCTCCCAGCGCACCGAGCCCGACGCCATCGACGGCATCGCCCACAACATCTTCAACGACCCCACCTCCCCGGTCGACACCATCCTGGCGTTCAACATCCCGAACAACCGTGCCATGATGCACCTGGACACCGTGTTCACGCAGATCGATGTGGACAAGTTCACCATCCATCCCGGCATCATGGGCCCGCTGTCCGTGTTCGAGATCACGCCCGAGGGCGACGGCATCAAGGTGCATGAGATCAACGCCCCGCTCGAGCAGATCCTGGAGAAGTACATCGGCATGCCGGTGACGCTGATCCCCTGCGGCGGTGGCGACCGTAT
>OGRN01001123.1_pt1 | contig 23822 bp, 24 predicted proteins | sample 1553401 | NCBI WGS metagenome assembly OGRN01 (sample SAMEA2580096, study PRJEB22360) | human gut metagenome | biome: human gut; feature: human-associated habitat; material: faeces | place: Denmark | collected 2008/2010 | reverse complement strand
GTCGAGGGCAGGATTCAGCCGGTCGACCAGTTCCCGCAAACGGCGCATGTGGAGAGTGTAGTGGTGATGGAACGGCCGCAGATAGATTAAGGTGTTGTAGACGTTCGTGAAGTTTAATAAGAATGATGCTAAAAATGTGAATTTATGAAAAACGATGATAGGTGGCAATGAAACATGGCAACAAAGTCAAAAGAGTTGAATATTGAAGATAAGCTTTGGAAAACGGCTGATGCTTTACGAGGAAGTATGGATGCTTCGGAATACCGTAATGTTGTTTTGGGATTGATTTTCCTGAAGTATGTTTCAGATTCATTCGAAATGAGGCATGAAGAGTTATTGAAGACGGACTATCCGGAAGATGCGGAAGATCCCGATATGTACTTGTCAGAAAATATTTTCTGGGTGCCACAAGAAGCACGTTGGTCACTAATTCAAAAGTCGGCAAAGACTCCGCAAGTTGGTGAAATAATTGACGGCGCGATGGATGCAATCGAAAAAAACAATGATCCATTGCGAGGTGTCTTGAATAAGAATTACTCTTCTCCAGACTTGGATAAAACGCGGTTAGGCGAAGTAGTTGATTTGATTTCAGACATTACTTTGGTTAACAAGCATTCGGATGTGTTGGGAAGGGTATATGAGTACTTTCTTAATCAATTTGGTAAAAGGGATGGCGAATTCTATACCCCACAATCAATTGTGCGGCTTCTTGTTGAGATGATTGAACCTTATAAGGGGAGGATTTACGACCCTTGTTGTGGTTCTGGTGGGATGTTTGTTCAATCAGATAAATTCGTTCAGGAACACCAAGGAAAGATCGGTGACTTATCCGTCTATGGTGAAGAGTCTAATGCGACTAGTTGGAAATTAGCCAAGATGAACCTGGCGATTCGAGGAATTGACAATAACCTGGGGCCTCACCAAGGAGATACTTTTGCAAATGATTTACACAAAGGCGAACGCTTTGACTACATTTTGGCCAATCCTCCATTCAACCTTAAGAATTGGGGTGGTAAAAAGCTGCAAGAAGATTCTCGTTGGAAATACGGTGTACCACCAGAAGGAAATGCTAACTACGCATGGATTGAACACATTATCAGTAAACTTGCTCCAGATGGTAAAGCTGGTTTTGTTCTTGCCAATGGTGCCTTATCGACGTCTAAAAATGAGGAATTGGCCATTCGAAAAGCAATTTTGGAAGATGACAAAATCGATGCAATTGTAGCTTTGCCAAGTCAAATGTTTTATTCGACGGGGATTCCAGTTTCATTGTGGTTCATTGATATGAATAAGGAATCATCAGATGAACGGTCACGGAAAGGCGAAACTTTATTTATTGATGCCCGTAATTTAGGTGAAATGGTTGATCGGACTCACCGGGCCTTCAGTTCTGAAGACATTAAAAAGATTTCTGATACTTACCACGCTTACCGAGGGACTAATAACCAAGAATACCAAGATATTGCTGGTTTCTGCAAAGTTGCATTATTAGATGAAATTGCGAAGAATGATTATGTCCTGACACCCGGCCGGTATGTAGGTCTTGCTAAGCAAGAAGACGATGGTGAACCATACGAAGAAAAGATGGCGCGACTGACAAGTGAACTAAAAGAGCAATTTGAAGAAAGCAACAAACTTCAAGCTCAAATTAAAGATGTTTTGAAGGAGCTTGGATATGAAATATAAACTATCTGAAATTGGTAAGGTTGTTGGAGGGGGAACACCGTCAACTAAGCAACCCGAATACTACACAGATTCTGAGATTCCTTGGATTACGCCGAAGGATTTAAGCGGATATGACAAGATGTTTATATCGAAGGGTAATAGAGATATAACTAAGTCGGGACTTGAAAACTCCAGTGCTAAATTGCTTCCTGCTAAAAGTATCTTAGTAAGTTCTCGCGCTCCAATCGGTTATGTGGCTATTGCAAAAAATAAAATTGCAACTAACCAGGGATTTAAAAGTATTATTCCTAATGAATCATTAGTAATTCCTGAGTATTTATATTTTGTTATGAAAACTAGCAAGCAAAATTTAGAGCAAATAGCATCTGGATCGACTTTTAAAGAAATTTCTACTAAAGTTATGTCCAACTTTGAAGTTGATATTCCCAGCATGAATGAACAGAAGAGGATATTAAGGTATTTATTACCAATTACAAGGAAAATAGAGAAAAATATTAAGATAAATGATAATTTAGCGGCTAAAAAATTTTTTTAGTAACTCTTGCTTTATTTTTGATAACCTCCCATTCTCTCTATCCAATGTTCTTATTTGTTTAAAAATTGGCTGGATAAGATTATCAAATTTAGCAAGTTCTCCACTATCTGGTACAGCTATAGACAATGAATTTAAGTTTTTTTGAGATATCTTTTTCTGCACTGCCCCGGTAACAATACCATCTATATTTCTTTGAAGAAAAAATAGATATAGCCACTCCGTTGAAACTTTATTTCCTTGTAAAACATGAGCATGATTATTAGGCCAAAATTTACCGTGAATATATTGTAAAATTGGGTAACCATTGTCGTCTTGTACGGTTCCATCTTCCCCAAGTAATAAGTAAATTCCATCGAAATTATACTTACTGATGTAATCATTCACGGAAGTTGCTCCAATATATCTATATTTACCTGGTATTTGGCTACGTTGCTTTTTGGAAAGCGGCTTTCTATTTTTATCATAGTTTGTAATATACATTCCTACTTTCTCGGATCCATCATTTACATTTGGAAACTTATTTTTAAAAATAGCTTGTGACAATTCAAGTAAATTATCATTTATCTGCGATCTAGTTGTGTGTGATTTAATAGTATTAAAAAGGAGAAATTACAATGCAGAAACTAGAAGCGGATAAAGTAGTTAGAGAAATGTTGCCACATTTAAATAATAAGCAGTTAGCAAAATTAAGAGAAGTGCTTGGTAGATTCATATCAAATACTGATTTAGTGACTGATATAAGCAATGATATTTTGTTAGAGAGATACTTCTCTGCTAAACGAGCAGAGGGATGTTCTGAAAGATCATTAAAGTATTACAAGATGGTATTGACAAAGTCATTGACTACAATTGGTAAAAATGCCAGGGAAATTGTTACTGATGAGTTAAGGTATTATTTGACAAACTATCAAGCTACTCATGGTTCAAGTAAAGTGACCATAGATAATATCAGACGAGTGATGTCTAGCTTTTTTAATTGGATGGAAGATGAAGAATATATCATTAAAAGTCCTGTTCGGAGGATTCATAAAGTGAAGGTTTCGACAACGGTAAAAGAGACTTACTCTGATGAGGAATTGGAGAATCTTAGGGATAGTTGTACCCAAATAAGAGATTTAGCAATGATTGATTTTCTAGCTTCGACTGGAATACGAGTTGGGGAGTTAGTATTGCTGAATCGAGATGACATTGACTTTCAAGAGCGAGAATGTATAGTATTGGGTAAGGGTGGCAAGGAACGTGTAGCCTACTTTGATGCACGGACAAAATTGCATCTGCAAAACTATTTAAGCAGTAGAAATGATAATCAACCAGCCTTGTTTATTTCATTAAATAAAAAGCATACCAGACTAACAATCGGCGGAGTAGAGTCTAGACTTAGAAGCTTGGGACAAAAAGTAGGGATAGCAAAAGTATATCCACATAAATTTAGAAGAACGCTGGCAACAACAGCAATAGATAAGGGTATGCCAATAGAACAGTTACAGAAATTATTGGGACACAAGAGAATTGACACAACGTTGCATTACGCAATGGTCAAACAGCAGAACGTAAAAATAGCACATAGAAGATATATAGGGTGATGAAATGTGAAAGTAAAATTAGGAGATGTTATTCAACTTAATCCAAGTGAAAAACTTCCTAAGGGAGAAAGAGCTAGAAAGATTGCGATGGATAATTTAGATACATATGCTAGAGAAATATCTGGCTTTGATTTTGATGAATACAAAGGTGGAACAAAGTTTAGAAACGAGGATACTCTTTTAGCTAGAATTACTCCATGTCTTGAAAATGGTAAAACGGCCTATGTAAATATCTTGGAAAAGGATGAAGTAGCATTTGGTTCTACAGAGTATTTTGTACTTAGGGCTAATAAAGAACTCATCAATCCGCTTTACTTATATTATTTGAGCGTTTCAAGTGATTTTAGAACCGTGGCTATCAAATCAATGACCGGTACATCAGGAAGACAAAGAGTTCAAAAAGAAGCTATTTTGAATTATGAATTTGATTTACCTAGTTTGAAAGAACAAGAAAGGATAGTAAGCAGAATAGAATGTTTAGATGATAAGAAGGCGCTTAACGATAGGATAAATGATAATTTAGATTTGCTATTAACAACTATTTTTGAAAATAAAATAAATAACAAAAACTTTACTAAGGCACATCTTACCGATATTGCTACTTACAGAAATGGGTTAGCTATGCAAAAATTTAGACCTGATGATAATGAACAAAGTTTACCGGTACTTAAGATTAAAGAGCTAAATCAAGGATATATCGATGACTCTTCAGACCGATGTTCGGCAGAAATCGATGAAAGCGTAGTTGTAAATACTGGAGATATTATATTTTCCTGGTCTGGAACATTACTTGTAAAAAACTGGGCTGGTGAAACAGCGGGTCTTAATCAACATCTATTTAAAGTTACTTCAAATAATTATCCCGAATGGTTTATTTACGAATGGACTAAGCATCATCTACAAAAATTCCAATCAATTGCAGCAGGAAAAGCTACTACCATGGGACATATTAAGAGAAGTGACCTAAAATCATCAGAAGTACTTGTACCAAATAATGATGAACTAGACAAATTAAATACCATAATGAAGCCGATTTATGACAAAAGGATTGAGGTTATTAATGAAAATCAGCGATTAATAGGGATTAAACGCATTCTGTTGCAAAGATATTTCTAAGCCGCTAAATTATCATTTATCATACTAAACAAAGAAAGGAGAGTGATTCGCTATCACAAAAGAATTTTTATTAGAATCAGATGTTGAAAACCTTGCATTAGATACTTTAGAGCAAGTTGGTTACAAGGTTTATAAAAGCCCAAGTCCAACTTCTCCGCATCCGGAAATTGACGCAATGCGTGGAAATGACCATACAGCAGCAATTTTAACTACTGTTGTTGAACGAACTATCCGCCGGCTAAATCCAGGATATACGGATGAAGTTTATCGTGAAGCCTTACGGCAATTGACTCGATTAGCCGATAATCCAGATTTGATGGTTAACAATCATTATTTCCATAAATTATTGATTGAAGGAATTCGCGTCAAAACTACAGTTAACGGTGAGAATCGGACTGAAGTTTTATATCCAATTGATTTTAATCAGGTTGAACGGAACAGTTTTATTGCGACCAACCAGTTCACTTTCAAAGGAAGTCATGAGCGTCGCCCAGATACGACCATATTTGTTAATGGGTTACCAGTGGTTAATTTTGAATTCAAGGATGCAAGCAATCCAAATGTAAGCATTAATAATGCTTATCTACAATTTAAGACTTACAAAGCAGAGATTCAGGATTATCTTAAGTATAATGAAATTTCAGTTATTTCAGATGGAATTAAGTCAAGAGCTGGATCACTAACTTCAGGTTTTGACCGTTTTATGCGGTGGCGATCACCTAAAAATGTTTCAACTGGTGATGAATTGGAATTAGAGATCATGATTAAGTACATGTTAACTCCGAAAGACTTGCTTAATCTGATTGAGAACTTTATTATCTTTGAAACCGATGGGGATAATACAATTAAGATTTTAGGAGCTTATCATCAGTACTACATGGTCAACAAAGCTGTTCAAGCAGCTGAACGAACTCTTAATAATCCTGAAGATAAGCGGATTGGGTTAGTTTGGCATACCACTGGTTCGGGGAAGAGTTTATCAATGGTATTCTTCTCCAGTATTGTAGCTAGAAAACTCAATAATCCGACATTACTTGTAATCAATGACCGAAATGATTTAGACGATCAATTATTTGACACCTTTGCTGCTGCACATGAATTCCTTCGGCAAACGCCGGAGCATGCTGAATCGAGTGAAGAATTACGTCAATTTATGGATAAGCAGTCTGGAGGAATTATCTTTTCTACAATTCAGAAATTTTCACCAAATTTTGAGCATGGTGAAACTGAAATGCCAGTATTGACTGACAGGAGCGATGTAATTGTAATTGCAGACGAAGCTCATCGAACTCAGTATGGGATGCAGGCTAAGATTACTGACAGTGGTCTTCGCTACGGCTTTGCCAAATACTTACGTGATGCCTTGCCGAATGCATCATTTATTGGCTTTACAGGGACACCAATTTCTACGGCCGATAAGTCTACTGTGGCAGTCTTTGGTAAGTACATTGATGTTTATGATATTACCCAAGCGGTTAACGATCAAGCGACTGTTAAGATTTACTATGAAAGTCATGTTTTTCCGCTCAAGTTGAAAAAAGATGCTCAGGAAAAATACCGTCAACTGCTCAAGGAAGCTAACTTGAATGATGATCCAAATCTAGAACAGAACGCTCGCCGGAATCGGGAGTTTTCTCGTCTTGAAGCTTTAGCGGGAGCTCAACCCCGCCTGAAAAGTATTGCTGGGCATTTTGTCAAGCACTTTGAGGCTCGTCAGAAGGAAGCTTTTGGCAAGGCAATGATTGTTGAAATGTCACGACGAAATGCTGTACGTCTTTATAATGAGATTGTCAAGCTTCGCCCTGAATGGGATAGTGATGACCTGGACAAGGGGAAAATCAAAGTCGTTATGACTTCTTCGGCTGCCGATGGTCCAGAAATGGCAAAATTCCAAACTAGCAAGTCTGAACGACGGATTCTTCAAAAACGTATGAAGGATAATAATGACGAGTTAAAGATTGTGATTGTGGTTGATATGTGGTTAACCGGATTTGATATGCCGTCAATGAGCACGATGTATATTGACAAACCGATGAAGGGTCACAATCTAATTCAGGCAATCGCGCGGGTTAACAGGGTCTTCAAGGATAAGGACAGTGCGCTTATTGTTGACTACATTGGAATTGCCGAAAATCTAAAAGATGCCTTAAATATTTATTCTACAGATGATCAAGGTCAAGTGGGAATTAATATGAAAAAGGCACTGGCTCTTTTGAAAGAAAAGTATGACATAATTACAAACGACTTCCTATACGGTGTTGATTATTCAGGCTTCGATTCCGAAAACGGGACGGTGAGACTTAAGGTAACTCGTCGAGTGGCTAATGAAATTTTGCGTGAAGATGAAGATACTCAAAAGAAGTTTTTAGATGTTGTTACAGAACTTCAAAGGGCATATGCTTTAACCTCTACTCAACCGGAAGCACAGGCTTATGGAAGGGAAATTGCATTTTTCAAGACGGTTAAGGTATTCATTCAAAAGCTGAAGAATCCTGACGAACAACTAACTGGAGAAAATGGTCATGATGATGTAGATTACCGAATGCAGCAGTTGCTAGATCAATCTATTATTTCAGAACCAAACGTTGATATCTATAATCAACTGGGCATTGAAAGACAGAGCATTGATTTGATTTCGGATGAATTCCTGCAACATGTGAATAATATGCAGGAAAAGGATGTGGCGATTGCCTTATTGGAAAAACTGCTTAAGGGTAAGATCAAGGCAATGACTAGGACTAATAAAGTAACGTCACAGAAATTTGAAGAAATGCTTAAGAAGTCAATTGATGAATATAACAAGCGCGGAATCACTAGTGAACTGGTTATTCGTAAGCTTATTGAAATGGCCAGGAAGATTAATGATGAGCAGGAAAAGGGGAAGGACTTAGGTTTGACTCCAGAGGAAGTTGCCTTCTATGATGCACTTGCAGACCACAAAAAAGCAGTTCAAGTGCTGGGGGAGGAAAAACTTCACTTAATTGCGCAGGAATTAGTTAAACTGGTTAAGGAAGAATCCGGTGTGGACTGGGAAAAACGTCGTAATATCCAGGCTAAGATGAGGGTGGCCGTTAAGCATTTATTGCGAAAATATGGTTATCCGCCTGATATTGCTCCTCAAGCTGTCAATACGGTGGTTGAACAAGCGGAGTTGATGGCGTCAAATAATTAGTTAGCCAGATTATTTTCTTACATACGACCTGAGTCAATTGATTCATCAGACACAAAATTGTTCACGATGGTTCATATAGCAGCAAAAAGTTCGAAGTATAGCAGGAAATATTGATTTAGCTAGCTTATGGCATATTTTAGTCTTGATGCCAAGTTTGTCAATGAATGAGGAGTGTGTCGTGGAAATGAAACGTGCGGAATAGTTTTCTGAAGGATGCATCGGTCATGGATTAGATACTGGAGGGTACATAATGTATGGAAACGAATAGGTCTGTGTTTGGAAGCAGGGAATTAGAATTTGCTATCTTCTGTATTGAAAATGTTGCAGCAAGGCTTCATGTGGAAGTAAAGAGGGTATGCGCAACCTTGACTGACCGGACAGATATCTTGAAAGAATACATTATTCCAGGGTATGAAGTGCTGCATACGCAAAGCAAGGATTACATTGTGAATGATATTATCGACATTATGAAGGAAAGTGGTGTGAAGTCATGCTCTTATATCACGATTCGTTTACAGCGGTTGATCGGCCTGATTTGGCGCACTCCAGACCGAATGTTGATTTTGGAAAGTTTTTTATGTGACACCTGTTTATGAGCAGGCAAGGAAGTGGTGTTGCAAATGATAAGGTGTTCAATACAGTGGAACTGTTCTTTGATGGATTAATTGACAATGCAGAGACAATTAACAGGTTACAATACGAGAAGGCACTTTCCTACCTTAATTTGAAGGGAGCGGAAAGATGTGAATGCAAATCCGATTCTTTTACAAAAGAAATATGCACGCGTGGTGGAACTCTTTGCAAAAGAGAATGGCATGTCGTTAGAGAAGTCTTTGGATGTCTTTTATCGTTCCGAGTTGTATGAACTTATGAGTGAGGGTGTGTCAGACATTCATTGTATGAGTGATGAATATCTTGTCCGTGAGCTTGAGGAAGAAAAGCGGAATGAGAAATAGCCTGCCGTGAGCAGAATAAAAAGGCCTTTCATCCTTATTGATGGAGGAAATGCAAAATGAATGGAAAGTATTATTTGATTAAAAGGGCAGGAACAAAGTATAAATTCTACTGGGCACCTCTTTCTCCATGTCCGGAAAGGGATTTTGAAGACTGGGGTGTAGCGGTCATTGATTTTTCCTAGATAACTGAAGATCCCCGTCCTAAACATCTTCGTGCTGCCAGCTTAGGTTATGAATTGAAACCCAAATACCAGGTTTTGCGGGATCCTAAGATAGATGGTGTAAGGGATGGCGGTTATCGATATGCAGTTCTTGGAAAAGGGCATGTACACCGGTGTCTGGCTTGGCATGGATGAGAGGCACAGGTATGCCTGCTGGGAATCAGGCTGATAACGGAGAAATGTGTTGCAATTTACTTGAATATTAATTCTTTACCAGGAACATCCATAAATGTTCAAATATTCGTTCAGTGTCGATGCGTTGACATTGTATCAGACACTGAAACCAAAAGAGGCACACAAAGCGGTGTGCCCCTGAATGAACATGATGCCCTTCTTTTAAATTCCCGATGAAGCCTTGATTCCGATGATGGAAACAATGAGCAGGACGACGAAGAACCATGTGATCGCGCTCATATGGTCGTGGAACAGGACTGCGCCCGCAATGACCGAGCCGACTGCACCGATTCCGGTCCAGACCGGTTAGGCAATGCTGATGGGAAGGTGCTTTGTGGCAAGCATCAGTCCTGCAAAGCTCACAATCAATTCGACAACGGTGACGACTGACCATAACGGCTGTGAGAATCCGCTGCTCAACTTCATCGAAACAGACCAGACCACTTCAAACAGACCTGCAATAATCAGTAAAACCCATGACATAGAAAAAAACTCCAAAAAAGAGCGGACGGACATCTCTGCAAAGGCCAGGCCTGACGAGATGTGATCCTGCTCCTGAATGTAAAGCTTCCCGGCGGAAGATATGCAATTATTCCGGTTCGCACCGTTCTCTGACAATGAGCGGGGATGAACCGTCAACAATGCAAGTATACCAAATCACGTCTGAAACGACAATCCTTCCGGCAAGTGAAAATGCAGGGCTGGCACCCTGGGTGCATATGATATGCTGCAAGTGGACTGTCAGATGTATTTCGTACTTGACAAATAAACGGTCTTTCCAATGAGTATGTGTCGCTTGATGAAAATGACGTCAGGAAGATTCTTGACATGTGTATGTGAATGAGATACTGGATTTCGATTATCCGATGTTGGCAGACACCGTCACATTTGCGCCGGGAGCAAGGAATAATTGGCATGTTCACCAGGCAGGACAGATTCTCATGGTGACGGACGGAAACGGCTGGTTTACTCATATTGCCCTGGAATACTGGTCAAAGGGACAGCCTGAGTTGCTGGAGCCAGTAACTCAGGAAGACTATGAGAAACTGGAAGACACAGACGTTGGGTAAGGGTGTGCTGACTGCAGGCAGGTTCATTGAAATTATATAAACGTACCATCCCTTGAGCAGAAAAATTGGCTCCCCCGTTCGGAATTTCAGTTTACCAAAGTAAAATGAAATGGTGGATTGTGTAGTAGTTCATATTAAAATAATAGTATCAACTCCCTGGCGTTGACAGGTAATTTTGATAAAATACAAGTGGGAAGTAAAACTAGGATGGCATGGAGAGGACAAGTAGTTATCCCGGCATCAATCAGAAAGCCATCGGGATTGACAAAGGGAAGTGAAGTGTCGTTTGAGTTGAAGAATGATGAAATTACCATCAGAAAATTACCGACAGCCTTGGACTGGATCGGTTTAGTCAGGAAACTTCCAGTTGAGGATGTCTGCATCGATGAGAATGGAAACTATGATCCTGAAAAATCACTTGATTTTCACGACTGGATGGTTAATGGATGGGAGCTATATACTTGTTTACACCGAAACCAAGCAATCGTTGACATGACGGTTGCTTTTCTTTTTAACATTTCTATTCTATTTTTACATTAAAATGCATATTTACAGTGATTTTTTTGATATAATATAGTTATCAAGTATGAAAGGAGTTGTAGTCCATGCTAAAGGAATTTAAATCACTTTTCGATATTCAGCAGGCTTTTCCTGATGAACAAGCGTGTATTAATCACTTGGAAGAATTACGTTGGTCCGGACTGGTTACCAGCCCTTTTGATCCTACTTCCAAAGTATATAAGTGTTCTAATAACCGCTATCGGTGCAAGAATACAGGCAAGTATTTCAACGTTAAAACAGGAACTTTATTTGACAACACAAAAGTTAAATTGCAAAAGTGGTTTATTGCCATTTGGCTGGTTACCAGTCATAAAAAAGGCATTTCATCAGCTCAATTAGCTCGTGATATTGGTGTAACACAAAAAACCGCTTGGTTTATGTTGCAGCGTATCCGTAAGTGCTTTAATATTGAGAATGACAATCATTTAAACGGTGATGTTGAAGTTGATGAAGCATATATTGGTGGTAAGAATAGTAATCGCCATGCTAATAAGAAAGTAAAGAACAGTCAAGGACGATCTGTTAAAGATAAGACTGCTGTTGTTGGAATGGTAGAACGTGACGGCAAGGCTAACATCATTCAAGTAGACGATGTTAAAACTAAGACCTTAACAGATTTAGTAACGACTTACATTTAATGTTCGCACTGATGAATATATCGGTTATAATCACATTAGCACTATGTACAATCACAAAATCGTACACCATGCTTTAGGCGAGTTTGCTAACGATGATGTAACTACTAATCGTGTTGAAAGCTTGTGGGCAATCATTAAGCGCGGTGTGATGGGCATTTACCACTTTTGATCTAAAAAGTACTTACAACTTTATTTGGATGAATTTGTATTTAGGTTTAATACTCGTGATGATTCAGAAAACCACCGTTTTAATTACTTGTTATCAAATATGACAGTTAGGACTACATATGAGGAATTAGTTTATGGATAAGCAACTATATATTAACGAATTAAAGCGTGTTTTCTTAACAGACGACAATTTGAAATCTGCTATTACTCCTGATAACCAAAATATGTACTTTGAATTTCAACAACGTACCTTTGATTTATGGGGGCTAGATGCTGACGATTTAAGTGAAATCAGACGAAAACACGACTTTGTTATTAAATCGGTGCAAGCATACTTAAATGGTACTGATAAACAACTATTAGAGGTCAATACCTTATTAGAAGTATCAAATACCAAGAAACAATTTAATGAGTTGTACGCCAAGAAATATGGTGTAGTTATTGAAAAAATAGACAGTTATGCTAAAAATTCAAAAGAACTGTCGTCTTTTGATAAGAAACTGGTAACTGCTTTAAACTATAATTGGAAGGAAGACGAACAATGAGAATACTCAACTCAACTCAACTCAACTCAACTCAACTCAACTCAACTCAACTCAACTCAACTCAACTCAACTCACGCTGATTATGTAAATAGGCAACGTTTATTTGTCAAGGACTTTTTGCATAGTTCACTACTATTTTTTGTGTCATCACGAAGGGCGGTGGCATAAATGGCGAAGAAATTAACAGAGGATGCTGTGCGTGATAAAGCACGAGGCATTCTCGGATTTAAAGATAAAGATGGTGTAAGGTCTGGCGTTGGTCAGTTGACTACATTCAATCAGTTAGGATTTGCTGGAGTAGCTGATAAACCGGATGGATGGTATTTGCCTGATAATCATGCAGATACAGCTCTTGTTCTCGAAACAAAAGCATCATATATCCCATTGGGTGATGAACAGGTGGATGAAGTTTTGAAGAATGTCAAAATCGTACAAGAACAATATGGAAATGTTGTTGGAATCCTGTATAACGGTGATGATACAAGAGTGTTTAAAGATGAAATTGAATTTCAGGGTAATGGTTCTAATATTTTGCATAACCTCGAGTATTATATATCTTTGTTCAATAAAGAATATATTGACAAAGAATACATATATGGATTGACTGCCAAAATCAATAATTGTTTGCATTTTGAGTTTGGAATTAAGAATCTATATCATCGTATGATTTTTACGGCCTGTGCATTGGTTGCAAAGAGATATGATGCACTTATGGTTAAGGGTATGGATTATTCAGAATTTCATAATTCTATTCTCAATTGCTTGAACAAAGAGCTTATGCGAGATAAGAAACAGAACCAGAAACTTTCTTTGTTGTCAGATGTGTTTTCAGAAATCAGAATGAATTTAAATGTTGATAGTGAGGATGCAAAGGAACAGCAGAGAGTAAAAGATTTGATTGGCCAATTCATTGATTGGGTTTCTGATATTAGTGATTGCTTGAACTCAGATGCGTGGCGTGGTGAAGATGTTATGGGTATCTTTTTCAATGAGTTCAACAGATATAAGAAAAAATCGGAAGCTGGACAAATTTTCACACCTGAGCATATTACAGATTTTATGTATCGTATTCTCGAAGTGAATAAAGATGACCGTGTATTGGATGCTTGTTGTGGTTCTGGTGGTTTTCTTGTAAAAGCAATGGCAAATATGATTCAAGAAGCTGGCGGTCTGCAAACAGACAAAGCAAAGAAAATTAAAAGTTCTCAGCTTTTTGGTATTGAGTATGACCGTGAAATTTATGCATTGGCGTGTGCTAATATGCTTATTCATAAAGATGGAAAAACAAATTTGGAACAGATGGATGCTAGAACCGAACTTGCTGGAAAATGGATTGCTAAACAAAATGTAACTAAAGTATTAATGAATCCGCCATATGAAAGCAAATATGGTTGTATGCAAATTGTTGAGAATGTACTTGATAATGTACCACCACATACAATGTGCGGTTTCATCTTGCCAGATAAGAAGTTGGAAAAAGCATCCAAAACTCAAATGAAGCGTATTTTGAAACATCATAGACTTCGCAAGGCAATTAAATTGCCAGAAGATGTATTTTTCAATGTTGGTGTTACTACAAGTATTTTTATTTTTGAGACAGGAATTCCACAAGATAAAAATGAATTTTTCGCTTGCTGGATGGAATCAGATGGTCTTGCGACGGTAAAGAATAAAGGACGCCAGGATGTTTATAATAAATGGTCAGCAATTGAAGATAAATGGGTTGACATTGTGATGAAACAGTCAGGTGATGATACATGCCAGTGGGTAAATCCAGAAGAACATTTATCTTATCAAATGCCACAGAAACCATTTGAAATTTTTGAAGAAGATTTTAGAAAAACAGCAATGGATTACCTTATGTTTAAAAAAGGAATAGATGCAAAGTCCTTTGAAGAGAAGTTGTTGGAGCTAGCAATGTATTCAAGTTGTGTGAGTGCAGATAATGAGTCCGTGACTGTGACAATGCGGAAAGGTGATGACAGTGATGGCAAAAATTGATACAAGTAGTTGGAAAATATTTAACATATCAGATGTTTTCTTGATGAAAAACACCAAAAGCATTGTCAAAAAAGATATTTTTATGGACAGCGGAGAAATTCCATATGTAACTGCGTCTTCTGAAAATAATGGGGTTATGACATATATAGAATGTCCAGATGAATGGATGGATAAAGGAAACTGCATTATGATAGGAGGTAAAACATTGGTATTCTCTTATCAAAAAAATGATTTCTGCTCCAACGATAGTCATAATATTGCTTTATATTTAAAAAACACTAAATATGCTGATGAAATTCATTATCTATACTTGATAGTGGCACTAAAAGCTGCACTTTATCAAAAGTATTCGTGGGGAGATTCCATTTCTATGAAGAAAATAGTGAATGATAAATTCTATTTGCCTATTGATAGCAAAGGCGGACTAGATTGGAATTATATGGAAGAATATATGCAGAACATTTTGGAGGAAGTTGAAATAAGTATTGAAAATCTGAACCAAACAGATAATAGAAAACATGAAATAAGCATCTCTGAATGGAAAAATTTTGCTATTGGTGATTTATTTGAAATTAGTAGACCTATTGTGAGAAGTCAAGCAAAGTATGTAGAAGGAAATGTACCTTTTGTAGCTTCTGGAAATTATAACAATGGAATTGTTAAATGGTGTATGCCTAAAGAAGATGAAGCATTAGATTTTGGAAATTGTATTACTGTAAGTCCATTGGATGGTTCTGCCTTCTATCAAAAAGAAAATTTTTTGGGGAGAGGTGGTGCAGGTTCGGCAATTTTAAAGTTAAGAAATGATGAATTAACAGAATTATCAGGTTTATTTATTGCTTCTGTTATTCGTAATGCTTTAACAAAGTATTATTATTCAGACCAATTAAATTCTAAAACAATAGCTGATGAAATAATTTGGCTACCTATTGTAAAAAATACTGAAAAGCCAGATTATATGTATATGGAGAAATATATGCAAAATATGATGAATATTGCTAAAAATGTGATTGAAAAGTTTGAATCGTTAGATTTTTCTTTGCGAAAATAAGGGAACCAATGGATATTCATCGGCTCATCGATTAATCTAGTTGCATTGTTTTCTTGCCTTGTTGGTCTCGTCCTGGGTCATAATTAAATGATGACTAAAAAGAGCCTCAAACCGGATTGTCTGGATGTTGAGCTTTTTGAATGAATATCGAAAGAGAGAAAATAAATGAAGAAAATCAAATTGATGTTTGAATTCATGCACGGCCCGGTCTGGCCTTCGGACCCTTTTACCGGTCAGCCAATGACAGGGATTGAAGCCGTTGACAATGATTCAGATTTAATGGCCTGGAATCTGCGATGCTCAGAACTTTTCGATGAATGCTATGAGTTTGATTCCCATGAACAAGGCTGCTACTTCAATGAAGATACATGGAATAATAACAGGCCGGAGTTATCGGGGTTACTGATCAGAATCAGAAAACGTCTTCAGGAATTGAATCATGGGGAGTTTGCGTTGGAAGACCTGACAGCTGATGAGACCCTTTGATGCTCAAACAGATCATTCCAGGTACGGCAACATGTCTGCAATCTTCAAAACATGCGGTGCCTGCCATTCCTCTGCATTTGTACCAATAGATGCTTGTACTCCCTGCCTTCATGGGCTAAAATAAATGCTTGTAATACAAAGGAAGGAAGATACATAGCATGAAGTACAGAAGTACCATGAATGCCTGTTTCACAGGATACATAGTTCAGGCGATAGTCAACAACTTCGTGCCGCTTCTGTTCGTGACATTTCAGAACAGCTGGCACATACCACTAAGCAGGATCACGATGCTGATCACGGTCAACTTCATTATCCAGCTTTCAGTCGACCTGGCTTCGGCCGGATTCGTCGACAAGCTGGGATACCGGGCTTCGGCGGTGACTGCACATCTGTTTTCCGCAGCGGGGCTTTTGATGCTGCCGTTTCTGCCGGACATGATGCCGGATCCGTTTTACGGAATCCTGATTTCGGTCATCGTCTACGCAGTCGGAGGAGGGCTGATAGAGGTTCTGATCAGTCCGATCATCGAGTCGTGCCCGACTGACAACAAGGAAACGGCGATGAGCCTTCTGCACTCGTTCTACTGCTGGGGGTACATGGTCGTCGTCCTGTTATCGACGGTTTTCTTCGCCTTGTTCGGAACCGGAAACTGGCGTGCCCTGACTCTGGTCTGGGCGGTGATTCCCGTCGTGAACGCCCTCGTCTTCTGCAGGGTTCCGCTGTTCAGTCTTGATGAGAACGAGGAAACGGGGATGAGCATTTCCAGTCTGATTTCCGACCGGAAGTTTCTGATGCTGATGATGCTCAGCACCGGGGCCGGCGAGCAGTCGGTCAGCCAGTGGGCCTCGACGTTTGCCGAGGAGGGCCTGGGTCTTTCCAAGACGGTCGGAGATCTGGCCGGACCGATGATGTTTGCCCTGATGATGGGCCTTTCGCGCGTTCTCTACAGCCGTTACGGCGACAGAATCAAGCTTGATTCGGCTATGAAATGCAGTGCCGCGGCCTGTGTTCTCTCCTACGTCTGCATCGCAATTCCGTCAGCTGCCCTCGGCATCGTTGGGTGCGCTCTCTGCGGATTTTCAGTCGGAATTCTCTGGCCCGCAGGCATCCAGGTCGCTTGTAAGAGGCGGCACGGCGATGTTTGCGCTGCTGGCTCTTGTCGGAGACCTCGGATGTACGGCCGGACCGACTCTTGCGGGGATGATTTCAAGTGCTGCAGGCGACAGCCTTCGCCCAGGAGTGGTTGCCGCGGTCATCTTCCCGGTGATGTTTCTTTTTGCGGCAGTATTTCTTGACAACAGGAGGAAAGAGAAATGAATGATGAAAAGATGACGGCAAGGGAGTGGCTTCCCTGATCGGACTGACGGTTTCGGCCTTTCTGATCAATACCTCCGAGTTCATCCCGGTCGGACTTCTGACGGACATTGCAGGAAGCCTCGGTGTGACCGAGGCGAAGGCGGGAATTCTGATAACGGGATATTCCTGGACGGTGACGCTTTTCTCCCTGCCGCTCATGCTGGTCTTTTCCCGGATGAGGCCAAGAAAGCTGCTTTTGCTGACGCTGTTCGTCTTTTCACTGGGACAGTTTCTTTCAGTGATTGCTCCGGGTTACGCTTTCTTGATGATTGCAAGAATCTGCGTGGCCAGCTCGCACTGCATCTTTTGGTCGATTGCATCACCTCTGGCAGTGCGCGTGGTTTCAAGGAAGCACCGTTCACTGACCCTGAGTGCAATTGTCACGGGGACGTCGGTTGCGATGGTTGCCGGGATGTCCCTCGGCCGTCTGATCGGACTTCAAATCGGCTGGAGGATGACGTTTATGTGCGTGGCGTCAGTGGCGGTTTTGACTCTCGTGTATCTGACCGCAGTCTTTCAGAATCTTTCGAGCGGTGCTGCATTTTCAGTCAAAAACATGCCGGAGCTTCTGAGAAACAGGCGCCTGATGCTGATTTACGTCATCTGTGCGCTGTGGGCAACTGCCTACTACACCGGTTACGGCTACATCGAGCCGTTCCTGCGCCGGGTTGCGAACTTTCCGGACGGGACGGTCACCATCGTCCTGATGCTGTTCGGTGGAGCGGGTCTTGTAGGCAGCATGCTCTTCTACCGTTTCTATGATTTCCACCGCCATGCCTTTCTCTGCTCGACCCTCGCGCTGATTTCGGCGGCTCTTCTGATGCTCCGGGTCTCGGCTTCCGGTGCAGCGACCGTGACCGGCGTCTGCATCGCCTGGGGCATTGCCGTTCTGGCCTTCAACGTGTCCTTTCAGTCGCTGCGTCAAGACGTCGGCACCCTGTTCGGCGGCATCGTCTGCACGAATGCGGGAATCGGAAACATCGGCTATGCCGGATCGTTCTTCAGCGTGGCGGCCCTCATCATCTGCTTCTTCTTTCTCTCGGCGTCCGTGCCTGGTGAAAATGCAGAGCATTGAACAAAATGATGGAAGATCATCCACAAAAGCGTCGGCCTCGCGCCGGCGCTTTTGTGACTAATCATCAGCACGCGCTTCAATTGCATGCCTGATTTTTCCACCAGTTTTTGAGGTCGCCACACCTTTTCTCAAAAATCACACTCCCTTTAAAATGCAGAGCATTGAAGTCCAGTTGAGCAATATTTTCATGATTTCCAGCATTTCATGTTAGAATGAAGCTGAACAGACAAGAATCAGAAGGGAATGATCTGTAATGAATCTGACTAATGTCAACTCACCGATTAAGCTTGAAAACGGCGTTGAGATTCCGTGCGTCGGCTATGGTACGTTCCGAACCGATCCGGCAGTGACTGCCAGGGCTGTGCAGGATGCAGTCGAGGCCGGCTACCGTCATATCGATACGGCCAGGATTTATGAAAATGAAGAAGGCGTAGGAGAGGGAATCAAGGTATCCGGCGTGCCGCGCGAGAAGCTGTTCGTTACAAGCAAGCTTTGGAACACTGACAGGGGATACGAGGAGACGAAGGCGGCCTTTCAGGCAAGTCTTGAACGTCTCGGGCTTGACTATCTCGACCTGTATCTGATTCACTGGCCGGCAAATGAGAAGCAGTTCGGTGACCGTGCGGCACAGATCAATGCCGATTCGTGGCGTGCGATGGAGGAGCTGTATGAGGCTGGAAGGATTCGTGCCATCGGCCTCAGCAACTTCATGCCGCATCATGTGAAAAAACTGATGGAAACAGCAAGGATCAAGCCAATGGTGGATCAGATTGAGGTTCACCCGGGCTGGCCGCACACCGATGAGATCATAAAGCTTCAGGACATGGGCATCCTGGTTGAGGCCTGGGGTCCGCTTGGCGGCCAGGGGTCAGTTGTCTTGCAGAACCCGACGATGAAGAAAATTGCGGAAGCCCATGGCAAGTCAACGGCTCAGGTGTCCCTGCGCTGGATCATTCAGCAGGGTGTGCTGCCTTTGCCTAAATCCGTACACGTTGAGCGAATCAGGCAGAACATGGACCTGTTTGACTTCGAGCTTTCAGACGACGAGATGAAGGAGATTTCATCGCTGTCCGGTCTTGGCGGTCAGTGTGCCGATCCGGATGACGTTGACTTCTAGGAATTTTCGAAATGCAGTAACACTGAACAAAAAGACGGAAGATCATCCATCCGGGTGTTCTTCCGTCTTTTTGTCAATGCAAAGATTCCGACCGTCACCATCGATTGCCTTCATTTCTCATCAGAGCTACAATGAACAGGAAAAATGACAATGACGATTGAATACAGGCAGACAAGGGACTTTACCGAAGAAGACCTCAGGCGGCTCTTCCTTTCAGTGGGCTGGGAGTCGGGAAGATACCCCAAAAGGCTCGTGACTGCGATTCGCAACTCAACGCACGTCATTTCGGCCTGGGATGGGGACCGGCTGATCGGACTGTTGCGTGCCCTTGACGACGGCGCCACCATCGCATTCCTGCACTACGTTCTGGTTGACCCGAAGTACCAGGGCAGACACATCGGCGACGAACTCATGAAGCGCATCATGAAAAACTTCACCGACCTTCTCTATGTCAAGGTCATCCCGTCTGATCCGAGGACCATCACGTTCTATGAGCGTTACGGCTTCCGCCAGTACGACAACTACTTGGCAATGGTGAGGAAGAACATGCAGAATAAGGACTGATCCGGGGATGCCGGGATATGCCTGTCAGCGGAAAGGACAGGAAAAGTGTTACAATGAAAATGCAGAGATGAAAATGCAACTTGCAGCAAGCTGCACCAGAGCCGGAAGGCAGGACGGGTTGTCCGTTCTTTGCGCATCATTCTTTAAGGGGGAATTTATAATGAGCGATAAAACAGAGATTACTTTTATGCAGACAAGATTGATCCGGCTTGCTTCAGAAGAGTGGCATCTACCTGTTGAGCAGATTATCCGTCTGTTTAAGGAGAACGATGTTCTTGGATATATAGAAAAATGTTATGGTATTTTTCATTGTGAAGGTGACGAAGCCGTTCTTGAAGATATTAAGGAATTCATGAAAGAAAAGGGGACGGAAATCATTGTCTGAGTCAGAAGATGGATTTGTTCTTTATCACGGCAGCTATTGTGAAGTCAGAGAGCCGGATCTTGCCAGATGTGCAAAGAGAAAAGATTTTGGTCAGGGATTTTATTTGACCACATTGAAAGAACAGGCAGAAAGTTTTTTGAGAACTTCAATCATCAAGGCAATTGCAACCGGAAAAATTGAAGAAGGGCAGAATTTTGGCTATGTTTCAACTTTTGAGTTCTAACCTGTTGGAAAACTTGAAATGCATGTTTTTAAAAATGCGGATGTGGATTGGTTACATTGTATCGCCGCTCATCGAAAGAAAAAACTGTTTGTTGATGTTGAACGTGAAATGGCAAAATATGATATCATTGCAGGAAAGATTGCAGACGATGCGACAAATGCAACTCTTACGGCATATCTTGCAGGGGCTTTTGGGACAGCCGGTGATCAGGAAGCAGACGATTTTTGCATTAAACGGTTGCTGCCGAATAAATTAAAAGATCAATATTGCTTCAAAACCGAAGCAGCTATTGAGTGTCTGAAATTTGTGAGAGGCGAGAAGATATGGCTGAAGTAACAATTCCAAAGGAAAAAATGAATTATACAATCGACCTTCTTATCACTATGGTGACAGAAGAAATTGCAGAAGAGACCGGCAAGGACAGAAAAGATGCATTGATGGATTTTCTGTGTTCCAGGACAGGCAAGGCACTGTATGATGAAAAAACAAAGCTGTGGTGCAATGGACCCGCATATATAGCTGAACTGTATATGGAGGAGCTGAAGAATTCCTGATATGCGTGAAGATCCCTATAATTGTCAGATAAAATTGTCTGATGGTTGTGGGGAATTTTTTACTATCTTTTCCGCTATCCCACCATTGCAATTTTACCTCACCGGTACTACACTTAAAAACACAGCAACAACTGCATTGAGAGGTTTTTTGCATGAAAAGATCATTTTCTTTTTCCGACATCAATCGTCTGATTGATGATTACCGGAAGGCTGAGCAGAGGCAGAGGGAGATTTCCGAAGTCGGGGAGTACGAAAGCGAGGTCAGGAAGGCAGCGGTCAGGTATGTGGATTCAGAGGCGATGGCGATGATGGAGGACATTGCCGTCGAGGAGCTCAATCGTGACAAGAAGGGCATCAGAGTCAAGGCTCTTCGTGACCATGGCTACAACAACTATGCGGACATCCTGACGGCCAGGGATTATGACCTGTCAGCCGTCCGCGGCATCAGTGAGGACACCGCATACAAGATCATGAAGTGCGTTGAAGATGTGTACGGTCAGGCAAAGGAATCAGTCAGGCTCAAGCTCAACGCAGATGACAGAAGCGTAAGCGCTACCCGCATCGTGACCGCTCTTTCCAGATATCATGAGGCCTGTAAGCTCGCAAGTGACTGTGAGGGCCTTGACGATAAGTACAGGGAGTCCATCTCGCGTGACATGGACGACATCAAGCCTGCAACGGGGCTTTTCCGCTGGCTGTTTTCATCCGGGACGAGGAAGCAGAGGGCAGAGGACGCATATCAGTCACTTACCGAAACCCTTCAGGGCGAATACGGTCTTCAGCTTGGAAAACTCTCGGACCGCCGCAGAAATCTGAAGTTTTATTCAGAAAGCGATGCATGGGATGATTTCCAAAAGCAGCCTGTCAAGTACAACAACACCGTGGAGAAGCTGGTTCCCGGCCTGCTTGGCAACGGAGACTCGATGTACGGCCTGCCGAAGGAACTCGCAGGAAAGATTCAGGACGAGGACTTCTTCCCGGACGGACTGCGCTGCGAACTGCGCCGCTATCAGGAACTCGGCGTCAAGTACATACTTCATCAGGGCAGGGTTCTTCTCGGTGACGAGATGGGCCTTGGCAAGACCGTTCAGGCGATTGCGTCAATGGTCTCTCTGAGAAATACAGGGTCCACCCACTTCGTAGTGGTCTGCCCGGCCAGTGTCATGATCAACTGGTGCAGGGAAATCGAGAGGTTCAGTCTCCTCAGCGTCATCAAGGTCCACGGCACGACGAAGCAGGCGGCAATCAGGGAATGGCTGGACAAGGGCGGCGTTGCCGTCACTACATACGAAACGACGTCGGCCTTCAGTCTTCCGGATGATTTCAGATTCGGCATGCTTGTCGTCGATGAGGCCCATTACATAAAGAATCCGTCCGCCAGGCGTTCCGTGAGCGTGATGAAGCTTTCTGAACACGCAGACAGGATGCTCTTCATGACGGGCACCCCGATTGAGAACAACGTTGACGAGATGATCCGCCTCATCTCCATTCTTCAGCCGAAGATTGCAAGGAAGGTTTCAAATATCAAGTCCTTGTCATTTGCGTCGCAGTTTCGGGAAAGGATTGCGCCGGTCTATTATCGAAGGAAGCGCGAGGATGTCTTGACCGAACTTCCCGAGCTGGTCGAAAGCAGGGAATGGTGCCGCCTTGGCAAGGTTGAGCGCGAAGTGTACGAACAGGCGGTTCTGAAGAAGAGCTACAATGATGCAAGGCGTGTCTCATGGAGCGTTGACGACCTCAAATATTCCAGCAAGGCCGGACGGATGATGGAAATCATTGCCGACGCCAAGGCTGACGGAAGAAAGGTCATCGTCTTCTCCTATTTCCGCGACACAATCAGCAAGATATCAGCGATGCTCGGCAGCCAGTGCACCGAGCCGATTAATGGTTCCGTTACGCCGGCAAAGCGTCAGGAAATCATCGACGGCTTCGACAAGGCTCCCGCCGGTCAGGTTCTTGTCTCCCAGATTGTCGCCGGCGGCACAGGTCTCAATATTCAGTCCGCCAGCGTCGTGATCATCTGCGAACCCCAGCTGAAGCCTTCCATCGAGAGCCAGGCCATCTCCCGCGCTTACCGTATGGGCCAGGCCAGAAACGTCCTTGTCTACAGGCTTCTCGCGTCCAACACCGTCGACGAGCGTGTCACGGACCTGCTCGAGGAAAAGCAGACCGTGTTTGATGCCTTCGCGGACAAGTCCGTCGCCGCCCAGAAGGTCGAAGTCGACAAGAAGACCTTCGGCAACATCATTCAGGAGGAAATCGACAGAATCAACGGTGAAAGAAAAAGCAAGGTCAAGGCCTAGGATGGAAAATGCAGTGCTTTGATGGCATCACCTGCGGGTAGATGCAAATTTCAGGCTCTGTTTTTCAGCATCATGGAAATTAAAAGTTTTGATGAATTTTTTGAAAAAACACGATAGGGATGGTTGGCGGGGGTTGGTAGATGTGCTAGAGTAATATGGAGTATAGCGTTTCTTGATGATAAACCAGTAATATATTCTAAAATTGGAAGGAAGATGTAAATGATGAGCACTCACTCACTCACTCACTCACTCACTCACTCACTCACTCACTCACTCACTCAC
>OGRN01001080.1_pt1 | contig 24441 bp, 30 predicted proteins | sample 1553401 | NCBI WGS metagenome assembly OGRN01 (sample SAMEA2580096, study PRJEB22360) | human gut metagenome | biome: human gut; feature: human-associated habitat; material: faeces | place: Denmark | collected 2008/2010 | reverse complement strand
AGCCGCAACGCCAGGGAGGCGGCAAATCTCAAAGCCCAGGGAGTCAAGCCGGGAGTGCCGGATCTGGAGCTGCCGGTGGCAAGGGGAGCATACACCGGATTGCACATCGAGCTCAAGCACGGAAAGAACACCATCTCCCCAGAGCAGAAGCGCTGGCTCAGGACCCTCAAGAAGATGGGCCGCTGCGCAGTGGTCTGTTATGAGGCGGAGGCGGCGATCAAGACCATCCAAGAGTACCTGTGTCTTTGGCAGGGAGAGCGCCTGCGATGCGACACTGGAAAAGAATATCCGATTATCAGATAAGGAGTGGAAAAATCATGACAGAAGGAAAGCTGCAGAAAATAATTGACTTGAGGAAGGCAATCGCAATGTGCGAGTGCATCATAGGGGATCTCCAAGAGGGCGTGTGGGTATCGCTTAAAACCCCGAACACCGAGGAGCATATCCCAGACCCGCTACGGATGGACCTGGAAGATTTTTTAAACAGGCAGCTCATCAAGTACAAAGAAGAATTTCAGAGAATATAAGGGGGTAGCGGGATGAAGGTTATTATCAAACAGCCGGGAAAAGAGCCGGAAGTAGCTGAAATCGAAAACACGCTGCCTGCGCTGCAGCAGGTGGTGGGAGGATATATTGAGACCGTGACACTGGCGGCTGATTGCTGCATTATCTGCAACGAGGAGGGCCGGCTGGAGGGACAGCCATATAACCTGACTTTTTGCGGAGTCAGCTTTGTAGGGCCGATCTTAGTGGTGGGCGTCGATGGGGATGAGTTTACTGGCCTCGACGATCGGCAAATAGATTGGTTGCTCCAACAGCTAAAAGGGGGAAAATATGGCGCAAACAGGAAGGAAGACGCTTCGCCGGTGGGACACGCGAAATGGATTGATACTTACAAAAATTTTGAAACCGCAGAATGCAGTAGCTGCCATTCTCAATTTGAGGTTACATTTGGCGGTGAATCAAACGGGGCTTTGTGGGATGGATTTAAGAGCTTCTACAAGTATTGCCCTAATTGCGGGGCAAAAATGGATTTGGAGGAGGAGGCACAATGACCGATAAAGAACTGGTCCACCGCGCGCTGATGGGAGACGAGCAGGCGCAGCAAGAGTGTACAGAAAAGGGGATTGTGCTGCCATGTCCATTTTGCGGAAATGAATACCCAGCAATTACAAATGTACAAGGATATGGTATAGAAATTAAGTGCCAACATTGCAATATTACCTTCAGCAGGGATTTTTATGGTTACGGAAGAGCAAAAGAACGCTGCCGATCGGTGACATTGAGAGCCTGGAACACCCGCCCAGTCCAGCCGGTTGGGAAGTGCAGGGATTGCAGATTTTGTGAAGGAATGAGCAAAAATCAGGCGTTGCATTGTTCGTTAAATAGCTTTGGAATCGAATATGGTCTCACTTTTATCACACCGGAAAGTTTTTGCAGCTACTTTGAACCAAAGGAGGAATCACCATGCCCACCAAAATCAAAGTAGGCGGCTGCCAGCTGGGAGACTGCAAGCGGCGCAAAGGGGACTATTGCTGTGCCGAGTGCGGAAACAGATCGCGCTGCCGGGAGGCTTGCAAAAACGACCCGAAGTTATGCGGGTGCTATATCCAATACAGCAAGGGGGATAAGTAAGATGGCAAGATGTGCAAAATGCGGCAAACAGGTAGTAGCGGGGGTTGTGCTCTGCAGTCAGTGCTATGAGGGAGCGGGATCGGCGCCCGCTACCGCGGAAGAACTGCAGAAACTTGCGGATGAGCTGGACAGATGCGCAGGACAGGCCGCGACCGACCTTTGGAAACTCCCCGCGACGCTGCCCGATACCTGCGCCAAGGCTGCGGCCGCAATCAGGCAGCTGCTGATCCGCGCGCAGGAAGCCGAGCGACAGCGCGATGCCGCAGTAGCGGACCTGAAGGATATCGGGCAGTGTGCGCATTGCATCCACGATAAGCCGCTTGGGTATAATGATGAGACGTGCGTAAAATGCACCCGCGGGAATCACTGGGAGTGGAAGGGGGCGGAGTCGAATGTCGAATAAAAATCTCCGCCGCCTGTCGCTCCTGGTCACGTCCCAGACGGCCTACAACCTGCAGCGGCTTGCGCAGATGGCAGGATATCGGGAGATCGGGCGGGTGGTGGACAAGCTGGTGCGGGAAAAGATGATTGACCTGAAGGGGAGTGATAGCGTTGACAAACCAAGAAAAAATTAAATGGCTGAGCCGCTACAGGATTCTGAGCAGAAAGGTGGATGACCTTACAGAGGAGCTGGAGCAGTGGCAGACCAGAGCCACTAAAATTACCCCAACACTGAGTCAGGAGCCACGAGGTGCGGGAAACGGAGATAAATTACAGAGCAGCGTTGTCAAGATATGTGAGTTGGAGGAAGAACTGGATCAGAAAATCAGAGAACTTTTATCCCAAAGAAAGGAAATTGTAGCGGTTCTAGATAGTCTATCAGACGATAACTTGCGGCAGCTGATGCGGTATCGGTACATAAAGGGCATGACTTGGGATGAGATTGCAGAGAAAATGTATTACAGTAGGCCGCAGGTTGTTAGGCTTCATGGGAGAGCATTGAATAAAATTGAGCTATAAACCAAAAGATGATACGAAATGATACACTCATCTGTGATATACTGTAAACTGAGGAAAGTGGGAACCGCAGGATAACACCAACGCAGATCGCCTCCTTTTCATGAATTGAACTCCTTTATTTGCACAAAAGCCGCCTGGACCGTAAGGACCAAGCGGCTTTTGTGTGCCCTATTTTGCGGAAGGGGATCGGCTTTCAAGATATTGCGTGATCGCCCGGCGGATAAACTCCGCCTTGCTGATACCGTCGGCTTTGATAGCTTCCTCCCATTGAGCAACAAGGTCTTTCTGCAGGCGCACAGCGATTTGAGAATAGGCTTTGTCTAAATATCGCTGCTTGACCTGAGTGGATGTTTTTCCCATAAAGTACCTCCTAGAAGATGGAACGAATCATAAAGTACAGGGCAAATAAAAGTCCTGCAAGAGTCAGTAATTCAATTACAAGTTTAAAAATATCTTTTTTCATGGTTGCAATTTGGAAAGCGGTTTGGTATACTTAGGTTAAGGGAAAGGGCTTGCGCCCCAACCCTTAACGGAAAAGTTTGATAAGAATTAAAATCCAGCCGACCAAGCTGATGATTCTTATCGTGAGCTCTTCGAGTTGTCCTACCAACTTGATGAGCTCTTTTATTTTGCTTTCCACTTTGTTCACCTCCCTTCATTGCTTATATTATATCATACTGATAGCAGTATGTAAATAGCTTTTTGATAAAAAAGAATTTTTTTAATAAAAGCCGCTTGCCTGAAAGGACAAGCGGCTTTTGTGTTGGCTATTTTGTCTTGAGTCGGATGATGATCTGGTGTTTTTCCGGGTCAATTATTTTTTCGATCGGTAAGGGACCCCCCTCGGCGTCCAGAAAACCGCAGGAACGAACTTCTGCACTGCCGAGGTTGACAGAATAGCTGGTGATGTGTCCATGGCCCCCTTTTTTGGGAGAAAGTTTAATGTCTTTAGTCTCCATGATGAATAGCCTCCCAGACGTCCCAGAAAATGACGATTGCCGCCAGGATGATGGCAAGCCAGGTGACCCAGGAAAAGCCTTTTTGGATTCCCAAAATCACATTGGCCATTGTCAGCAAATACAGCGGGACATTTTTAAAATACTTCTTGTACATTGTTTGCGGATGGGTTATAATTTAATTAGAGAGGGGAGCGAGCGGTGAACCCGCTCCCCTTTCGGTTAGCCCTTAAGCACTGTGTAGATGACTGAAATGATTCCGGTAATCAGGGAGACGATTTGAAGGAATTTTTTCAGCTTTTTAACAAAGCGCTTTCGGGCTTTTTTCTTTTTCTTCTTGCCCATCCGTTTCACCTCCTTTCCTTTGATTATATTATATCATAGCGTAACGCTATTGTCAATAGCTTTTTAAAGAAAAATCGCATGATTAAGCGATTTTTTTTAATTTTCAGCCGGATTTCCAAACGAGAAAGCCGGCTTTTTTCATGCCGTTTTTCATATGAATGCAGAGTACTTCGCAGTAGCGAAAAAGAGAATTTTATAGAAAAAAATAATAAAGCGTTGAGAGAGGTGGTGAGATGCCCAGAGCACCAAATGAGAAGGTAAAACAGGCTCAGAAAATGTACCGAAAGGGAATGAAGCTGATTGAAATAGCACAGCAGCTGGAGCTACCTGCTGGCACCGTGCGGAGGTGGAAAAACACTTACCAATGGGATTCCGAACGTTCGGAAAAGAAAGCGAACGTTCGGAAAGAAAAAAGTAAGGGTTCGCAAGAGATAGATCACAGCGAAAAAGAGCAGATTTTTGAGCAGTTGGAAAATTCGGATTTGTCCGATAAACAGCGGCTTTTTTGTGCTTACTATATTAGAACTTTCAACGCGACAAAATCCTATCAAAAAGCATACGGCTGCAGCTATCAGACGGCGCTCACCAATGGGCCGGCATTACTCGGAAATACTCGGATAAAAAACGAGATCAAAGAGCTGAAAAAACAACGAATGGAGAGAGAACTTTTGACAGAGGAAGATATTTTTCAACGGTATGTGGACATTGCCTTTGCGGATATCACGGATTTTGTATCCTTCGGCCAGGAAGAGAAGCCTGTTATGGGACCATTTGGTCCGATCATGGTCAAAGGGGAGGACGGCCAAAAACATGAACTAAAGGAATTGGTCAACACTATAAAGTTTAAAGAATCAACAGAAGTGGATGGGCAGCTCATCAGCCAAATCAAGATGGGTAAAGACGGGGCTTCCGTTAAATTGTACGACAAAATGAAGGCGCTGGAATGGCTGTATCAATACTGTCTGGATCACCAGAACGGCGATAGCGAACAGGTCACCAACTTCACCCAGATACTCAACGATTCTATTTTAAAGCTCAAGGAGAAAGAAAATGAGAATGCTCAGAAGCCTGAAACAGAGATCAGAGAAGATTGATTTCCGGTTTTCTGACTTTTCGGAAAAGCAGCTCAAGGTCCTGCTGTGGTGGTGTAAGGCGTCTCCGGTAAGGGATCGGCTGTCAATCATTGCGGACGGCTCTATCCGGTCGGGAAAGACCCTGTCCATGTCCCTTTCTTTCGTGCTGTGGTCGATGGAAACGTTCAATGGCTGCAGTTTTGCCATGTGCGGTAAAACCATTGGCTCATTTCGGCGTAACGTCCTGGACACGCTCAAACGGATGCTGATAGGACTTGGGTATCGGGTACAGGATTCCAGAGCGGAGAATGTTGTTTATGTCTGTAGCGGGAACCGGATCAATAAATACTACATCTTCGGCGGACGTGATGAGCGCAGCCAGGACCTGATCCAGGGCATGACGCTGGCCGGCGTGCTGTTTGATGAGGTCGCCCTGATGCCGCAATCCTTTGTGCAGCAGGCAATGGCGCGCTGTTCAGTGGAAGGCAGCCGATTTTGGTTCAATTGCAATCCGGAAAATCCAGAGCACTGGTTTTACAAAGAATGGATTGCGCCAGAAGACGAAAAGAAAAGGGACAAAATATTTTATCAGCACTTTACCATGGAGGACAACCTCACCATCAGCGCGGAAAAGCGTGCGGAATATGAAAGCCTGTACAGCGGGGTGTTTTATGACCGGTTTATCCTTGGCAAATGGGTCAAGGCAGAGGGCGTTATTTATCCGATGTTTAACAGGGAATATCATGTTGTCCCGCAGGAGGACCGGCCATACGACCAGTATTACATATCCTGCGACTATGGCACACTCAACCCGATGTCGATGGGATTGTGGGGCCGCGTGTCGGCTCACCTGGACGATGAAGGCAACCGTGTGCCGGAACGCTGGTATCGTATCCGGGAATACTACTGGGACGGCAGAAAGCAAAACAAGCAGCTGACCGATGAGGAGTATTATTTGGCATTGGAGGAACTGGCAGGAGAAAGAAGGATCGAGGATGTCATTGTAGACCCGTCCGCTGCCAGCTTCATTACCTGCATCCGCCGGCATGACCGCTATTCGGTCAAAAAGGCGGACAACGATGTGATCAACGGAATCCGGCAGGTAGCAACCTACCTGCAGTGCGGCCGCATCTTTTTTAACGACTGCTGCAAGGATGCGATCCGGGAGTTTGGCCTGTATGTGTGGGACGAAAAATCAGGGAAAGATGCACCGCTCAAGGAAAACGACCACGCGATGGACGACATACGCTATTTTGTCCACACAGTTATGAAGAGGAGTGACGATATCATTTCACTGGAAGGGAGGTAATCGTCATCGGAATTTTTGATTTTTGGCGCAGGGACAGACCGTCAAGAAACTATGGGAGAAACAGCCGCTTTCTCCCACGCTATACCTCACCACCCAGAAAGAATACCGAGGAATGGATCCGGTACTATGCACAGACCCCGCGCCTGGCAGTGGTTGGCAGGATCGCCTCTGATCTGTCGTTTGTGCAGGGCAAGCTGTACAGGGTGAAGGAGGATGGCAGCGAAGAGGAAATAGAATCCCACCCTTTCCTTACCTTTTGGCGGCGGATAAATCCTATGTATGAGTTTTCCTCCGCTGCGCTGTGGAAACTGTTTGAAACTTACCTGATGCTCAAGGGAGAGGCGTATTTTATCATTGAGCGGGATCTATTGGGCAGACCATCTGAGCTGTGGCCTGTGCCGACGCACTGGGTGCAGATGACGCCATATCTTGGGTATCCGTATTATCAGGTCAGGACGTCAAGCGGCAGCATCATGAATGTATCGGCCGATGATATGTTTGTTATGCGCGACCTCAACCCCTACGATCCGTTTGGACGCGGGCTGGGACAGAGTGAGCCGCTGGCGGATGAAATCGAGATCGATGAATATGCAGCCAAATTTCAGAAAAATTTCTTTCTGAACGACGCAACGCCGGCCACCATTATTTCAGGTGAAGACCTGACTGAGGAACAAAGGAACAGGCTGGAAGCTACCTGGAATGAATCCTATAAAGGGGTGCGCAACAGCCACCGCGCGACCTTTTTAAAAACGAATGTTACCGTCCAGAAATTGGCCGAGAACATGAAGGACATGGACATGATCCAGGGCAGAATCTTTATCCGCGATGCCGTCTTGGAACATTTTGGCGTGCCCCGGGAAATCATGGGAATCACCGAAAGCAGCAACCGGGCAACCTCGGAGGCAGCACAGTACATTTATGCGCAAAACGTGCTGATGCCAAAACTGAGGATGCGGGAGGAGGCAATCAACACCCAGCTCCTTCCGATGTTCGGAGAAAACCTGGTTTGGAGGTATGATGATATTGTACCGAAAAACCAGGAATTTGACAAAGCAAAGGCAATCGATGGATGGAACTTTGGCCTTCTCACCAAGAATGAAAGCCGGCAGCTGCTTGATCTGGACGACGTAGAAAATGGAAACGTTTATAAGAGCAGCTTTTCTGATGTTTTCCTGGGAGCAGATGATGATCCGACTGTCTTCAGCCAGATGGATAGTGGAGCAGTACCAGAAGAAGATCAGGTAGAACTCAACCTGCCGATGGATGAACCCATGAAAGCGGCGCCGATCTCCCACCAGGCAAAGATGCTGATGAAGAGCTTTGACAGGGAGCTGCTTAAAAATGAGCGGCAGTTTCTGCGGGCAGCCAATCACTTCTTTTCCCGACAAAACGAGGAAATCCTTGCTGTACTGGAAGGAGATAGCAAGGCGAAGGACGACATCCGCGAGCAGCTCGAGCAGATGATCGAAAATGGATGCACCCAGGAAGAGATCGATTCATTTATCGACGGATTATATGACTGGGATAAGGGGGTAGCGGAGCTGAGCCAGCTCTTTGCGCCTCTGTGGCAATCGACCTATTTGTCCGGCTGCCAGATGGCAAATGACGCTTACCATATGTCAGTCAATGCGGAAAGGCTGTACCGCTTTGCCAGGACCGGCGGCGCACAGCGGGTGAAACGGATCACCGAAACAACCAAAGAAGGAATCCGGCAGATTGTGGCGTCTGGCATCGACACGGGAGAAACCTATCAGCAGATTGCAGACGGGATCAAAAACCTGATGCAGAGCACGCCAGCCCGCGCACGGACGATTGCGCAGACAGAGGCGCACACCAGCATGATGCAGGGACACATGGATGGAATGCAGGCGGGCGGGATCAAAACCAAAAAGTGGTTGACTAGCCGTGATGGGGCAGTTCGGGATTCCCACAAGAAGCTGCATGGAGAAGTGCAGGACATCAATAAACCGTTTTCCAATGGCCTGATGTTCCCGGGCGACCCAAATGTCAACAAGCCGGAAGAGGTCATTAACTGCCGCTGCAGGATGGTCGCAGGTGATTTTTAATAGAGGATGCAGGGGAGACCCTGCTTTTTTTATGCTCTGTAAGGAGGTGAGAACTTTGGAATATAAACAGATCCGTTTTAAAGCGGACGTACTGGACGAGGAACAGGGAATCTTTGAAGGATATGCCTCTGTCTTCGGTAACCTTGATTCCGGTGGGGATATTTTGGATCCGGGCGCATTTGCCAGAACGCTGGAAGAAAACTTTGATCGCATTAAAATCCTTGCCCTGCACAACGATCAACTGCTGCCGGTCGGAAAACCACTGGAATTGCGGGAAGACGACAAGGGCCTGTATATCAAGGCCAGGATCAGTGATACCAGCCTGGGGAAGGACGTCAAGGTTTTGCTGAAGGACGGCGTCCTGAACGAACTGTCCATCGGATATGATACGGTCAAGGCCACCTATGACGATGACGGCAACCGCCACCTGGTAGAGGTTACCCTCTGGGAGGTGTCGGTGGTCACCTGGGCGATGAATGAGAAGGCAACCATTGATGGATACAAATCACGCCGGAATTCATTGGAGCTGCTGAGCGGTTGGCTCGACGACGTAGCGGGAGAGCAGAAAGAAGGGCGCAAGATCAGCGCGGCCCGTTTGAAAACGCTGCAGGAGGCAAGCACAGCGTTGAAGAACGCTGTTAAGACCATAGATGCCATTATCAAGGAGTCGGCACAAACGCCGCCAAAAGGAAAACCTCCGGGCGATCATCCGGAGGAAAAAATGATAGAACTGATATTGTAACAGGAGGAGAAAAGATGAGTTTGAAAGGCAAATCTTACAAAATGGGTTTACAGGAACTCAAGGAGATGATTCGCTCGGAGGTTGCATCCGCCATTAAATCGATGGATGGGGAAGCCCCTACCCAGGACAGCACGGTGGGCGACCTGGAGGACGTGATCGCACAGGCACTGGAGCTTGTAGAGGAGAAGCGCAAATCCCGCAAGGAGGCCGGAGAAGAGGTCGGAGAGCTGACTGGCGAGGAGATTATGGAAGCGGTTGGCGAGATCCTCGACGCTGCAAAATCGAGTGATGACCCGGAAGAGGGGAAAGCGTGCGATGACCCGGAGGAGGGCAAAGAAGGAGAAGATCCGGAAGAGGGGAAAGAAGGCGACGATCCTGAGGAGCAGCCCAAAAAGAAAGCAGCCCCTTCTGGCAAAAAAGCAGCTCCTGCGAAGGTTCCGACCCAGAAAAAGTACAGCGATATTTTTCTGTCAAGAGGTGAGAAGGTGAAACAGAAAAAAGCGATTCCGCCGCAAGTCCAGCTGGCCCGCGCCATCAAGTGCTATGATGTCTTCGGCCGGCACGATCCGGATGCAGCGGCATTTTATGCAAGCAAGAAATATGACGATAACGATATGGCCCGTGAGTTTAAGGCGCTGGCGGCAACCAACCCGGCAGCGGGCGGTTATCTGATCCCGGAAGTATATCTGGATCAGATTATCGAGATGCTGTATGCCAAAACTGTTATCTTTGAGCTGGGCGCCCAGAAAGTACCGATGCCGTCCGGTAACCTCAACATCCCCAAAATGACTGGCGGCGCACGCGCGACCTGGGGCGGTGAGCAGCGCAAGATTGCAAAGTCGCAGCCGAGCTTTGGTAATATCCGCCTGTCCAGCAAGCGCCTGGAAGCGATTGTACCGCAGACCAGAGAGTTGCTGATCAGCACCAGCTATTCCGCCGATCAGATCTTTGCCAACGACCTGACCCGCCGCATGGAGCTCGGTATCGACTTTGGCGGTATGTTTGGCAAGGGCGGCGAATTCCAGCCTCTTGGTATTTTTGCCGACAAAGAAATTGAACATATCGACGCGAAAGCAATTGGTAATACGGACCTGGCAGACGCCAACGGCAAGATTACAGCCGATTTTCCGGTCTATATCCGCTCTAAAGTTCTGGCCAAGAATGTTGACGACCAGAAACTGGGATGGGTCTTCAATTCTGTGCTGGAAGGCTACCTGATGAACATGAAGACCACCACCGGCGCTTACATCTACCGCGATGAAATGACGGCCGGCAAGCTGCTGGGCTTCCCTTACAAGGTATCCAACCAGATTGCCACAACGGATGATGGCCTGACCGAGTTGGGATTTGGCAACTGGTCCGATATGCTGGTGGGCGAACAGATGGGACTTGAAACCTACACCACCCTGGACGGCTCCTGGGTAGACGAAGCAGGCGTTCAGCACAATGCGTTTGAGGAAAACCTTGCGGCAACCCGCGCGCTGATGTATGTCGATATTGCGGCGCGTCACAAGGAGAGCTTCCTGCACGTCAAAAACATCAAGGCGATTTAAGGCAAAAATATCCCCTCCGAGAGAAGGATCAATCGGAGGGGATTGTCTTAAAACAGGTCACTGTGTGTTCCGGTGCGGGTGAGATATAAAAACAGGGTATCACCGTCCAGTTCATAAATCAGCAACCAATCCGGAGTAATGTGACACTCACGGCAGCCAGAATAATTTCCAGTAAGGGCATGATCTTTGTTTTTTGGAGGGAGGTTTTCTCCAGCAGCCAACTTTTTGATGATTTCAGAAAGCAGGGAAATATCATAACCCCGCCTATAGACCCGTTTCAAATCTTTTTGAAACTTTGAGGTTGGTTTTATATTATACATTGGAAAGCAGGTCCTCCATCATTTGATCGACATCGGAATAGGATTTGCCAAGTTTAGGGTCAGCTTTCATTCTCTGTACTTCTTGGATTGCTTCCCGCGTTTCCGCGTTTGGCGTCTCCAGAGAAACCTCAAAGGGGATGCGCTGCTGGCGAACCATCGTTTTTGCAAAGATATTGAAGGCGGTGGTCATATTCATCCCCAACTCATTGCAAAGATGGTCGAACTGTTTTTTGAGCTGCTCATCCATACGGATGTTGATGTTTGTCTGTGCCATTATAACACCTCATTTCTATTTCGATAAGTATATTATATATAAATTTATTTATGTTGTCAATACAATATAAATAAATTGAAAGGAGAATTGATATGAAAAGAGCATTGCTCGAAAATGTAAAAGTAATTCCTTATACGCTTGGAACAGCAATTGACAGGGATGGATTCCTTTCTGCAATTGTGGCAGCCAATATTACAGCAGGAGACTCCGCAGGAATTGAAGTTACCCATTGCGACGAAGAAAGCGGAAGCTATGTCGCTGTTCCAGACGACTTTGTCGTGCTGGGAGAGAAAAATGTATCTGTATCAGGGGCTGCATTGGTTCAGTTTTATCTGGACCTTGTGGGCTGCAAGAGATATATCAAAGTCAATATTACAGGCCCGACTACTGCTGTTTACGCAGTTGCTCTGGGAGATGCAAGAGAAGTGCCGGTCAATGTTATGCCGCCGGCAGCTGCAGAAACTTTTGCATCCAGAGTAGGAGAGGCAGTAGTGGGAAAATCCAAAGTAGGAGAGGAGTAATCAGTATGTCGTATACGCCTACCACCTGGAAAAATAACGACGTCATCACGGCGGAGCGCCTCAATAAGATGGAACAAGGAATCCAAAATGAACAGGTTGGTCCACAGGGCCCCAAAGGCGATACGGGAGAACAAGGTCCTGCCGGACCGCAAGGCGAAAAGGGCGAAACAGGAGCCCAGGGTCCAAAAGGTGATCCAGGAGAACAGGGTCCCGCCGGTCCACAGGGTGAAAAGGGCGAAACAGGAGCCCAGGGCCCGAAGGGTGATCCAGGAGAACAAGGCCCTGCTGGACCGCAGGGCGAAAAGGGCGAAACAGGAGCCCAGGGTCCCAAAGGCGATACGGGAGAACAGGGCCCCCAGGGACCGGCAGGAAAGGACGCGACGCTGACTGCAGCAACTACCTCGGCAATAGGGGCGGTTAAGATGGCCGCTGCGGTTGCCGATGCTGCTGGGGACAATGCGACCAAGGCGGAGTTTAACGCGCTGCTTACCTCTCTCCGGAATGCAGGCATTCTGTCCACAACCTAAAAATCAGGCAGAAAGAGGTGAGCAGGATGGAAGGGATATTAAGCCCACAATTAGCATCGAATGCCCTCACAACGTTGGAGACAGTCAAGGAAATGATGGGAATACCGACGGAAGAATCGGATCCGCAGGTGGATAATGTGCTGATCCGGCTGATCAACGCCGCGTCCGCTTGGGTGGAAACCATGATCGAGCGGAAGCTTGGCAAGAACGATTACAGGCAGAAGTGCCGAGGCACCGGCTCTCAGGAGCTGGTGCTCAAGCACTATCCAATTGTGTCGGTCCAATCCGTAACGGAGATTGGCAGCGGGAAGGTGCTGTCGCCGGAAAGCTATGATTTCGACGAAAAGGGAGATATCGGGGTGCTCTACAGGGAAGAAGGGTGGCCTTATCGGGGATATCCGGGCGGGCTGTCCGGGGATTATCTGGCGCCGCAGCGCTATTTGCTGGTGGAGTATACAGCAGGTTATGTCCTGCCAAAGGATGCAACTGCAGATAGCCCCTGTACCCTTCCTGCTGACCTGGAGAGCCTTGTTTGGGAAATGGTAGAACAAGGAATACCAACTGCGCATAAACGGCGCACAGGGCCTTGCAGCCTTCTCTATTTCGGACGTTTCCTGGACATTTGATAAGACACAAAAGGACAGCTGGATTTCAACGATTAACCGTTACAGGAGGATCTGAGTATGCAGGTAAGCGGCGGCGCACTGGAAGAGCTGGAACGAATTCGAAAGGTGTTGGAGTATTTCGAGCATGTCAAGATCCATATCGGGATCGGCGGAGAGCCAGGAGCAAATGCTTTTCAAAAAGGGGTTAAGGACTCGCCAGTAGACCTGATTACCTATGCCCGCGTACACGAGTATGGAGCGGTCATAAAAGCCATCCATCACAAGAATTTGACGATACCAATCCATAAAGACGCTAAAGACAAAAGAATCAAAGACTTCCAGGGCATCTTTTTTATCAAGAGCAGGAACGGATTCTTGTTCGCGTGCGTTTATGCCGATAAAAAGGCATCTGTCAAAGAACGGAAAGTATCGGAAGCGGAGCAGGCAGAGGATAGCAGCGAGCAGCAAACCCGCAAAAATAAAAAGAAAAGCAAAAAGGTGTACAAAAAGAAGGCACAGAGGAAGATTAAGTACCTGTTTTTGCTGATTCCCGAGGTGACAATACCGGAACGAAGCTTTATTCGTGCCTCCTACGATAAAAATAAGGATCATTTTGCTTCCGTTTGTGAAGAATCCTTACAGATGGCACTGCTGGGGCAGATCAGCACCAGAGAAGCTGCAGAACGTATTGGAAATGCAGGAGTCAGCATGATCGTGGAATATATCCATTCGGGGATGTTGAAGGCAAAAAGTTCCATAACATTAAGTTCATCTCCCCAAAAGACGACGCCTTTGATTGATTCGGGCCAACTCATCAGTGCTATTACTTACTGGATAGAGGAGAATGCAGAATGAATTTTACAACCTTACCACATCCACAAATCCCAAGGGCGCTGATGCACACGATGTATCAGATTAAATCCGGCGGACAATATGACCAGCAGGCGGGCGGCCAGTGGGCACCCGCCAAAGAAGAACGCATTGCCTTCCAGGGCGTTGTTCTGCCGGTGTCGGATAAAGATTTGCAGAGAACACCGACAGGGACATACTCCAAGGACAGCGAAAAAATATACACCAATGGTTATGCTCTGACAGTGGGCGGGAGCGTGTATGACCCGCAAAGTGACATGACCTATACGGTTACACAGGAATTGGGACACAACAGCATCCACCCGATGAAGCGGTACATTGTCGAAGCAAAGGGGAGGGGTGGATCACGGAGAGCCTAGTCCAAAAAAGAAATATGCTGGTAGCGGCGCTGTCTCAGTATTTGGGGTGTCCGGTTGTCCTGAGCGACCAGACACAACCGGAACCAGAGGCGCCGTTTGTCTATTACTCAATCCTGACCGATATGCAGCCGACCGGAGAAATGGGTGCTTACAGATTCGACGGGGTGCAGGAACACAGGCGGGTTAATCCCACCATGACCCTTTCCTTCACGGCAGTCAGTTGGAGCCGCTGGCAAGATGAGAATACATATATCCAGGGCGAGGATGAGGCAATGGAACTGTGCGAACGGATGCAAGGCTTTTTTCTTCATTCGGGAAAAGATGAAATCCATGCGGCGGGGTTTGTTGTGGTAGATCTCAGCGATTCCGGCAACCGGTCCTTTTTGGAGGTTGACCAGATGGCCCGCCAGTATGGATTTGATGTCCAGCTGCGCTATTGTAGGGTAGACAGCAGGACAGTAGGGGAAATTAAAACAGTCGTAATCAAAAAGGAGTGACAGTATGCCAAAAGATGTAGTGGTTGTTGTCCGCCTGGACGATAAACCGAAGGAGGCCCAGGGGCTTGATATTTTGCTTGTCAGCACCGAGGGCGAAAAGGCTGTGAAGGAATACCGGTCGCTGGAAGAGATCAGCACCGACTATTCCGGCAAGATTGTTGAGAAGATGGCGCAGGCCATTTTTGACCAGGGGAAAACCACCCTGGCGGACAGCCTGATCCGCAAAATCAAAATTGTCGGCATGGAGGCGCCGGAGAGTGCATCTGCTATGGTTGAGAGCCTGAAAGCTCTGCAGCAGCAGGACGATGACTGGTATCTCATTATGACTGACAAAAAGGAAGATGAGTATATTAAAGCTTTGGCAGAGTGGGCGGAGGCAACCGAGCCAACAGAAGCGGAGCTTGGTGCGGGTGTGGAAGATCACCGCAAGCTGTATTTTGCACAGACAGCGAACAAGACGCTGGAGGTCACCAACCGCCGCAGCATTATTGTTTATCATCCGGATGAGGAGGAGGCTGCCGCTGCCTGGGTGGGCAATGTCGGCCCGTTTTATCCAGAGTCGGTTACCTGGAAATTTAAACGTCCCCAGGATATTACCCTGCCGGCGCTGACTGAAGCGGAAAGAGAGGCTCTGGAAGAAGCGAACGTCAATTTCCTGACAGCTGAATATAAACGGGAATACATGAAAAACGGTGTCTGCGCAGACGGGGAGTGGATCGACAGCCAGATGGGCGCTGACTATATTGCGCTTACTATCCGCAACAACCTGTACGACCTGCTGCTTTCCAGCCCCAAAATCCCGTATACCGATCAGGGATTTGTACAGGTGTCGAGCGCGGTCTTTTCTGCCCTCAATGAGGCGGTGGAGTTGGGCATTATTGCGACGGATCCGGAGAGCAACAGAGGGCAGTATGAGGTGGTTGTGCCAACCAGGGAGGACGCCACAGACGACCAGGCAAGGGCGAGGGAAATGCCGGAAATTACCTGGCAGGCACAGCTGGAGGGTGCGGTACATCGTGTCAAAGTCAGCGGCGTCCTGAAAGCGACCATGACGGAATAGGAGGGAATGAAGTATGACTCATACTTATGATCCTGATAAGGTATCGGTCATTATCAACGGAACAATCATCACCGGATTTGATGCGTCCGGTGTTTTTACTTATACGCGGTCAAACGATATTGTCACGCCGGAGGTAGGCGTCCAGGGAGACGTGGCGTATGTGGAGAACAGAAATGAAACGGGAACCCTCACACTTACCCTGATGGCTTCCAGTCCGCAGCTGCCCATGCTCCGCCGTCTGGCAGTGCAGCGGCAGCCTCTCAGCGTTGTTGTCAACGACGCGAACCAGTATGACCCGCTCAATATCAGTGCAGAGGATTGCCGGATCACAAAGGTGCCGGATGTTGGCCGCACCAACGCACTGGGGTCTGCCAGCATCACCATTTTTGTCCCAAAGGATAATTTGTAAATCTAAAATAATCAGGAGGAATACAGGATGAACAGACGGGAAACCGTAGAAGTCAATGGCCAGAAATTTACTCTGCAGAGCGTATCAATCACCTGGTATTTTAACATCAATGACCGTTATCTTGCAGGCAAACGAAACAGCGCAGGGTACATGAATGAAATGATTAAGGGCGTTGTTGTCGAGCCTATGGAAGTGAATAAAAAGGGGCTGGAATATTTCGAGGAAAGGGGAGATATTGCGACGGTTGAACAGCTGATCGCAAGAATCGAAAAATTTCTTAGAAGCCCTGCTCGACAGGAGAACGGCGAATCAGCGGGCGAGAAAGCATAAAGAATTTTGGATCATGGTGTATACCGGTCAGGGAATAAGCTATACAGAGCTTAAAACCATGACCATTGAGGAGTACACCGAGGCGGTCGAAGCAAAAGTGCTTTTTAATAACGATTGGAGGCGGAGGCAATAAGCGACGCAAGATCGATGACGTTTGGACTCGACTTTGGCTTGAAGGACAGTATCGAGAAGCTGGGGTCCATTACGGCAGAGCTGCGGAGTGTTGCCGATGAGCTCCGTGGCGTTGAACAGGATGGTCGGAAGGCAGGAGATGGCATCGCAGATGGAATGGAAGATGCTGCCGGTTCTGCAGAAGGTCTTGGAAAAGAAGTAGATGGGGCTGCCGATAAAATCAAGGGCATCGGTGAAGAAACGGAAAAGGCCAAGACAAAGGTCCTCAGTGCCACCGAAGAGATGGGCGCGCGCTTTCAGGAATCAATGGGGTCCTCTTTGAAATCTGGGGAAAGTTTCTGGAAATCCTTTAAAAGTGGCATTGGATCAAGCTTTGGTTACGCAGGAGAGCAGGCCAAGGCTTTTTTTGATGACAGTGATAAAAAACTGAAAAAATACCAAAAGGCATGGCAGCACCCGATTGATACCATTAAATCGAAGTTGGGAAAGGCCATGCTTGATGCGGCGAAGGATACCAGAAAGGTAGAGGATGCCGCAGAGGATACCGAGAAGAAGCTTGACGATGCCGGAGATGAGGGAGAAAGCGCCGGTAACCAGATCGGGGATGCAATCAAAGGGGCTATTGGAGCCTTCGTTGGATTTGAAGCAATCCAGGCCGGCATTGATATGCTCAAGGAGCTTGGTGCCGCTGCGCTGGAGCTGGCCGGAGTTGCTGAAAATACAGGGAAAAAGTTTGACGCAAACTTTACAGAAGAGGATGCCCAGTGGGCGGAGAATTTTGGCAGCTCCATCCACAGGGCAAAATCAGAAGTGGAGAGCTTCATGGTATCGAACAAGGCCCTGTACGGCGAGATGGGAATCACCGGAGAGGCGGCCACAGAGCTGTCCAAGGCGACAACATCATTGGCATATGATTTTGGCAATGCTTTCTCAATGGACGATACAGAGGCACTGGGGGTAGTCCAGGATTATATCAGCGGCAACAGCGCGGCCCTGGAAGAGTATGGTATCCACATCGATGATACAATCCTCAAAAATACGGCAATGGCAATGGGGCTTGGAAGCAACATTGAAGAGCTGGATGAGGCGGCCCAGGCTCAGGTCCGTATGAATGCCCTGCTGCAGGAAAGCGGAAATATTCAACAAGCAGCGATTAAAGACACGGGGGGACTTACCAACAGCACCAAAAGCCTAAAAGGTATCTGGAATGAATTTATGGCGGATGCCGGTTCGAAGTTTGCACCGGTGATGGAAAACCTGTTTGGAACTATCCTCGATAACTGGCCGACCATCGAGCCGATGCTCATGGGATTTGTGGACGTCCTCAGCAATGGATTTTCGCAGGCGGTCCCTGTACTACTGGATTTGGGTCAGACACTGATCCCGACGCTGACCAGTGTACTCGGAACCCTGTTCGAAGCGGGAACACCGATCATTTCTGTTTTCGGTGAGTTGGCACAGTCGATTCTTCCGCCATTTGCAGAAATTATCGGGACCATTGGTTCCTCTCTGCTGCCTCCGCTGACCAGCATCCTGTCATCGCTCAATGAAAATGTGATTCAACCTCTGATGCCGGTTCTGCAGTCGATTGCGGAAGCACTCCTTCCACCGATTGTGACGCTGCTGGAGGCAATTACACCGCTCCTCGATCTGCTCAAACCACCATTGGAGTTTATTGGAGAGATGATATCGGCGATAGCAGCCGGCTTAGGAGAGATGATCAATTTCATAGCCGGCGGAATTGGCGATGTAGTTGATTTCTTCAGTGGATTCTTTGGCGGCGCCGATGAAAGCAAGGAAGCGGTGGATGAGCTTGGCAGCTCGATGAAAGAACTTGGTGAAATACCAGATGCAGAAATCTCTATTGGAACAAAAGCAGACGTTAGTGGCTCCAAAGAGATTATAGAGCAGCAGGATGCGATGACACTGGGGTCTCAAAAGACGCAGGAAGAAATTGCAGCAGATCAGGAAGAAATTGCAAAGGGATTAAAGGCATTGTCTGATCAGGCTGATCTGACCTACAGCCATATGGGAGAGAAATCAACTGCGCTGTGGAAGCAAATGCAAGAAGAAGCGGCCGTGGGATCCCAGGCAATCATCAGCAGTCTAAGGTCAATTAACAGCAGTGCAAATGTAGCGGTATCATTCAATGTTCCTCACAATGCAAAGGGCACTGATAGTTTCGAGGGCGGTCTTACTTACATGAATGAGGAAGGCGGCGAGCTGGCTCTCCTGCCATCAGGCACAGCCATCATTCCGGCAGATCGCAGCGAACAGCTTATTGATGGTATTGTGACGAATAATGCTAATGATAATCGTACCTGGGCATTTTCTCCGAATGTGGTGATCCAGGTTACCAGTGATGCGGATATGAGTGTGGTTGAAAAGATAGAAGAAAAGCTCCGGGAGCTGTTCCCAGAACTGTACAAAGAAATGCAGGAAGCTGATTATGCGAACCGTGCGCTTCAGGCAGGCTATGCATAAAGGGGGATGAATTTTGTATACATTGACGGGACAGAAATGTGGAACAGTCCGCTTTCGGTCAGATGCTGGAATTATTACGAAGGAATCTTTGACAAGGTCGAGCACGATCACGGACAACCCTGTCGAGGGAGGGTCTAATATCAATGACCACGTTTTCCGGAATGCCCAGCAGTTTACGCTGACAGGCGTTGCAGTTTCCCAATCGGCCTACGGCAAACTCGAACAGATGTGGCAGCAGGGGGATATTCTAACCTATATGGGCACTGTGCGTATCGATATGCTGGTGATCCAAAACCTGAGCCAGAATTTTGATGCATCCAACGCCAATGGTTTTGGGTTTACAATAACCCTCAAAAAAATCCAGATTCTCTCCTCTCAGCAGGCATCCACATCCTCCATGATGTCCAGTCAGGATGCGGGAAAAGCTCAGGAAAGCACAACATCGGGAAGTTCACAAACAGCAGCCACCAGTGCAGATGGATTAAAAACGACTGTAACAGAGACGATATCCTCCAGTGCCTATATGGATTATGTCAACAGCTATGCATCAAAACCGCAGCCAAGCGCGGGACCATCCAGCCGAACAACCCCTTCCTACAATGGCTTGCAAACATGAAAAAAGCACAGGACAAAACCTGTGCTTTTTCTCATTGCAAATCAATTGAGATGGAGCTGCTGCTTGAGAGCGTCCTGCAGAACCTGGGAAAAATTGATGTTTTTTTCCAGGGCGGCGGCATTCAGCCAGGCAGGAAGGGTAACCGTACGGTTTACAGAACGATTTACCTTCGCCTGCCGGATGGACGGCATATACACATCGACCAGAACAGCACGTTCATTTTCCTGCAGATTGATTTTGGATAATGGAGTGGGGACAGGAATCTCTTCGCCATCTTCCTCAAGTCCAAACATGACGCAGCCAAGCAGCTCACGGGCAGACAACAGGGCGTCGTTATCATCTACACCGCTGGTGGCCGCATCCAGATCAGGGAAAACAATCGCGATTTCCTGGCCGGGTTCGTAGGTGAAAACAGCAGGGTAAAAATAACGCTCGACTTTTTTCACAACAAGACCTCCTTTTTCAACATCCTGATGACTGCTCTTAATGAGTAATTTCTTATGATGTTGTTCCTTTTGATACGATTGCAACGGTGTACAAAGGGAACATTATAAAAATTAACAATGGACTGCCAATCTTACGCAGAGATACCGCCCAAACGAGACTACGGGCGGTATTTTTGTAGCTTGGCAAGAAAGGAGGAACTACCCCACCGGGGCCTGATGAAAAATCAGGCCCCTTTTTTCATGCTCAAAATCAGGAGGTAAACGTGTATGCCAGATGATAAAACCACAAAAGTCCCGGAGACGGCAGTGCCGGACACCGGGCCGGGCAAGCCCCCGGAACAGGCTCCCGTCAAGGAACCTGCGAAAACCGAACCGCCCACGCCGGAACAGAAGCCCCCGGAGCAGGCCGCAGACAAAGCCGCACCGCCGAAGGATAAGGAGGCTCCCACTTCCGAGAAGGCAGGCGCAGAGAAAAGCCCGAATGTTTCCGTCTATAACTTTTCGGAAATCATGGCCGAGAAGAAAGCGGCGGAAAAAGAAAAAACGCCGGAGAAAGCAGCCACCCCACCGGATAAGGGAAAGGAGCCCGAAAAGCTGGATAAGGCTGTGAAGAAGGAGCCTGACAAAACAGCGGAGTCACCGAAGCGCAGGGGCCGCCCTCCGAAGGAGACGCAGGCGAAAACTCCGGCGGACAAGAAAAAGACCGCCCCGGCAAAAGAACCCGCCGCTCCGAAGAAAACTTCCATCTGGAAGGAGGCTTTGGACAAGGCCACCGGGAACAAGGAAAAGGCCCCGAAGGCTCCTGCCCCGAAAAAGGCGGCGGACAAGGGTTCTACCGCTGTGAAGCCTCCGGCCCCGGAACAGCCGAAGCCGCAGGAGCCGCCCAAAGAAGCGCCCCGCCGTGGGGAGGAACAGATCGTCTATATCAAGCTGGACGAGCTCCACGCTTTCAAGAACCACCCGTTCCAGGTGCGGGACGATGATGAAATGCGGGCAATGGTGTCCAGCGTCAAGGATAAGGGCGTCACCCAGCCCGCTATTGTCCGGCCCCGGGAGGACGGCGGCTATGAGATTGTCTCCGGCCACCGCCGCCAGAAGGCCAGCGAGCTTGCCGGATTTGCGGATATGCCCTGTATCGTCCGCAACCTGACGGACGACGAGGCCATCACGCAGATGGTTGAGGACAACTTAAACCAGCGTGAAGAAATCCTCCCCAGTGAGCGGGCAAAGGCGCTGAAAATGCAGCTTGAAGCCATCAAGCACCAGGGCTCCCGCACTTCGGGCCAGATTGACCCGAAGGACGCAGGCAAACGCTCCAACGAGATTGTAGCCGAGCGGAACAAAATGGCGGTCAAGCAGGTACAACGGTATATCCGGCTCAATGAGCTTGTCCCTGACCTGATGGCCCTCATGGACGCAAAGAAGCTGGGCTTTACGACTGCCGTGGAGCTCTCCTATATCAGCAAGAAGAACCAGAACTATATCGCCGTTGCCATCGACAGCCAGCAGTTTGACGCCGAAGTGTCCTATACGAACAACAACCAGCCGAGCTCGCCCCAAAATGTTACGCTGGAGCTTGCTGGTAATGAGGTCATGACGGCCAAATGGGATGCCGTGACGGATGCTGAGGGTTATGCTGTGCGTATTTATCAGAAGCAGAGCGATGCTACTTTTAAGGACACTGGTTTCGGCTATGACCTTGATAAGAATACCACTTCTATCGACATGGCGCTGACCGTGGGCGGGACAGAAACGGCAGAATCCGAAAACCTGTCCGCAAACGAAACCTACAAGGTGGGCGTGAGGGCGTACAAGACCGTCGAGGGCGGTAAGTATTACAGCGAGGAAAAAGCATCTGAGGGTAAACTTCTGCCCGAATATACACCGCTGGCTCTGACGCTCTCCGTGAATGGTAGCAAATGCACAGCCGACGAAAACGGCGTATACCATGCCTATGTCGGCGATGACTCGAATACGTTGACGGTAAGTTGCACTGACAACACCAATGCAACTTTCAAAGTCACAAGAATGGACAAGACTACCAACAACGAGATTACGGCGAGCCAGGATGGTAGCTATGCAATCCCCGACTTTGAGGGCAGTCTGATGTTCAAAATCGATGGCATTTCCAATATTACAGGCAGCTCCGCCACGGATGTGACCAGCGTATTCCTGCTGGTAAGCGTGGACAAAACAGCACCCGTGCTGACGCTCTCCGCTCCGGTGTTCTACGCAGACAATGCTACGGGCGGCTATGAAATCACCGGCACGGCAGACGCGGGAAGCGAGATCTTTTACGGCGATAATAAGGAGTCTGTGTACGCCGACAGCGACGGAACCTTTACCATTCCCGGTACGCTGGATGAAAACAGCGGTGTTCTCTCCCTCTGCGCACAGGACAGTGCAGGGAACAAATCCACATCGCGGTTTGCGCTGATTACGAAGCAGAACACCGCTACCGAGTTCATCGTCACCTTTGACGGAAACGGCGGTACGCCCTCTGTCGGCAGCATGACCACCACCAATCAGAAGCTGACCTCTCTGCCCAGCGCATCCCAAAGCAAGCACAGCTTCGACGGCTGGTACACCGAAAAGAGCGGCGGCATAAAGATCACGACGGATACCGTATTCCATGCAGATACCATCGTCTACGCTCACTGGACGTACACCGGCGGCGGTGGAGGTTCCTCCTCCGGCGGCTCATCTTCCAATGATGGGGAGGATTCCGTTAACAACGATGCCACCATCATCCAACGCCCCGATGTGAACGAACCCAATGTCCCCACCACGGCACAGAGTGAGAAGGTCAAGACAGATGCTAAGGGCAATGTGACCATTACCAATCCCATGGTATCGGATGCCATCAAGGCAGCAAAGGATGATACGAAAAAGCATGGTAATCAGAAAAATGGTGTTGCGGTGGAAGTCCCTGTGGAGATTGATAAGAAGCTGGACGGTCTACAAATCACGCTGAAAGCGGATGCACTGGATACTTTGGTGAAGGAAAATGTCAAGCGCTTCACCATCGACACAGACCGGATGACCGATTTCGACTTCACCTTGGATACCCTCAAGGAGCTGAACCGCCAGACCAGCGGCGACATTATCTTGAAGGTGAAGAAAACTACCGTTTCCTCTATTGAGGCAAAGGCGACTATCGGAAATCGCCCCGTTTATGACATCTCCCTGTGGGAAGTCAAAAACGGCAAGGAAACCAAGCTGAGCAACCTGAATGGAAAGACTATCAGCATTGCCATTCCGTACACACCGGCAAAGAACGAGCAGCCCGGCAACCTCTATGCGGTTTCTGTGGATGGAAATGGTAAGCCCCAGTGGATCACCAAGTCCAGCTATGATGCCGACCAGAAGGCAGTCATCTTTGAGCTGATACAGCCCGGTGTTTACGGCGTGGGCTATGATGCTAAAATGCCAGCCTTTACCGACATCGAAAATCACTGGGCTAAGGATAACATTCTCTTTGTGGTCAGCCGCGGGCTGCTGAATGGCACCAGCGAAACCACATTCAGCCCCAATACCGGCATGACCAGAGGAATGTTTGTCACCGCTCTTGGACGGCTGGCGGGTGTTGATCCTGCTGATTACCAGAGTGGCAAATTCACCGATGTGAAAGCCGATGCCTACTATGCACCGTATGTCAACTGGGCGGCAAAGACCGGTATCGTCAGCGGAACAACAGACACCACCTTCGCCCCGGATACCAACATCAACCGGGAGCAGATGGCGGTCATTATGAAGAACTACGCTGCCAAGCTGGGCTACACAGTTCCGAAAGCCCTGGAAGCCGTGACCTTTGCGGACAACGCAAGCATTTCTTCCTGGGCAAAGGAGGCAGTTAAGTCCATGCAGCAGGCGGGCATCCTGGCGGGCAAGACGAACAATCGCTTTGACCCTGCAGGAACCGCCACCAGAGCCGAAGTCGCCACCGTCCTGCGGCGGTTTGTGGAAATCATCATTGACCCGCAGACCGCAAACGGCTGGCAACAGAATGACAGCGGCCAGTGGAGCTATTACAAAAATGGGAAGCCAGTGAAGGGCTGGCTCTCCGATGACCAGAAGTGGTACTGGCTGGATAAGACGACCGGAATGATGTTTGCCGGCGGCTGGAAGCAGATTGACGGCAAGCAGTATTACTTCTACACCGATGGTTCTATGGCGGTAAATACCACCATAGACGGCAAGACCATCGGTGCGGATGGAGCCAGAAAGTAGTTATTCTACCTGCAAACCAAGAATTAAAACAGGAGGGGCATTCCAAACGACACGGCTCTGCTGGAATGCCCCTTCTACAATAAAAGACTGTTTGCCCGTATAACAACGGACAAAAAACAAAC
>OGRN01001076.1_pt1 | contig 24464 bp, 20 predicted proteins | sample 1553401 | NCBI WGS metagenome assembly OGRN01 (sample SAMEA2580096, study PRJEB22360) | human gut metagenome | biome: human gut; feature: human-associated habitat; material: faeces | place: Denmark | collected 2008/2010 | reverse complement strand
TCCTTTTTTATAGTCGGTGTCCTTTCAGTCACTTCGTGACTTTTGGGACACCCTCATCTGCGTTTCGGGGTGTCCCCATCTGTATTATGCTTCCCATCTGCCGGAGGCTCCGCAGGGCAGCACCAGACCGGTGCTGGTAACGGGAAGCCCGATTTCATGGGATTCGACATGCCCGTGGAAAGGCTTTAGTTCTGTGCCGATCATGTAGGTCAGTACTGCCGGGGCAAGGCCCGTGGTGTAGGAGTTTACCAGGAAGAATAAGGGCTGGTCAGACAGGATTTTTGTACACAGCCGGATCAGCGGATGGATGGCATCCTCGATCTTCCAGATCTCGCCTTTGGGGCCGCGCCCATAGGAGGGCGGATCCATGATAATGGCGTCGTAATGATTCCCCCGGCGGATTTCTCGTTCTACAAATTTTACACAGTCATCAACCAGCCAGCGGATGGGTTTATCTGCCAGTCCGGAGGAGACTGCGTTTTCCTTTGCCCAGGTGACCATGCCTTTGGAGGCATCCACGTGTGTGACACTGGCTCCGGCGGCTGCGGCAGCAAGAGTAGCGCCTCCGGTATAGGCAAACAGGTTTAAGACCTTGACAGGGCGGCCGGCTTTTCGGATTTTTTCTGAAAACCAGTCCCAGTTGGCAGCCTGCTCGGGAAAAAGGCCGGTATGTTTAAAACTGAAAGGTTTCAGATTAAAGGTCAGATCTCTGTAATGGATCTGCCATTGTTTCGGAAGGTCAAAAAATTCCCATTCGCCGCCGCCTTTTTTGCTGCGGTGGTAATGGCCGTTTTTCTGCCGCCAGCGCCGGTCTGTCCTCGGGGTGTCCCAGATGACCTGTGGATCCGGGCGGACCAGAATATATTTTCCCCAGCGTTCCAGCTTCTCTCCTTTACTGCAGTCTATCACTTCATAATCTTTCCATTGATCGGCAATCCACATATTGATTTTATCCTCTCTTAATTGTAATATCGTATCTGTCAGAATTATATCATGAAGAAGCGAAAAAAGGAATTCCTTCCTTTTTGATAGATAATATCTATAAATTGCTTTATTTATAAAAAAACTCGATTTGAATACGAAGAGCAGGCTTTTTATAATAAGGATAGTGGCACTTGTAAAGATGTTTTATTTATTATAGAAAGCTGAAGGTGTATGAAAGATGCTGATTGATCTGCATATGCATGAGATGACATATTCAAAGGACAGTTTCTTGAAATTATCTCAGATTGTAGAGATAGCAAAAGAAAGAGGGCTTGACGGAATTACCATTACGGATCATGATAGTATGGGCCTGAAAGAGTATGCAGCAGAATATTCAGAGAAGACAGGATTCCCGATTTTTACCGGGATTGAATATTTCTCGCTCCAGGGAGATATCGTTGCCTTTGGGATTGAAGAGTATCCAAGAGAGCGTATCCCTGCGCAGGAGTTTATTGATCTGGTTAAAAGGCAGGGCGGCATCTGTTTTGCTGCTCATCCGTTCCGGAATAATGGCAGAGGATTAGGGGAACACTTATGTGAAGTAGAAGGGTTGGATGGCCTGGAAGTATTAAACGGGAGTACATCTGCCGCTGCATGCCGGAAGGCTGCAAAATATGCCGGAAAGCTTGGGCTTCGCACTGTGGGAGCCAGCGACTGTCATGTGCCGGAAAAGGTGGGAGTATGTGCCACCTGGTTTCCGGAGGAGGTACGGACGCTGGAGGAGTTCCTGGAAGTATTCCGGAAAGGCGGATTAAAACCGGCCTGTTATTCCGGCGGCGGTTACCGGGTCCTTGAAATGCGGGAGTATGAAAGGTTCCGTTCGCCAAAGTTGTATGCAGGACAGGTCGGATAAGAGAATCGCGTGAAAAAATATTTTCATAAATCATGTAAAAGCCATTTACCTTTTTGCGGCATAATGATAGAATGTGTCTATAAGTGTTGAAGGTAATATGGCGGAAAGGAAAGGCGAGATATTATGATTACAGTCAACGCTATGGGTGATAATTGCCCGATCCCGGTCATTAAGACTAAAAAGGCAATGCAGGCGCTTACAGGACCTGAGACGATCGAAGTACTGGTGGACAATGAGATTGCTGTCCAGAATGTAACCAAGATGGCATCCAGTTCCGGAGGACAGGTTTCTTCCGAAAAACTGGGAGATGCTCAGTTTAAGATCACGATCCAGATGGAAGGGGCTCCGGCAGCAGATGATACAGAAGAAGTATCCTGCACTCCGGACAACAGAGGAAATCTGGTCGTTGCCATTTCTTCTGATCGTATGGGAAGTGGAAATGATGAGCTTGGCAAAGTTCTGATCAAGAGCTTTATTTTTGCTGTTACCCAGCTGGATACACTGCCGAAGACGATGCTGTTTTACAACGGCGGTGCCACACTGACGACGGAAGGCTCAGATTCTCTGGAGGATCTGAAGTCCCTGGAAGCTCAGGGAGTGGAGATTCAGACATGTGGAACCTGTCTGGACTACTACGGGCTGAAAGAAAAACTTGCTGTCGGATCAGTGACTAATATGTACAGTATTGTTGAGACACTGGCTGGAGCATCCAAGATCATAAAACCTTAACAGGGAGTATTTTGTGAGATAATTATGTTTAAAAGAATCCACAGGAAACGCCGCAATATAAAAAAGAAGGCTTTTCCTGTGGTTTTTTTATGGGCAGATCCACGGGCGTCTGTGACGTTAGGAGAGGAGGAAAGGAGTTATTATGATTTCTGATGTCAAATTAACCAGTTTAAGCAAGACTTCAGGCTGAGCGGCCAAAATAGGTCCTGAGACCCTTGCCCAGGTTCTGGGTAAGCTGCCGAAGTTTCATGATGACAATCTCATCGTCGGAATTGAAACGTCCGATGATGCGGCAATATATAAAGTAACAGATGAGATAGCAATGATACAGACGGTGGATTTTTTCACACCGATCGTAGACGACCCATATATGTTTGGGCAGATTGCCGCAGCAAATTCATTAAGTGACGTGTGGGCGATGGGAGGAGAACCCGTTGTTGCGCTGAATATTGTAGGATTTCCAAACTGTCTGGATCCGGCCATCTTAGGAGATATCCTGGCCGGAGGGGCAGATAAGGTAAAAGAAGCAGGCGCGGTTCTCGTAGGCGGTCATTCGGTACAGGATGATGAACCGAAATACGGACTATGTGTGTCAGGGTTTGTGCATCCGGATAAGATTTTTAAAAATTATGGATGCCGGCCCGGGGACGTACTGGTGCTGACCAAGCAGATCGGAAGCGGAATCATTAATACTGCCGTAAAGGCGGAGATGGCATCGCCGTCCGCGATCCGGGAAGCGCAGACCGTTATGGCGTCCCTGAATAAAAAAGCCAAGCAGGTAGTGGAAAAGTACGACGTATCCGCCTGTACAGACGTTACCGGCTTCGGGCTTTTAGTCCACGGCGTAGAAATGGCCGAGGCCAGCGAAGTTACGCTGGAATTAAAGGTAAAAGATGTCCCTTATCTTGCTGATGCGATTGATTATGCAAAGATGGGACTGGTGCCGGCAGGCGCCTATAAAAACAGGGGATATTCTATCGGCAAGGTGGAAACAGGAGGCATAGAAGAGCATTATCTGGATCTCCTTTATGATCCCCAGACTTCCGGCGGACTTCTGATCAGTGTATCTCCGTCACAGCTTTCCCAGATGATGGCAGATTTTGCCGCAGCACAGATGGAGACAAAGGTGGCAGTGATCGGAGAGGTCAAAGAAAAAAGTGATAAATTGATTCGCTTGATATAAGAGAGGAAACGTAGAATGAACAAGAATGTGTATTACCGGCAGATCCCGAAGGTAGACATTTTACTGGAGGACGAACGGATCCGGCAGATGATCGAAAACTATAGTAAGGATACGGTCATGGAATCCATCCACATTGAGACAGACCGGCTGCGGGCATTTATCGGCAGCTGTGAGGAAGAAGAGCAGATCGAAGCAAGGATCGAAGGCCTGGTCGGAGAGATCGGGCGCACGGTAGAGGCCATGCATACGCCCAATATGCGTCCGGTGGTCAACGCCACAGGAACGATCCTGCATACGAATCTGGGAAGAGCGCCGATCAGTCCTGAGCATATGAAACGAATTGCTGAGGTGGCAAGCGGTTATTCCAATCTGGAGTACAATCTGGAGGCCGGAAGACGCGGAGAGAGGTATTCACATTTTGAGGACTTATTGTGTAAGCTGACCGGTGCAGAAGCAGCTATGGCTGTCAATAATAATGCGGCCTCTGTGATGCTGATCTTAAGCTCCCTGGCAAAAGGCGGCGAAGTCGTGGTCTCCAGAGGAGAGCTGGTGGAGATCGGAGGAAAATTCCGGATCCCGGATGTAATGGAGCAAAGCGGGGCAGCCCTGGTGGAAGTAGGAACGACGAACAAGACCCATTATGATGACTATAAAAATGCGATTACTGAGGAGACAAAGGCACTCCTGAAGGTGCATACCAGCAACTACCGGATCGTGGGATTTACGGAGTCAGTAGAGATCGATGAGCTGATCGGTCTGGCAAGAGAACACGACCTCCCGATCATCGAGGATCTGGGAAGCGGCGTGCTGGTAGATCTTCAGAAGTACGGTCTGACTCATGAGCCCATGGTGCAGGAGTCCATCGCCAAAGGGGCGGATGTGGTCTGCTTCAGCGGCGATAAACTTCTGGGAGGTCCCCAGGCCGGGATCATTATCGGAAAGAAAAAGTATATTGATCAGATGAAGAAAAACCAGCTGACCAGGGCGCTTCGGATTGACAAGTTTACGGCGACGGCTCTGGAGCTGGTGCTGCAGGAGTATCTGTCAGAGGAAACGGCTGTCCGCAATATACCAGTTCTGCGCATGATTACGAAACCGCTGGAGGAGATTGAAAAAGAGGCGAAGAACTTAAACCGGATGTTAAGGCGCAGTGGTTTTTCGGCTCAGTTCCAGGTGGTGGAGTGTGAATCTCAGGTGGGCGGCGGTTCGCTTCCGCTGGAGCGGATCCCAAGCTATGCGGTGGCAGTGCGGCCGCAGAAGATGAGCGTTCCTCAGATGGAGGAGCGGATGCGGCATCTTGCAGTGCCGATCATACCAAGGACGGCTAACGATACCATCCTTCTGGATGTAAGGACGATAGACCACCGGCAGTTTAAAGTGATAGCAGATCAATTTAGGAGCATGGAAGATGAAGAATATAATCATAGGAACGGCGGGACACATTGATCATGGAAAGACGACGCTGATCAAGGCGTTGACCGGACGGAACACAGACCGCTGGGAGGAGGAACAAAGAAGGGGGATTACCATTGACCTGGGATTTACTTACTTTGACCTTCCAGGCGGTGACCGGGCCGGGATCATTGATGTGCCCGGACACGAGAAATTTATCAATAACATGGTTGCAGGAGTGGTAGGGATGGACCTGGTTCTCCTGGTCATTGCGGCAGACGAGGGTATTATGCCGCAGACCAGGGAGCATATGGACATTCTGGGACTTCTGGGAATAGAAAAGAGCATCATCGTTTTAAATAAATGTGACCTGGTAGATGAGGAATGGATTGAACTGGTGGAGGAAGAGATCCGGGAAGAACTTTCGGGAACCTTCCTGGAGCATGCGCCGGTGGTGAAGGTATCGGCAGCCACCGGGCAGGGACTGGACCATCTGGTTCAGGTGATCCAGCAGATGGCAGATCAGGAAGTTGTGGCAAAGGATATCCATACGATTCCAAGACTCCCGATCGACCGGGCATTTACCCTGTCCGGATTTGGGACGATCATTACAGGGACACTGGTATCTGGGACCATCCGGAAGGAAGATACGCTGGAGATGTATCCGATCGGGAAGGAATGTAAGATCCGCAGCATCCAGGTTCATGGGGCAGACCAGAAGGAATGCTATGCCGGGCAGCGGGTGGCCATTAACCTTTCTAATGTGAAGAAAAAGGAAATCAAGAGAGGCTGCGTCCTGGCGCCGCCGGACAGTATGAAGAATACGGATCTTCTGGACGTGAAGATGAACATCCTGGATTCTTCTATGCGAGTGCTGACCAACCACTCCAGGCTTCATTTTTTTACAGGGACCAGCGAGATCCTCTGCCGCGCAGTTCTGCTGGATAAAGAAGAGATCGGGCCGGGAGAGAGCGGCTATGTGCAGCTTCGGCTGGAGGAAGAGATTGCCGTGCGCCGGGGAGATAAGTTTGTGGTACGGTTTTATTCGCCGATGGAAACCATCGGAGGCGGTGTGATCCTGGAGCCAAATCCGGGAGTAAAGAAACGCTTCCAGCCAAGTGTGATCGAAGAGCTTAAGCGTAAAGAGTCGGGCTCTACGGCAGATGTGATCGAGATGCATGTGAAAAAGCATGGGGACACCCTGATCACCCTGGCCGAACTTGCGAAGCTGACGGCGCTTTCCATAGACGAAGTGAAGGCGGACGTGGAAGAACTGAAAGACCAGGGGCTTGTAACGGCATTTGAGATGAGGAAAGACACATACGTGTGGCATGCGGACTCCGTCCGCGAAGCACAGCAGACGCTGGCAAAAGCGCTTGAAACATATGAAGAGAAATATCCCTATCGCTACGGCATGAAAAAAGCGGAGATACAGACTATGTATTTCCAGAAGATCAAGCCTAACGTATTTGACCGTATTGTGGAATTTTTCGTGGAAAAGGGCAGTATCAGAAGAAACGGAGAGTTTTTGTGCACGCCGGAATATGAGGTGAGAAAAGACAGCACCTATCAGAAGGTATCAGAAAATCTGTTGAGTGTCTTTGAAAAGGCAGGCTATGATTTTGTGCGTTATTCGGAGATCGATCTGAAAGGAGTCTCAAAGGATACGGCGGATGATATTTTAAATATTCTGCTGACGGAGAAGAAGATCGTGCGGGTAACGGAGGAAATGTATACCCTGTCAGAGTACATGGACAAAGCAAAGGAAAAAATACAGGCACATCTTGCCAGGGATCCGCTGATCACGATCGCACAGGTCAGGGATATGTTCGGAACCAGCCGTAAGAGTGCAAAGCCGATCCTTGAATATATGGATGCCTTGAAGATAACCAAGAAGATGGGGGCAGAAAGTGAAAGGGTAGCATACTAATGAATTTGAAACAATTAGAAGCATTTGTCCAGGTGGCAGAAGGCGGAAGCTTTTCAAAGGCGGCAAAGGAATTGTTTTTGACCCAGCCGACCATCAGCGCCCATATCGCCTCGCTGGAAAAGGAGTTAAATGTCCGACTGTTTATTCGTAATACAAAGGAGGTCAGTCTTTCAGAAGACGGCAAGGAGCTTTATAAATATGCGAAGCCGATGCTGGATCTGGAGCGTAAGATCGAGGAGCGTTTCGGAGGGGAAGAAGAGGCAGGAAGGCACTGCGTGACCATTGCGGCGTCTACGGTGCCTGCGCAGTACCTGCTTCCCAGAATCCTGAAAAGATATAATGAAAAGTATCCGGAGGAGCAGCTGAAGATTATGGAAATGGACAGCGCAAAAGTGGTGCTCCGAGTCATTGACCATATGGTAGACGTAGGGCTGACGGGTACGACCCTGGAGAAAAAGCACTGCAAATACATGCCGTTCTACAAGGACCAGCTGGTGATCATCACACCGAATACCGAGAAATATCGGAAGATCAGGGAAGAGTCTCAGGGAGATATTTCCTGGATCTGCCAGGAATCCTTTATTATGAGAGAAGAAGGATCCGGTACGCGTAAGGAAGCGGAGAAACAGTTTGAGCGTGCAGGGATCGAGGTGGATAAACTGGATGTGATTGCAAGTATTGAGAATCAGGAGACGATTAAAAAATCGGTGACTCAGGGACTGGGAATCTCTGTACTGTCAGGACTTGCCTCTAAGGACGAGGTAGAGGAAGGGCATATGCTGGCGTTCCCGATTCCGGGAGCGGACAAGGGCAGAGATATCAATCTGGTTTATAATAAAAACTATCAGCTGACGAGATCTGCAGAGCGTTTTATTAAAGTTGTAAAAGAAGTGTATAAATTAGGGAAGTAAAGAGGGGGAGTCTGGTATAGATGTTTTCTATAACAGGCTCCTTCTATCAACGTTTTTGATTAGACGAATTATCATTTACAGAATATACTAATAGATGGAGAAAAAAACATCTCCCGGAAAGAAAGGATGGAATGATCATGATTTATATGGATAATGCAGCTACAACAATGCATAAGCCCCAGGAGGTGATCGATGCGGTTGTGTCGGCCATGAGCTCTATGGGGAATGCTGGAAGAGGCGTGAATGAGGCTTCTTTGAGCGCATCCAGACTGATCTATGACACGAGAGACAAGCTGTGCCGTTTATTTGGCGGGGAAGATCCGCGCCAGATCGTATTTACTGCGAACTCAACGGAGAGCCTGAATATTGCAATCAAAGGGATTCTGAATCCGGGAGACCATGTGATCGCGACGATGCTGGAGCATAATTCGGTTCTGCGTCCACTCTATGAGATGGAGAAACAGGGCGTAAGGCTGACAATCGTTAAGAGTGATCCGACAGGGCGATTTGACCTGAAGGATATTGAAGATGCGATCGCCCCTGATACGAAGATGATCGTTTGTACCAATGGCTCAAATCTGACGGGAAATTATGTAGACCCGGAGCCGATCGGGACTCTGGCGAGGGAAAAAGGGATTGTGTTTGTGGTAGACGCTTCCCAGACCGCAGGAGTATTTCCAATTGATGTACAGAAAATGAAGATAGATGTACTCTGCTTTACCGGACATAAGGGAATGCTGGGACCACAGGGGACTGGCGGAATGTATGTCCGGAAAGGTTTGAAGATCCGCCCGTTGTTGTCTGGCGGAAGCGGAGTACAGACCTACAGTAAAACGCACCCTTCTGAGATGCCCACCGCTCTGGAGGCGGGCACTTTGAACGGCCACGGCATTGCAGGCCTTCATGCAGCCGTGGAGTACCTGGAAAAAACGGGCGTGGACAAGATCCGCGCCCGTGAACAGGACTTGATGTGGAAGTTTTACGAAGGTGTGAAAGAGATACCGGGCGTTAAAATTTATGGCGATTTCTCATCGAAGAACCGTTGTGCGATTGTGACGCTGAATATCGGTGATTATGATTCTTCCGAAGTGAGTGATGAGCTCCTTACAGAATATGGAATTTCGACCAGGTCCGGCGGACATTGTGCGCCGCTGATGCATGAAGCGCTGGGCACGGTGGAGCAGGGGGCTGTAAGGTTTAGTTTTTCCCACTATAATACGGAGGAGGAAGTGGATACGGCCATCCGGGCGATCCGCGAATTAGCAGAAGAATAAATATCTGCAAGGTATGAGAGGAACAAGGAGGAGAAACATGAATTTATCAGATTCAAAGAAGAAACTGGCTCTGGCCGGTGTAGTATGTGGAATCGTAGCGGCACTTCTGGCATACTTTGGAAATCCGGCGAACATGGCATTTTGTATCGCGTGCTTTATCCGCGATACGGCAGGTGCATTGGGGATGCACCAGGTGGAGACGGTACAGTATGCAAGACCGGAGATCATCGGTCTGGTTCTGGGCGCGTTTCTGATCTCTGTAGCAACGAAGGAGTACCGTTCAACGGCGGGGGCTTCCCCGATGATTCGTTTCCTGCTGGGAATGATCATTATGATCGGTGCGCTTGTATTTCTTGGGTGTCCGCTGCGTATGGTGATCCGTATGTCAGCCGGTGACCTGAATGCATGGGTTGCCCTGATCGGGTTTATCCTGGGGATCGCGACCGGCGTATTTGCTCTGAAAAAGGGCTTCAGTCTGGGGCGTGCTTATGTGGCGAATAAAGAAAGCGGGGCAGTCATCTCTGTGATTGTTGTCGGCATTTTGATTCTGGCGCTTTTCACCACTCTGTTAAAGAGCAGTGAGACGGGACCGGGCAGTATGCATGCACCGGTGATCGTGGCTCTTTTGGGAGGCCTGGTGTTCGGAGCATTTGCTCAGAAATCCAGAATGTGTTTTGCCGGAAGTATCCGTGATATTATTTTGATGAGAAATTTTGACCTGATCTGTGTGATCGGCGGACTGTTTGTCGTTATGCTGGTGTTTAATATTGCGACAGGGCGGTTTGTGCTGGCGTTTGATACACCGGGGATCATTGCGCATTCCGAGCATCTGTGGAATATCCTGGGAATGTACACGGTAGGATTTGCGGCGGTGCTGGCAGGTGGATGCCCGCTTCGTCAGCTGATTCTGGCAGGCCAGGGATCTTCTGATGCAGCTATGACTGTGGTTGGAATGTTTGTAGGCGCGGCTTTGTGCCACAATCTGGGACTGGCTGCCAGTGGAACAGCGCTGGACGCTGAGACACAGGAGGTTGTAGCCGGGGCAGTACCATTTAACGGAAAGGTTGCATGTATCATCTGTATCGTTCTTTTGTTTGTAATCGCATTTACAAATAAAAGACAGGTTGAAATGAATAAGAAAGCGTAGTATCCTAGGAAAGAAGGTAACAATATTAAGGAAGTAGATGCAAGAGGATTATCCTGTCCGGAGCCGCTGATGCTGACGGCCGAAGCGCTGAAGGGCGCGACGGAGCCGGTGAAGGTGCTGGTGAACGAGGCTCATCAGAAGACCAATGTGGAGAAATATGCCAGGGATCACGGGAAAAAGGCGACGTCGGTGGAGAAGGACGGATACATCGAAGTGGTGATTGAGTAAGATGAGAAAAAAAGAACTGAAACTGGTGGTAACTTTTCATACAACAGCTGATGCCATGGCTATGGAAAAGGTCTGTAAGGAGCAGAATGCCCCGGGGCGGATCATTCCAGTGCCGAGGGCTATCTCAGCGGGCTGCGGACTTTCCTGGTGTGCGGATCTTTCCGACAGAGAGAAGATTGCGGCGGTGATGAAAGAAGCCGGGATTGAGGAAGAAGCCATGCATGAGTGTATGGTGTAATGACCGGGCGTTATGAACAAATATTTGCCGGCAGGATTTTCCTGCCGGCTCTTTTTTTGTAAAAATTGACTGAAAATATAAAGAAAACTTTTAAATAATAAAACAATATGATATTCTGGAGACAGAGAGTTTTTCTTTATCGTATTTATAGGATGAAGGGAGGGATTATTGACGATGAAGAGAATAAAGTACGGAAAAAACAGGAAGTTCCAGGCGGCAGCCATTGCTTTTGTGCTGGCATTCTCATTGTGCGCGTCTCCGCTTTTTGGCAGTGCGGCTTATGCAGAGGAGCCTGAGACGAAAGGGGAACAGACAGAAGAAACAAAAGTGCAGGAAGAAGAGGTGTCAGAAGCGCCCACGGAGGAAGTGACAGAAGATGCGGCAGAAGATGTAGCAGAAAATGTGATAGGAGAAGAGCAGTCAGAGATGAGAGAAGAGGCTGCGGATCAAACGGAAGAACGGCCAGCAGATGTCAGAGAGACTGGGGAAGAATCAGCGGAAGGTCCAGTGGCCGGAGCATCTCCGCGGCTGGTATATGGAGACAGCACCCTCAGTGATGCAGATGCTTTCGTACTGCTGATGTTTGGGGATGGTTTCACGAAGGACGAGCAAGATAAATTTTATTCGGAATCAGAACGGATTGCCGAGTATGTCATGGACACGTCGCCATGGGATGAATTTGCAGATACCATCAAAATTTATGCATTAGGCGTGGTATCAAGGGAATCCGGAGCAAAGGGAGACAATGCTATCAATCAAGAACAGGCGGATGCGGATACGAGGGATACTTATTTCGGGGCATCCTTCTGGAGCGGAGGAATGCAGCGCCTGGTATCGGTGGGGAGCGAAGGAATGACCAGAGCTAGGGCGTTGACGCAGGAGTATCTTCCAGAGGCGGATTATAATGTGATCGTGGTAAATTCCCAGACTTATGGTGGAAGCGGTGGGAGCATCTGCGTGGCTTCCCTGAATAACGAATCGTTGGAGATGATGCTCCATGAGTTGGGACATACGGTGGCGGATCTGGCAGATGAGTATTTTGCAGGAGCCAGCTATGCCCGTGAATATGCGAACATGACGGCTGAATCAGATCCGGAGAAGGTCAGATGGTCCAGATTTATCGGGAAAAATGGAGTTGGTGTCTATGAGTATGACAACGGTGGGGACGGCTGGTATCGTCCGCATCAAAATTGTAAAATGCGGTTCCTGGGAAAACAGTATGAGTACTGTGAAGTGTGCAAGGAAGAGCTGCGGAAGGCATTCTGCCAGGATTCTGATGTAACAAAATTGTTCTTCCAGCCTTATGCGGACATGTTTTATGAGAGCGACACTGGAAAGGACATGAAAGAATACTTTATTCTTCGCCGGGGAGAAAATGAAATTACGGGTGAGCGACTTGGCGACCTGCTGACTTTGACGTATAAAGATAGTGACGGAACGGTGGTAGAAGGGATCCCATCTAAGGCAGGTACCTATACGATTGAGGCGGTGTTTAAAGGGGACAGCACGTATGAAGCCTGTAGCCAGACGGCCGAGTATACAATCGAATTGCCGGATCTGATCACCCTCTCTGCTGAATCCAAGGTTTATGACGGACAGCCCGCGAAGATTACTTGTGATGTAGACTATGATGGAGAATATACGGCAGAGATGCATTATACAGGGACGATCCCTTATGCAGCCGAGATCACGAATGATTATGACAGTGATGAGGCGCCAATCAAACCGGGACGGTATACGGTAACCCTGACGGTGAAAGATAAAGATGGAGTGGCAATCAGCAAGAAATCACAGGATTTTGAGATTTCTTTTAAGGCGACTACGATTGCAAATCACGATACTAATGACTATCCGGGAGCTATGCCTTATTATAATAACAAGACGATCGTGTTTACCGGAGAAGGATTTACGGCTGATGAGCAGGACGAATTTGAGGAAATTGCGAAACAGTATGTGGACTATTTCCGGAATACAGAGCCATATAAAGAGGCGGATCTTTATTTTAACTACCATACAGTGGAGGCAGTGTCTGACCGGTCAGGAATAGGAACTGAGCCTTCGGAGGATACCTATTTCCGTCTTTCCTATGATGAAAACGGCAGGATCGTAGCGCAGGACGGCGACTATCCTACCCAGGGGGCTATGTATATCGGTAACAATGTGATTACATCATACTACAAAGCCACCGTTGTGATTGTGAATGATAAAGCCGTAAAAGAGGGTGCTACTGTTACAAACAAGCGTTTTACGATCTATGCAACACCTGATGAATCGGGAATGCAGTATGCGGCAAACGAGCTGCTGAATTATTTTACTTCACAGCCAGAGGGATATGTGGCTTCAACAGATGGGGAAAAGGCGGCACAGAGGAAGGAGTTTTTGAAGGCGTTGTACTATACTTGGTATGGAACGGATTATGCGCCTATTCTGAGCCGTGCTTATGACGAAACTTTTGTAGCAAACGGGAAACCTATAGATCTGGCACCGTATTTCCATGCATATGTGTTGGACAAAGAGGTTCCTGATATTACATTTAAGATGACGTATTATACGGATCGGGACGGTCAGCCGGGAGAGGAACTGTCGGAAGTGCCAGCCAAGGCGGGAACCTATCATGCCCGGGCAGAGTTTATTCCGGAAGGGGGAGCCTGGTCGCAGGAGGTTCTGGTGGATGGCGTGGCTTATCATATTCCGCTTTCCAGAGGATGGACGACCTATACGATACAGCCCACGGCTTCAGAGGAAGATCCTTCGGTAAATCCTCCGGCGGATCCATCCATCAAAGATCCGGATAAGAGAGAACCGGACGGTCAGCAGGATGCCGGAAAACAGAACCTGACAAAGATGAAAGCGACCCGGGGGAAGACAGGGGATGAAAGCCAGATACTCCTTTACTCGTTACTTTTGGGAGGTTCCATGTTGGCAGCAGGCACAGTACTTCTAAAAAAACGTAAGAGATAACGTCAGGCAGAAGATGCCTGAAGAAAGCCGGATACCCGTATCAGCACGGGAATCCGGCTTTCGGCTTTTTGCACGTTGAAAACGACCGTTCCCTCGGAAAAATCTGCCGTTTGGACGAAAGCTATTGAATCAAATTTCCAAATAGTTAAAATATAGACATAGCATAAGAGCGGAATAAGAGATAAAGGAAGAGAGAAAAAGAAAGAGGGAACAAAATGGAAAAGAAAAGAAAGATTTCAATATCTTTGACAACACAGATTCTGATCGCCACAGTAGGCGGTATCGTGTTCGGGGCTCTGGTAGGACCCTGGGCTGAAAATCTGAAATTTATCGGTGATATTTTCTTAAGACTGATCCAGATGTCGGTTGTGCTTCTGGTTATGTCTTCTGTGGCAGCAGCCGTGGGAGGCGGAGACGGAAAAGATGTAGGTAAGATGGGAGTACATACCATCAAATGGATTGTATTTTTTACTGCAATTGCCGCAGTGCTGGGAGTTGCGTTATCCATGCTGGTAAAACCAGGGCTTGGAATTGACCTTTCAGGGGCAGAGGAAGTGACTGAGAAAGCAGTTGAAGCCACATCCCTGCAGGAGACACTTTTGAACTTTGTGCCGACAAATGTGATTGAGTCCATGGCAGACGGCTCCATGGTGCCATGTATCGTGTTTGCGATCTTCTTTGGAGTAGCCATGGGAGCATATACACGCCAGAGCGGAAACCGCAATATGGCAGACTGGGTGATCGGCCTGAATAAGGTTATCACAAACATTATCAAAACGGTTATGTACATTGCGCCGGTTGGTATCTTCTGCCTGCTGGCAGATGTGGCCGGATCTACTGGATTTGCAGTTATCATTCCGATGGCAAAATTCCTGGGCGTACTCCTGATCGGCGACGTGATTCAATTTTTGATCTACGGCCCACTCACGGCGGCATTGTGTAAGGTTAATCCATTAAAAATGCCGAAGAAATTCGGAAAGATGTCCTTGATGGCAGTAACTACCACTTCCGGAGCGATCTGCCTGCAGACAAAGATGGAAGACGCGGTGACCAAATTCGGTGTCAGCCGCAAGGTGGCCGATTTTACAGGACCTATTACCATGTCCATGAACAGCTGCGGCGCAGCTATGTGTTATGTGACGGCAATCTTCTTTATGGCGCAGTCCACAGGAATTGAGATGAACGTTTACCAGATGGGAATGGCCATCCTGTTGTCCTGCCTGATGTGTATGGGTACCATCTCCGTTCCCGGAGGTTCGGTGATCGTCTATACATTCCTGGCATCGTCACTCGGCCTTCCGATGGACAGCATCGCAGTCCTGATCGGAATTGACTGGTTCGCCGGAATGTTCCGTACATTGATGAACGTAGACGTAGACGTCATGGTGGGAATGCTGGTAGCCAAAAAACTGGGCGAATTAGATCTGGATGTCTATAATGACAAAAAGACCGTCGCATACGAATAAGCCATTTTCTAACAAATCATACATAAAACTTTCATTGGGGACGGGGGATTTTCAGAAATCCCCCGTCCCCAATTGAATTATCCACATTACAATCCCCGGAATTTATCCACATCCTGGGGATTATTTGTGTTCGTGAATGGCGGAACGGCTGGTTTTGTGGTATGATGGTTGAAATGAGAGTGAGTGAAGGATGTAAGAGTCGGAGGGGCGCAAAATGAGGATACATATGGAGAGTCTGGTCTTTGAGGTGACGCTGAATATTGCGCTGCTGGTGCTGGCGGCTACTTTGCTTTCGAAAGTTCAGATTATACAGAATATGATTTCCCAGGAACGACGGAGGGGAATTGGACAGATATTTCTGGCGGCGGTGTTTGGGGCGCTTATTATTCTGTCGGTCTATACGGGAATTGAGATTAATGGATACAATATGAACACCAGGGTGATCGTGTCCATTGCGGCAGGAATCCTGGGCGGCCCGGTGGTGGGAATGTACGCTTCGGTGATCGGGGCGGCTTATGTTTATTTTTTTTCGGGGGCGCAGGCTTTTGCCATGGCATCCGCGTTTTCTACGGTGTTGTTTGGCCTTCTGGGAGGAGGTTTCTATCCGTATTTCCAGAGAGGGAAATGGAAGTACCGGGATCTGTTTTTCCTGACTTGTTTTGCGGAAATCTGTGATCTGGTCATTCTTCTTCGTATGGTCAGCCCTTTTTCTCTGGCACTGGAAACTGTGATTCAGGCAGGACCCCTGATGACGGTTATGAATTCAATCGGGATTCTGTTATTTATTTCCAGCTTCAACAACATTTTTATCCGCCAGGATATCGAGAGCAGCCGCCAGCTTCAGAAAGCCTCTGAGCTGGCAAAACGATGCATCCCGCTTCTGGGAAAAGGACTCCAGGATGAAAAAAATATGAAGGAGCTGGTGAAGGTGCTGCTGGAAGCCAGCGGATGGACAGGAGTGATCGTGACAGACAGAACGAGGATCCTGGCCTGGGAACAAAAAGAGCCGGAGCCGGAAGAAGAAACGGACCCGGTGTGGCCGGGAAGCCTGCCGGGCCGGGACGGGAGTGCAAAAGAGGGAGGGGAGAAAGAGCTGCAGGGAAACCTTCCCAAGCTGGATCAGATCCCGGAGATCGGCCTGGAATCCATGGAAAAAGGAGAACTGAACATTGCGTATAAAGTACCAGAAAACAGTACCTGGTATGAATGGATGAAAGAGTACTCCATGGCCGCCGCCCCATTTATGATCGATAAAGAAGCGGTAGGGTGCCTGATTGTCTGGACCAGGAGGCAATGGGTGTTTCGGCAGAGTGATGTGGAGCTTTTGCAGAACCTGGTGGGGATAGCCTCTGCGCAGCTTGCCATGTCTGAGCTGGAGCAGCAAAGACATCTGCGACAGGAGGCAGAGTTTAAGGCGCTGCAGTTTCAGGTAAATCCACATTTTCTGTTCAATGCGCTTAATACGATTTCCTATGTCATCAGAGAAAATGGAGAGCGGGCCAGAGAACTTCTGGTAATCCTCGCCGATTACTTCCGGTATAATCTGGGAGAGGGGCGGTACATGGTGCCGATGGCAGAAGAGCTTAAGCATGTACAGGACTATCTGGAAATCGAAAAAGCAAGATTTGAGGATAAGCTGGAGATAACCTATGAACTTCCGGAGCAGATGGAGATCTGGATTCCGACGCTGATCCTTCAGCCTGTTGTAGAAAATGCAGTTCGTTACGGGATTGGAAAGGATGGAAAACGAAAGGTGTATATTCAGATCCGTGAAGAGGAAGACTGTTTCAGAGTCAGTATCCGTGACAAGGGAAAAGGATTTCCGGAAGAAGTGATAAAGAAGCTGGAGAATGACGAGACAGTCGGCGGAAGTATAGGGCTTAATAATGTTAATCAGCGGATGAAGCGGACTTATGGAAAAGACCACGGAGTACAGATCTTCAGTTCGGCGGAAGGAAGCAGTGTGAATCTGTGCTTTATGAAAAAGACGAAACCAGGAAAGGGGGAAAAAGAATGATCAGAATCGCAGTCGTTGATGACGAAAGACCAGCGAGAAGTGAACTGAAGTTTCAGCTGGGAGAGCTGATCCCGGAAGCAGTGATCGAGGAAGGTGATTCGGGAGCAGCCGCGCTTAAGATGGCAGGAGAGGGGAAATATGACCTGTTTTTCCTTGATATTAACCTGGGCGATATCAGTGGAACGGATCTGGTAAAGGCAATCCAGACCATGCAGCCGGATGCCGGCATTATATTTGTGACCGCCTATTCTGAATATGCGGTAGATGCTTTTGAGCTTGGCGTAGAAGATTATGTTATGAAACCCTATGATAAAGAGAGGATCCGGAAGGTTCTCAGCCGGACTATGGAGAAAAGGAAGGACCGTGAAGAGAAAAAGATCCAGAAGAAAATTGCCATCAGCAGTGATGGGAAGACAGTATTTGAAAATATCAGTGATGTCGTCTATATTGAGACATACCGCAGAGGCTGCCTGATCCATACGATGGAGAAGGAATATTTTGAAGGAAAAGGAATCGGGGATTTTGAAAGAAGGCTGGAAGGGAGAGGTTTCTTCCGCTGCCATAAAAGCTACCTGATCAACCTGGAAAAGGTCAGAGAAGTGTTTCCCTGGGGAAATAACAGCCTTGGGATCAAGATGGAGGGGCATGAGGAGACTGTGATCCCGGTAGGACGGGAAAAGACAAAAACACTGAAGAATCTACTGGGATGGTAAAAGCCACTGTATAGCAGAAAAAGGGATGCTATACAGTGGCTTTTAAACACCGTGTACAAAGGTATCCAGAACATGGGGCAGAAGCTTTCCACTATACTCGCTCAATGAATATTTGCCGCGGAACAGCGCCCAGTCGTAAAGAAGAGCCCGTTCGAACATGGCATAGATCTTCATAAGCTCTTTGGCGGTACTGGTATTCTTAAACTCGCCGTTTCTCAGACCGTCCTCCAGGATTTCTGTAATCCATTTAAAATAGAACCGCTTGCTGTCTGACAGGGACTTTTTTCCCTTTGTAGTCAGCTGAGATGAGTAGAGAAAGGCAAGAAGGTCAATGTCTACACTGGTTTCGATCATATAAAACAATTCATGATTCAGAAACAGAAGCTTGTCGTAGGCGGACATATCTGGATCAACCGTGCCGGCCAGCTCTTCGTATTTTTGGTCGAACAGGTCCGACAAAGAATTCAGAAGTGCTTCTTTTCCCTTAAAATAGTGGTAGAACGTGCCTTTTGATGTCTTAGAGGCGGCGATGATATCTTCTACGGTGGTCTGTTCATAACCTTTTTTGTAGAAAAGATTCCAGGCCGCTTTTACGATCCGGTTTTTGGTGGAAACTCTTTTTCGAGGCATCGGTCCCCTCCTTTCTGGTAACTGTCGATGCTGCATAGATGATAGAGAAAAAGCAGAAGCGGATTAGTCTGCTAACCCGCTTCTGCAGCCGTTTTACAAAATATCTTATGTAATAAGATTAGCCTACCTGGAAACCATATTTCAATGGATCTGTAGGATCGATCAGATAGGTAGCAACACCTGTCAGGTAAGCACTTCCAGTGATCATTGGGATGACTGCATCATAGTCAGCTACCTTTGTAGTCTCTTTGATCACGCCTTTGAAGATGCTGCCCATAAAGCTCTCATAGCGGAACTCTTCTCCGACTTTGATCTCGCCCCACTTGTAAAGAGTAGCAAGTTTAGCGCTTGTTCCGGTTCCACATGGAGAACGGTCAGCCATAGCATCACCGAAGATAACGACATTTCTTAAGTTCGCTTTGTCCGGATTTGGTGTCGGTCCATAGAATTCAACCAGGTCGACAGAATCGATGTCAAGCAGCGGATGCTTAACAGGGATCTCTTTGCTGATTGCGTCCAGGATCTTCATACCCAGTGCCTGATAAGCCGGAACCGTCTTTGCGTTGATCTCGCCGATATCAAGCTGTGTGGTGTCAACCAGGGCGAAAAAGCTGCCGCCGAAGGAGATCGTGAATTTGATCTCTTTTCCGTCGATCGTTACGGACTGGTTCTCTTTGTAAACAAATGCAGGAACGTTTGTCAGTGTAACGCTTTCAACCTTTCCGTCCTTTACGATAGCCTTGGTGCGGATCAGTCCGGCAGGAGCGTCCAGAACAACTTCGTTCTCTCCTTCATGAGACTCTACAAGACCAGCCTCGATTGCAACGGTAACAGCGCCGATCGTGCAGTGTCCGCACATGTTCAGGTATCCGCCTGTATCCATGAACATTACGCCGAAGTCAGCTTCTTTGTTGACTGGCTCGCACAGGAAAGCTCCGAACATATCATGATGTCCTCTTGGCTCAAACATCAGAGCGGTACGAACGTTGTCGTAATTTTCCTCCATCCATTTCTTCTTTTCGATCATGGTATTGCCCTGAGGCTCCGGAAATCCGCCGATGACCATACGGCAGAACTCACCTTCGGTATGAGCGTCTACAACCTGAAGAGCTGCCTCAAACCGGTCAAAGTTGACATTCGCTTTTAACTCCATAATCTGTCCCTCCTTAATAATATAGTATGAAGTTTCTTATAGATAAAAACTATAAGGTATTATAAAAACACTTGAAAAACCTCCCCTGGCCTTTCCTGTGTCTTTTACCGAAATCGGGTTTGACAAAAAATGAACGACAGTTTTTTAACAAATAGACCGCGTTCTAGTACCGCGTTCAGTTCTTATTCTTTATTATGGATGAAAGAGCTTGAAAAGTCAATGGTTTTTTGATATTATAAAAACGAATAAAAAGTGTTGAAATATGCGAAAATTTATGTTATGGTTATTGGGCAATAGATGGGGGTAGATGGGTGACTGGTGTGCCTCCTAGTCTTCAAAACTAGTGTGGGGCGTTAAGAGCGTCCTGGGTGGGTTCGATTCCCACATGCCCTCGCCAAAGAAGAAAATTTTCCCGTTAAAAAAATGGCAAGAGTCTTTTATAGATATTATTTATAAACGTTCAATAGAGAATAAGTAAAGGGACTGTCAAGTTTCGTTTTTTACTTATAAAAAAAGAAAAGGAGATATGTGTCATGGGAAACGTACAAATTTTACTGCGCCAGCATGTCGGCGCACCATGTGCTCCCTGTGTTGAAGTCGGAGCGGATGTGAAAAAAGGTACACTCATTGCTGCGCCTACAGGTCTTGGGGCAAATATTTTTTCCAGTGTGTACGGAAAAGTAAAAGAAATTACAGATGACAGGATCATTATTGAACCTGCAGATGAGCAGCCGGATGAGTTTGTCCCGATCGATGTGCCGGAAGATGCCAGCAAGCTGGATATGGTAAAAGCGGCAGGCATCGTAGGAATGGGCGGAGCAGGATTCCCGACAGGCGTAAAGCTGAACATTAATCTTGCAGAGACACCGCTGGCTGAGTTAGATCCGGAGATTAATCCGGAACTGCCGGCAGATTTTAAACTGGAGCACAGCTATATCCTGGTCAATGCTGCTGAGTGTGAGCCTGGACTGGAGCACAACATCAAACAGCTGACCGAGCAGACGGATAAAGTGATCCGCGGTGTGAAATACTGTATGGAGATCACACATGCAGACAAAGCGATTTTCGCGATCAAGAAAAAACATCATGAGGCTATCAAAAAACTGGATGCAGCTTTAAAGGATGAGGCGGACATTTCTATGCACTTCCTGGCTGATATCTATCCGATGGGTGAGGAGCGTGCGGTAGTAAGAGAGTGTCTTGGGGTCAACCTTCTGCCGACCCAGCTTCCTTCAGCGGCAAGATCTGTAGTTGTCAATCTGGAGACGGCTGCAAAGGTTGCAGAGGCTGTAGATGAAAAGAAGCCATGCATTACAAAGAACCTGACTGTGCGCGGCAAACTGAACGGCGGAAATGCTGCTCATGTATTTATGGATGTGCCTGTTGGCGTCAGCGTCGGAGAACTGATCGAGAAGGCCGGCGGAATCGATGGAAAATACGGAGAGATCGTGATGGGCGGAGCCTTTACAGGAAAATCTACAACTGTAGACGAGCCGATCACTAAGACGACAGGAGGCATTCTCGTCAGTGTAGAATTCCCGGATCTTCACGGGGCAAATGTAGGACTGCTTGTCTGTGCGTGCGGCGGAAGTGAAGATCGTATGCGCGAGATCGCAGAAAAGATGAACGGTAAAGTCGTATCTGTCTGCAGATGTAAGCAGGCGATCGAGAGTAAGCCGGGGGCACCGCTGAAATGTCTGCGTCCTGGAAACTGTCCGGGACAGGTAAAGAACAACCTGCAGTTCAAGAAAGATAAATGTGAATACATTATTATCGGCAACTGCTCAGACTGCTCCAATACGGTTATGGCGTCAGCGCCGAAGATGGGACTGAAAGTCTTCCATCAGACAGACCATGTGATGAGAGCAGTGGGACATCCTCTTTACAGATCCTTAAAGATTTCCAAAGAGGTAAGTCAGGATATCGATTTTTAATATCGGTTGACTTTTAGAAAATCTGGTATTACTGCCATGCGCCGTCAGGACAAAAGATCCCCGATTCTTTTTGTCCGGGGAGAGAAGAGAGGACTCCTCCCGGCGGCCGCATGACTGTATATATACAAACAAAGCCCATAAGGGTATGCCTAAACAAAACAAGGAGGGAAAACAATATGTCAATCACAGCTGAAACAGCGAAAGAACATGCTCATGATCCTGCGGTATTGTGTTGCAGAGCCGAAGCTGGAATTACAATTGAGCCGGCAAACCTGGAGGATCCGGCAATCTTTGATGATCTGGTAGATTCTGGATTATTAAACCTGGATGGCTGCCTGACCATTGAAGAAGTATTAGGAGCAAAATTGACAAAAACTTGTGATTCTCTCTGCCCGCTGACTGTTGATGTGCTGGATGGAGTAAAAGCTCCAAGTGCACCTGCAGAAGAGGCAGAAGAGGAAGAAGCACCTGCTGCACCAGCACCGGCAGCTCCGGCACCGGCAGCACCTGTAGCAGGAGGAACATTAAAGATCCATATCGGAGAAGGAAAGGATATTAACCTTGAGATTCCGGTTGGAGCACTTGGCGCAGGCGGAGAAGCAGCTGTTGCTGTACCGGCAGGCGCTGAAAGCACTGTGGCTGGAGCAGAAGCACCGGCAGCAGCTGAAGAAGAAAAAGTTGTAAGAACTCTGACAAGAAAACACTTCAAGATTACTGAGGTTAAGAGAGGACCTGAGACAAAGATCGAAGGAACTACTCTTTATATCCGTGAAGGAATCGAGCAGGAAGTTATCGACAATCAGGAACTGGTTAAAGATTTCCACCTGGAGATTATCACTCCTGATAAATATCACACATATTCAGAAACTATCATGGATGTTCAGCCAATCGCTACAAAAGAAGGCGATTCAATCATCGGTGAAGGTGTTACAAGAGTACTTGATGGCGTTGTTATGATGCTGACTGGTACAGATGAAGGCGGAGTTCAGATCGGTGAGTTCGGTTCTTCAGAAGGATACCTTGATGAGAACATCATGTGGGGACGTCCTGGATGCCCGGATAAGGGAGAAATCTTTATCAAAGGTAACATTGTAGTTCAGGAAAAGACTAACATGGAACGTCGTGGACCTATGGCTGCACATACAGCATTTGACATCATTACTCAGGAAATCCGTGAAGTAATGAAAGAATTAGATGACAGCTTCATCGTTGAAGACGAAGAACTGAAATCTATCCGTCGTCCAGGTAAGAAGAAAGTCGTAATCGTAAAAGAGATCATGGGACAGGGAGCTATGCATGATAACTTCATCCTTCCTGTAGAACCAGTTGGTATCCTTGGCGCAAGAGCTAACGTAGACTTAGGAAACGTACCTGTATGCGTATCTCCACTTGAGGTACTTGATGGATGTATCCATGCATTAACATGTATCGGACCTGCATCTAAAGAGATGTCCAGACATTATTGGAGAGAGCCTCTTGTACTGGAAGCACTTCATGATCCGGAAGTTGACCTTTGCGGAGTTGTATTTGTAGGATCTCCTCAGATCAATGCTGAGAAGTTCTATGTATCTCGTCGTGTAGGTCATACAGTAGAGATGATGGATGCGGATGGTGCTTTCGTTACAACAGAAGGTTTCGGAAATAACCACATTGACTTCGCAAGTCATATCGAGCAGATCGGTATGAGAGGTGTTCCGACAGTAGGTATGTCTTACTGTGCAGTACAGGGAGCACTTGTTGTTGGTAATAAACACATGCAGTACATGGTTGATAACAACAAATCTGAGTCCGGTATTGAGAACGAAGTACTTGGTTGCAATACTCTTTGCCAGGAAGATGCAATCCGTGCACTTGCTATGCTGAAGACAGCAATGGCTGGTGAAGAAGTAAAAGCTGCTGAGAAGAAATGGAATCCAAACGTTAAATCTACAAACGTTGAGCTGATTGAAGAAGCTTATGGCAAGAAAGTTGATCTTGTTGACAATGAGCAGGCACTTCCGATGAGCCAGAAACGTAAAGAGAAATACGATTAATTCCGGGTGACCGTGAATGAATAATGAGCGTTTGAATTATGGAGACAGAATCATTTATATGGAGGGTGTTGTAGTTGACGTTGATGATTGCAGCATCAGCATAGACCTGAAAGGTCGTTTGGGATTCTTCAAAGCTCCGAAGAGAATGTTTATCTGTAATACCGAGCCAAAAGTTGGTCAGGAATTCGGATGGAACATGAGTTTTCCGGAACAATTAGGACCTGAAGTAAATGATAAATATGTCAGTAACATAGAAAAAGAACGACGCAAACAAGAAGAAATGCGCGCACGTTTGGATGATAATAAGGAGGATTAAAAATGAGTTTAACGGTTGTTAAAGGCTTACAGTCTGAAATATTCGTTCCTATTACTCCACCGGCTGTATGGACTCCTGTAACAAAAGAGCTGAAAGATATGTCTATCGCTCTTGCAACAGCAGCAGGTGTTCACAAGAAGAGCCAGGAGAGATTTAACCTTGCCGGTGACTGGACATGGAGAAAGATCGAAAACACTACACCATCTAGTGATCTGATGGTATCACACGGTGGATATGATAACAGTGATGTTAACAAGGACATCAACTGTATGTTCCCAATTGACAGAATTCATGAATTAGCAAAAGAAGGATTTATCAGAGCTTGTGCTCCTGTACATGCTGGATTCATGGGTGGTGGTGGAAACCAGGAGA
>OGRN01001072.1_pt1 | contig 24528 bp, 14 predicted proteins | sample 1553401 | NCBI WGS metagenome assembly OGRN01 (sample SAMEA2580096, study PRJEB22360) | human gut metagenome | biome: human gut; feature: human-associated habitat; material: faeces | place: Denmark | collected 2008/2010 | reverse complement strand
ACGTAGTCAGCATGTCCTGGGCAGTCAACGTGTGCATAGTGACGTTTCTCTGTCTGGTACTCAACGTGAGCTGTAGAAATTGTGATACCACGTTCTCTCTCTTCTGGAGCTTTATCGATATCTTCAAAGTTCTCTGCTGTGTTTCCTGGTACTCTTGCTGCAAGTGTCTTTGTGATAGCAGCTGTAAGAGTTGTTTTACCATGGTCAACGTGACCGATAGTACCGATATTACAATGCGGTTTTGTTCTTTCAAATTTAGCCTTTGCCATTTTGAATATCCTCCTTAAATATATGCTTTTAAAGCATTTTCTAAAAATATTTTACGATTACTCGGCTAGTTTTGATTATATTTCAAATCATACAGTTTTTCAAGCCTTTTTACGCCTTTTTACAAGGAATTAAGCATTTTTGTTGGATAATACCTTCTCCTGTACAGACTTTGGTACCTGCTCGTATTTCTCGAAGAACATTGAGTAGTTACCACGTCCCTGTGTTCTGGAGCGAAGATCTGTAGAGTATCCGAACATCTCTGCAAGTGGTACATAACCATGTACGATCTTACCACCGCCAAGATCATCCATACCCTCGATACGTCCACGACGTGAGTTGATATCTCCAATAACATCTCCCATGTACTCTTCTGGCATTGTTACCTCAACCTTCATGATAGGCTCAAGAAGTACCGGGTCAGCTTTCTTCATAGCGTCCTTGAATGCGAGGGATCCTGCGATATGGAAAGCCATCTCACTGGAATCGACCTCATGGTAAGATCCGTCGTATACGTTAGCGTGGATACCAACAACCGGGAATCCTCCAAGGAGACCTGACTGCATAGCTTCCTCAATACCTTCTCCGATCTTCGGAATGTACTCTTTCGGAATAGCTCCACCAACTACAGTAGACTCGAATTTGAATGTCTCCTCACCGTTAACATCCATTGGCTCAAATTTAACTTTACAGTGTCCGTACTGTCCACGTCCACCTGACTGTTTAGCATACTTGCTGTCAACATCAACTGCTTTTGTGAAGGACTCTTTGTATGCAACCTGCGGAGCACCTACGTTAGCTTCTACCTTGAATTCACGAAGAAGTCTGTCTACGATGATTTCAAGATGAAGTTCTCCCATTCCGGCGATGATTGTCTGACCTGTTTCCTGATCAGTATGAGCACGGAATGTTGGGTCTTCTTCTGCAAGTTTTGCAAGAGATTCACCAAGTTTACCCTGAGAAGCTTTTGTCTTAGGCTCGATAGCGAGCTCGATAACTGGTTCTGGGAATTCCATAGATTCAAGGATTACCGGATGCTGTTCATCACAGATTGTATCACCTGTAGTTGTGAACTTGAATCCGATCGCTGCTGCGATGTCTCCTGAATATACTTTATCCAATTCCATTCTCTTGTTAGCATGCATCTGAAGGATACGTCCAACACGTTCTTTTTTATTCTTCGTAGCGTTCAATACATAAGAACCTGAATTCATAGTTCCTGAATATACACGGAAATATGCAAGCTTACCTACGAACGGGTCTGTCATGATCTTGAATGCAAGTGCTGAGAAAGGTTCTTCATCTGAAGAATGTCTTACTACTTCATTACCATCTTCGTCAACACCCTGGATTGGCGGGATGTCTGTCGGAGCCGGCATATATTCAACGATTGCATCCAGAAGCTTCTGAACACCCTTGTTTCTGTAAGCAGATCCACAGCAAACCGGTACTGCTGTACATTCACAAGTAGCTTTTCTAAGAACTGCTTTGAGCTGATCTACTGTCGGGATTTCGTCCTCAAGATACATCATCATAAGTTCGTCATCCAATTCACAGATCTTTTCAACCAGTTCTGTATGGTAAAGCTCAGCATCTTCTTTCATGTCATCCGGGATTTCACATACTGTGATGTCATCACCCTTGTCATCATTGTAGATGTAAGCTTCCATTTCCATAAGGTCGATGATTCCCTTGAAATCATCTTCTTTACCGATTGGTAACTGAAGAACGATAGCGTTCTTACCCAATCTTGTCTTAATCTGTTCTACAGCGTTGTAGAAGTTTGCACCTAAGATGTCCATCTTGTTAATGAAGGCCATTCTTGGTACGTTGTATGTGTCTGCCTGACGCCATACGTTTTCTGACTGAGGCTCAACACCACCCTTAGCACAGAATACACCTACAGCACCATCCAGTACACGAAGTGAACGTTCAACCTCTACAGTGAAGTCAACGTGTCCCGGAGTATCAATGATATTGATACGATGCTCAAGAGCACCTTTTTTCGGTTTTGTATGATCTTCAAGTGTCCAATGACATGTTGTAGCTGCTGAAGTGATCGTGATACCTCTTTCCTGCTCCTGTTCCATCCAGTCCATGGTAGCAGTTCCTTCATGAGTATCACCAATCTTATAGTTAACACCGGTATAGTATAAGATACGCTCTGTAAGAGTGGTCTTACCAGCATCAATATGCGCCATAATACCGATATTTCTGGTTCTCTCTAATGGATATTCTCTTCCAGCCAAGATTTTTTCCTCCTATAATTAGAAACGATAGTGAGCAAATGCTTTGTTTGCTTCTGCCATCTTGTGCATGTCTTCTTTCTTCTTTACAGATGCGCCAGTGTTGTTAGCCGCATCAAGAATTTCATTTGCAAGTCTTTCTTCCATTGTCTTCTCGCCTCTGTTACGAGAGTACAGTGTAAGCCAGCGAAGTGCAAGAGCCTGTCTTCTGTCTGCTCTTACCTCGATCGGTACCTGATAAGTAGCTCCACCGATACGTCTTGCCTTTACTTCAAGTACAGGCATGATGTTGTTCATTGCTTCTTCAAATACTTCGATAGCTGGTTTTTCAGCTTTCTCTGCGACTTTGTCAAATGCTCCGTATACAATTTTCTGAGCTACACCTTTCTTACCGTCAAGCATGATGTTGTTGATAAGCTTTGTAACTACCTTGTTGTTGTATAACGGATCCGCTAATACGTCTCTTTTCTGAGTATGTCCTTTACGTGCCACGGTTCTTCCCTCCTTATACATATTGGCAAAGCTTTGCTTTGCGTGAATAATTCATCGGTACTCACATGTGTCTTTCTATGTGTATCGTTGGCGGGACAATCTCCGATGCCTGCCACGTGGCAGGCGATATCTGAATTAAACCCGCAACCAACTATTCTCATAGTTCTGTTTGTGATACGATTTAGTTTCGTTTTACACTAAAATCAAGTGCTTATTTCTTTGCGTCTTTTGGTCTCTTTGCTCCGTATTTAGAACGAGCCTGACGTCTCTTTGCAACACCTGCTGTATCAAGTGTTCCACGAACGATATGGTATCTTGTACCCGGAAGGTCCTTTACTCTTCCTCCACGGATAAGAACAACGCTATGTTCCTGAAGGTTGTGACCTTCTCCTGGGATGTAGCTTGTTACTTCGATTCCGTTTGAAAGACGTACTCTGGCGATCTTTCTAAGAGCTGAGTTCGGTTTCTTCGGTGTAGCTGTCTTAACTGCTGTACACACACCTCTCTTCTGTGGTGCAGATGTGTCTGTAGCTCTTTTCTTCAAAGAATTGTATCCTTTCTGGAGAGCCGGTGCAGTAGATTTCTTTACAGCTGTCTGACGACCTTTTCTTACTAACTGGTTAAATGTTGGCATCTCTTTCACCTCCTATGAAGTAATAATTGGTTACGATTTTAAACAAGTTCTGTTTAAAATGCGCAGAAAAACAGTGCATCGTTTTTCGCACGCTTGTTTATTGTAGTATATCGCAAAAAAAAAGTCAAGGTATTCTGAAAAATATTTTCCAAATCATACCTTGACTTTTTCTTCATTTTTATTCTGTACTTACGGATCCTTCGATTATTTCTCCGTCTTTTACTTTTTTGATCAATCCAATGATCTCAGCCACTGAATTTTCATCCGGATACGTTACATAAAGCTCTTCATCTCCTGAAGAATAGCAGATATCTGTTCCCCCGGTTCCATCCGCTGCCACGGAATAAATATTCCATTTTGCATTGGTTCTGAGCTGAGTCTTGATCAGCGACTGGATCTGGCTGGAAGTAAAGTTCGTATCCACACCATCGCTGACGCTTTCAATAATATCGCTTGCCCCACGGAGCATTGCCGGTGACATCATCTTTTTAATGATTGCAGTGATAACTGCCTGCTGATGGACTCCTCTTCCGTTGTCCCCGTCTGGCAGTGCCTGACGTTCACGGCAAAAAGCAAGTGCACTAATACCATCAAAATGATTCATTCCTTCATTTACATGAATCTCTGCACCCGACTCCCATCCTGTATCAAATTCGAGATCTGATTCAACATCCAGTCCGCCAAGTGCATCAACCACACTGGTCATAGATGTAAAATTAACTCTTCCGAAAAATTCGATATCTGTATCATAAAGTTCTTCCAGCGTCTGCATAGACACATCCACACCATAGATTCCTGCATGTGTCAGTTTGTCGTCCTGTCCTCCGGATACTCCCGGGATTGGTACATAATAATCTCTAGGGGTCGTAATCAGTAATACCTGATGGCTCGTCGGATTGACAACCGCTACGATATTGACATCGCTTCGTCCCTGTTCTGTGATATCACCATTTGTATCAATACCACTCAAATAAACCGCAAATGGCTTTGTAACGCTTTCATCAGATGTATCGCTTTCAATTTCAACAACAATATTGTGCTTATAAATAACCTTTGTATCCTTTGTAAAGGTTGAATACTGTTCCTTGATAATATTACTGTAAGCTGAGTTGTAGATAATCGCATCTACTTCTCCGTCATATAATGCCTGTGCTTCTTCTCCCAGATTACTGTATTCCTGAAGAGTAATGTTCTGTCCCAGTTCCTTTTCAATCTGTTTGACTGCCGACTTCGTCTGGTCTCCACCAGTCGCATACTGAACACCAAATGTATATCCGGCTGCTGCTGATAAAGTATCTGCATTATCATCCGCCTTTACCGCAACTACCATGGAACTTGTTTTCTTATTGCTTCCGGTAATCTTCTGGAATGCATTATTTACTTTTCCTATATAGAAAGAACCCACTCCCAGAATGATGCAGATCAGTATACAGAATATCTTTCCGCCAATTCCTTTTCCTTTTGCCGCTATCTGTGTCAGCAAGGTAATTCCAAGCAGGATCAGCAGCACTCCGATCAGTACCAGGAAATAAGTAGAAGTAAGTACATTGAACAGCATCACATTCACTGCAAGTACTACAGACAGGATAAACTGGATAATTGCAAGTATAATTCCAATCGTTCTGCTTACCCGATTTTTCTTTCTTCCTCTGCGCCGTTTATTTTTACGATTCTTATTATTCTCCGGGTCAGACATCTTTCTTATATTCTGATAGTCTTCTTCCGGTCTTCTTTTCTTCTTATCATTCGAAGATGATTTCTTTTTCGGTCGTTCTCTGTAGTAATCTTCCTCATCATCATAATATCGGGCAGATCTTCGGTCTTCTTCATAAGCATACCGGTTCTTCCCCTTAGCCCGTCTGCTTACTTCTCTGCTGTTATTGATACTTCGCATATTTCTATTAGAAGTTCCATCAGACGATCTTCTCCTTGCTGATTTTCTCTGTTCCATATACACTCACTTTCATTTGTTACATAACTATTACACGATATGACGCTTTAATTACAATTACATCTCTATATAATATCGTTTTTACCTTATATTGTCAATGTTTTCGTGTCAATCCGTATTTTGTGATTCTGCACAATTTTTCTGGAAATTTTTTAATCCGCCAAGGCATATAGTGTTTTTTCACAGAAAGTTCCATCGGAATTTCTCATAAAACAAAAAGAAAACGAAGAACTCTTCTTAAGTCCTTCGCCTTCTTTATTATATTACTACTTTTTATTTATCTTCTACAAGATGGCATGCCACCTTATGTCCAGGAGCAATCTCTTTCATCTGCGGCATTTCCTTAAAGCAGCGTTCTGTCGCATGCTGACATCTCTCAGCGAAACGACAGCAGTTCTTCGGATTGATCGGGCTTGGGATCTCACCCTTGATCGGAATACGCTGGTTCGCTTTTGCTTTATTCGGATCTGCTTCCGGGATTGCAGAAAGCAGTGCCTGTGTATATGGATGCATCGGATGAGCATAAAGTTCATCTGTCTCAGCAGTCTCGACCATTGTTCCGAGGTACATAACAACTACACGGTCAGAAATATATTTTACGACACTAAGGTCATGCGCGATAAACAGGTAAGTCAGTCCTCTTTCTTCCTGCAGTTCTTTCAGCATATTGATAACCTGTGCCTGGATAGACACATCAAGAGCTGAAATCGGCTCATCACAGATGATGAATTCCGGATCAACAGAAAGAGCACGTGCGATACCGATACGCTGTCTCTGTCCACCTGAGAATTCGTGTGGGAAACGTGACATATGATCTTTATTAAGGCCAACTGTAGCAAGCAGCTGCTCTACTTTTGCATCTGCATCCTTTGTTGACATTCCATGCTGTTTCAGACCTTCTCCAACGATATCCTTAACAGTCATACGTGGATTCAGTGATGAATACGGGTTCTGGAAAATCATCTGTACCTTCTTACAGAATTCTTTCTGCTCTGCATGATTGTATTTGAAAATATCTTTTCCATCATAATATACATTTCCCGAAGTCGGATTGTATAACTTGATCATGGTACGTCCTGTTGTAGATTTACCACAGCCGGACTCACCTACCAGGCTGACTGTCTCACCTTTATAAATATCAAATGTAAGATCATCAACCGCTTTTAAGGTTTCTTTACGGCTGATTTCAAAATATTTACATAAGTTTTTCACCTGTACGAGAGGCTGTTTTTTTTCTGTATTTTCCATTTTACACCTCTCCTTTCTCAGTTACTTTTCTTCTCATGTCTGTATCCGGTGCATATTCATGCTGCAGCCAGCAACAGGTTTCATGTTCTTTTGAAAGCTCATAAGTCTGTGGCGGCATATCTTTACAGATTTCCATGCAGTATTCACATCTTGCCGCGAACGGACATCCTTTCGGAGGTGCAAACAGATCCGGAGGTGTTCCTTCGATTGGCTGCAATTTGTGGCCTCTTGCTGTATCCAGTTTGGCAATTGAATGCATAAGTCCTTTTGTGTAAGGATGTGCTGTATCATAGAAAATCTCATCTACAGATCCACGTTCTACGATCTTTCCTCCATACATAACCAGTACACGGTCGCAAAGCTTTGCGATAACACCAAGGTCATGTGTGATCAGGATAATAGATGTCCCAAGTGTTTTCTGAAGATTTTTCAGTACATCAAGAATCTGTGCTTCAATTGTAACATCCAAAGAAGTAGTCGGCTCATCGGCAATAACGATGCTCGGGCTTCCTACCAGAGCGATCGCAATCATAACACGCTGTTTCATACCACCTGAAAGTTCATGTGGATACTGTTTGTAACGGCGTTCTCCATCAGAGATACCTACCATTTTAAGGATTTCAAGTGCTTTTGCTTTTTTCTCAGCTGCACTCATACCTTTTCTTCCGACGAATACTTCTTCAATCTGTTTTCCGATACGCATTGTCGGGTTCAATGAGGTCATAGGATCCTGAAAAATATAACTGATCTCTTTTCCACGGAACTGACGAAGTTCTTTTTTGTTCATTTTCAGAACATCTTTTCCTTTATAAAGAATCTCTCCGCCTTCAAAGAATCCAGGCGGTTCCGGATTCAGTCTCATCAGGCACTGAGAGGTAACACTCTTTCCACATCCGGATTCTCCAACTATACCAAGAATTTCTCCCGGACGGACTTCAAAGCTGACATCACGAACAGCTTTTACAACTCCACCGTATGTACGGAAAGAGAATTGCAGATTTTTTACTTCCAATAAATTTTCCATCTTCTATACTCCTTCCTACTCGGTTCCTCTAAGTTTCGGGTCAAATGCATCACGAAGTCCATCACCAAGAAGATTCAGCGCAAGCATTGTTGTACAAATCAGGAATGCCGGTACAAATACCTGGTACGGATGAATTCTCAGCTGTGCGATTCCGTCTTTTGCAAGTACACCCCAGCTGCAGTTCGGTGGTTTGATACCCAGACCGATATAGCTCAGGAATGCCTCCTGGAAAATAGCTCCCGGAATAGCCATTGTCAGGTTTGTAATGATAAGTCCCATGATATTCGGTAAAATATGTTTTACAATGATTACGATATCCGGCACACCAAGGATCTTGGCTGCAGATACGAAATCAGATTCTCTCAGTTTTAATACTTCACCACGAACGAAACGACATCCACCGATCCATCCGACGCAACACATAGCAAGAATCAAACAGTGTACACCGTTACCAACAACTACCATAAGAAGAATGGTAACGATCAGACTTGGGATTCCGTATAATACGTCAACGACACGCTGGATAACCATATCGATCTTGCCACCGTAGAATCCTGAGATACCACCCATGATAGATCCAACGATTGCATTGATGATGCTGGCTGCAAAACCAATTGTCAGAGATACTCTCGCACCAGACCATGCACGAACCCAGAGATCACGTCCAAGAGAGTCTGTTCCAAACCAATGTGCTTTTGAAAAGCTCTGGTTCATCTCTGCCACACTCTGTGTTGCAATGTCATATTTGCTGAACATTGGAACAAAGATCGCCATAAGTACATAAAGTCCAATCAGGCACAATGAGAAGAATGCAATCTTATTCTTGCGGATTCGTCTCCATGCATCCTGCCAGTAACCAATATTCGGACGGGAAATAGACTCCATTGTCTTTGTATTTTTTCCTACAACTTTAAACTGTTCTTTTGTAATTTCTGCCATTTCTCGTCACCTACCTTTTTTTACCACTCAGACGGATTCTCGGATCTACAATACCGTATAAGATATCTACAATCAGGATTGACACGATCAGGAATGCTCCGTAGAAGATCGTCATACCAAGAACCAGTGTATAATCTGCCATGTTAATACTGTCTACATAATGTTTTCCCATTCCAGGGATTGCGAAAAGGGCTTCGATTACGAATGTTCCTGTTAATACAGATGCAACTGTCGGTCCCATAATGGTAATGATCGGTGTGATCGCATTACGGATCTGATGTTTAACTGTAATTCGGAAATCCGATAAACCTTTCGCACGTGCTGTCTTTGTATAATCTGAAGATACAACTTCCAGCATACTGGAACGCATCAGACGGGAAATGGATGCCAGTGTATAGAATCCAACCGCGATTGACGGTAAAATTGTGTGCTTAAAGCTTGTGTACTGCGCAACCGGAAGAATCTGCCATTTGATTCCGAAGAAATACTGAAGTACAGATCCCATGATGAAGTCAGGAATCGATGTACCAATGATCGCAATCAAAATACAGACGAAGTCCAGTTTCTTTCCTCGATTCAGTGCTGCTACAATTCCAAGGATCAGTCCGAAGAACAGTGCAAAGCACAGTGAACGGATTCCCAGGTCTGCTGAGTATGGGAATGAGTCAGCAATAATACGGTTAACTGTCTGACTCTCATACTTCATAGAATACCCCAGATCACCATGAAGCACATTCTTCATATAAGTTATATACTGCTCTGCAAGCGGTTTATCCAAACCATAGTAAGCTTCCAGATTCGCTTTGATCTCCGGTGTCATCTTGTCACTTGAGAACGGATCTCCCGGCATCAGACGAACCAGGACGAATACAACACTTGTAAGTACCAAAAGTGTTACGATGGCTAATGCAACTCGTTTAGCTATATATTTTGCCATTCTTTTGTCTCCCTTCATTTTTCTTTATTTGATAGCTTTGATTATTTCACATACTTCCTATTGGCTGATACATACCAAATCTACCCCTCGAAATAATCAAAACCCTCAAATAAGCAGCCGGTGCGGACCAGTAAGTCCGCGCCGACCGCAAGGTATGTTACCATCCAACTGTATTATTCGCTGATGTCTGCATATACCAGATCGAAGTCATATCCGACAAAGTATACATTGAAGTTAGAAATCTTCGGATTGATCAGATACTGGTCTCTACGTAACTGAAGCGGTACAAGAGCGGAATCTTCTCCAAGGAAAATCTGTTCTGCCTTGAACAGCATATCCTGTCTTGTCTTAGCATCTGTCTCTGTCTGAGAATCTTTAAGAAGCTTGTCGTATTCAGCGTTCGCATATCCAGAGTGGTTATACTGACCATCGCTGATCCACAGTTCCAGATAAGAGTATGCGTCAGAGTAGTCCGGAACCCATCCTGTTACTACCATATCGTAGTCTTTTTCAGTTTCCATCTGAAGTCTCTGTTTGTAAGTTACCTGGTTGATTTCTACTGTAATACCAAGGTTCTTCTGATACTGTTCCTGAAGAACTTCAGCCTGCTTCTTAGCACCATCTGTATCAGTTGTAAGAAGAGTAATCTTGATGTCTGCCGGATTAGAAACGCCCATTTCTTTCATTGCTGCATCCAGATATTCTTTTGCTTTATCATTATCATTTTCTGCCGGGAATGGTGTATATGGATAAGCTTCTCCGTATGTCTGGTCATCTGCCGCCTGCACGTTTGGAAGTACAAGTCTCTGTGCAACGTCATATACGTCATTGTTAACCAGCTTGTTGTATTCTGTTCTGTTGATTGCATAGTTCAAAGCAAATCTCAGGTTCTTGTTAGCAAGCGGTCTGTCTTCTGACATGTTGAGCATGATGTAATCATCTGCACCTGTATAGTAGAATTCAGTATTTTCTGTATACTGATCTGTCATTTCAGTAGGTACAACTGTGATATCAACTTCGCCCTGTTCCCACATAGCAACCGCTGTCTTAGCATCTGCAACTGTCTTTACGCAGATTTCATCAAGCTTGATGCTGTCTGCATCCCAGTAATTTTCATTCTTAGAAAGGATCATTTCATCGCCGTGTTTCCACTCTGTCATCTTGAACGGTCCGTTATAAACAGATTTTTCCGGATCAGCTGCATATTCTTTTCCGTATTTTTCTACATAATCTTTTCTTGCAGGACCGAATGTTGCCATAGCAGCCATACTAAGGAAGTATGTAGCCGGATGTGCAAGTTCGATAACAACTGTCTTGTCATCTGGTGCAGATACGCCAAGTTCATCGACAGGCACAGAACCGCTATTTACTTCTGCACCGTTTTTGAGGATATATCCGATGAATGCGTAATCGCTTGCCATTTCTGGATCCATAAGTCTCTGGATACCATAAACATAATCGCCTGCTTTTACATCTTCTCCGTCAGACCATTTCAGTCCATCACGAAGGTGGAATGTGTAAGTAAGTCCGTCATCTGAAATATCCCAGCTTTCAGCTGCATCTGGTTTGATTTCGCCTTCCACGTTACGTGTCAGCATCGCATAGGTGCAGATTTCTGCTGTTGCACATGAGATAGAGTTACTGTTCTGTGGATCCATAGAAGGAAGGTCTTCACGAAGTGTGTAAGTAATTCTCTTCTTTCCTGATGAAGCACTGCTGTCATCTTTCTTGGAATCTTTGGATCCCGGTGTACCACAGCCAGCAAACATTGTTACTGTCATTGCTGTAGCAAGTAAAGCTGCTAATAATTTCTTTTTCATAAATGTTGTCCTCCTTTTTCATTTATAATTCTATTAGCTCATGTGTAGCACTGATCAGGTTTTCATATCCGTCTTTTGTGATGATGCCCTGATCCTCAAGTCTGACACCACCCCAACCCGGAATATAAAGTCCTGGTTCTACTGTCATTATGCTGTTCTCCTGTAAGATATTCTCACAGTTCAGTCCGATATTCGGAAGTTCATGGACGAACAGCCCAACTCCATGACCGATTCCTGTATAATTATACGGAAGGTATTCTGTATCTTTGATTGCTTCAAGTGAAGCTTCATAGCAGGAAGTTCCTGTCACACCGGCTCTTACAGATGCTTCTGTATCTTCTGTCATACGACGGCAGAGATCATACACTTCTCTCTGTTTGGCGTCTGCCTTGCCGACAACTACTGTTCTTGTCATATCTGAAAGATAGCCTTTGTACTGGCATCCATAATCCATCAATACGAAATCTCCGTATTCGATTGGCTTACTGTCCGGAATCCCGTGAAGCAGAGAGCTCTTTGCTCCTGAAATAACGATTCCACCGTACGGTTTGGTATCTGCACCTTCCATTACCATGTAATGTGCAAGTCTGGATGCGATTTCTTTTTCTGTCACACCCGGACGGATGTCTTTTATAATTTTTTCAAATGCTCTGGATGCGATATCGCAGGCAACGGTAAGGTTCTTGATCTCTTCCGGCGTCTTGATCGCGCGGAAGCCTTCGATTACGTTCAGCGTCGGAACCATCTCAGCACTGAGTTCAGCCTGCATAGAGTTCCATTTTTCAAATGTCAGATGATCCTGTTCAAATCCAATTGTTTTAACTCCATCTTTGTCTGCGCAATATGCAACAGCTTTCCCCATGCTGTAGCCAAAATTGATTCGCCAGTTTACAAGTTCGTAATCCGGACATTCATAAGATGCCTGCTCTGTGTATCTTGCATCAGTGATAAAATACTGATTCGCCTTTGTGATAAAAAGGAATGAGTCTTCCCCCGTAAATCCGCTGATACAACGTACATTCGCCGGCTTTGCAATATAAAACGCATCCAGTCTTTCTTTTTCCATGTACTCTCGCAATTGAGTTAATCTGTCCATTTTTGTTCTCCTCTCATGTACTTTTGTTCTTCTGATACGGTATATTTACCAGATATGTCCGTCCCTCTGCGACAATGTAATACTTTACTAGACCACAGTCTAGTAGTGTAAACAAAAGAACGCCATGATTTGCATCATGACGTCCTTGTCTTCTTTCAAAGGTCATAGTTTCACGCTATGACGTCTATGTTTAATTATTAGATTGTCCGTATTGTATGTATAAAATCAGTCTTTATACACTTTCGTAAATAACACTGTCTTCAGAGTTGCGTGAATTTCGAAGAAACTCCGTTTTAACAGTTCAATTTTGTAAATTCACTTAGATGAATATTTATTCATATGTGTAATTTTCCTTATTATAGAACCATACTCTAAGATTGTCAAGAGGAATGCTATTTATTTCACAATTTTATTTTCATTCCTTTCAAACCGTCTTGGTACATCCCGGTGATATACCCATATACTGACACAAGGTTCTTTTCCGGGATTGGAAATACTATGACGCTCTCTGCTCTTTATATATACACTGTCTCCCGGATGTAAACTGCAAATTTTTCCTTCCACCTCTACATTCAGAGTTCCTTTTATCACCATACACATTTCCGAAAAGACATGACGATATTCTTCTTTTTTCGCAGATTCTCCCGGTTCAATCGTAATATATTCAAAAATCGATTCTCCCTGACCAAAGTCTGCAACCTCAACCGTCATATTTTCTTCCGGATAAAGATGCTTACTCATTTCTTCTCTGTGTATAACCGTCTTTCCCGGCATTTCCCCTTCCAGTGCATACTGTATATCAATATCCAGTGCTTCACAAATTCGCGCAAGACTGTCCACATTCGGAGATGTCTTATTCTGTTCCAGCATACTCAGATAGCCCGCTGAAAGTCCTGTATATTCTCCCAAAACCCGGATTGTCATCATTTTCTTTTTTCTGCATTCTCTGATCCGTTCACCAATATGAGCTAAATCCAGCATATCACACCCCCTGATTTTCGATTGATTATTTATATGCTACTGTATTTTTTCATATTTTGCAACCCTTTATTTTTGTAAAGTGTTAAAGAATCGGAATTATTTTTCAAATATTTTTGTTTTTCGTGTCTTTAAAGCAAGAAAAGCAGACACGCCATTCAACGTATCTGCCTCTCTTAGCATATAAAGCCTATTCTTCAACTGTAACTGTTTCGTCAGCATTTTCTTCGGTTTCAACAGTTTCTGCTGTCTCTGCCGATACTTCAGACTCAGTATCATCATCCATATCAAAATCATCAAAACTGATTTCGTCGTCCATATCCATACCAAGACCTGTATCAAGTTTAACGTCACGGTATTTTCTCATACCTGTTCCTGCCGGAATCAGTTTACCGATAATGACGTTCTCTTTCAGACCGATCAGGTGGTCAACCTTACCTTTGATAGCAGCCTCAGTCAGAACCTTGGTTGTCTCCTGGAAAGATGCAGCTGACAGGAAGGAATCTGTTGCCAGGGATGCCTTGGTAATACCAAGCATGATCTGTTCTCCTGTTGCAGGTTCTTTACCTTCTGTTACCATCTGTTCATTTACATCGTTGAACTCAAGGACATCCACCATTGTTCCCGGAAGGAATTCAGTATCCCCTCTTTCTTCGATGCGGATCTTCTTCAGCATCTGACGAACGATAACTTCGATATGCTTATCATTGATTTCTACACCCTGCAAACGGTATACTCTCTGTACTTCCTGAAGCATGTAGTCCTGTGCAGCACGAAGACCTTTGATCTTAAGAAGGTCATGTGGGTTCACGCTACCTTCTGTAAGCTCGTCACCGGCTTCCAGAACAGCTCCATCCTGTACTTTAATACGTGATCCATAAGGAATCAGATAAGTCTTTGTCTCACCTGTCTGCTGATTGGTAACGATGATTTCACGCTTCTTCTTTGTATCGTTCAGGTTTGCAACACCTGCGATTTCTGTGATGATAGCAAGACCTTTCGGCTTTCTTGCTTCAAAAAGTTCTTCGACACGAGGAAGACCCTGTGTGATATCTCCACCGGCTACACCACCACTATGGAAAGTACGCATGGTCAGCTGTGTACCAGGTTCACCGATTGACTGAGCTGCGATAATACCGACAGCTTCACCAACCTGTACCGGTTCACCTGTTGCCATATTGGCACCATAACATTTCGCACAGATACCAATGTGTGATTTACAGGTCAGGATTGTACGGACTTTCACTTTCTTAAGCGGTGAATTTCCATTTTCATCCACACCATATTTCATAATCTTTTCTGCACGTTTTGGTGTGATCATGTGGTTTGCCTTTACAAGAACATTGCCATCTTTGTCACAGATTGTATAGCATGAATATCTTCCTGTAATACGTTCCTGAAGACTTTCGATTTCTTCATTTCCATCCATAAATGCATGCAGATACATTCCCGGAATTTCGGCATCTTTGCTTACACAGTCAACCTCACGGATGATCAGATCCTGTGATACGTCAACAAGACGTCTTGTCAGGTATCCTGAATCGGCTGTACGAAGGGCAGTATCTGACATACCTTTTCGAGCTCCATGCGCAGACATGAAGTATTCCAGTACGTCCAGACCTTCACGGAAGTTTGACTTGATTGGCAGTTCGATCGTATGACCGGTTGTATCCGCCATAAGTCCACGCATACCTGCAAGCTGTTTGATCTGTTTGTCAGATCCACGGGCTCCGGAATCTGCCATCATGAAGATGTTGTTGTATTTATCAAGTCCTGTAAGAAGGGCTTCTGTAAGCTCATCATCTGTTTCTTTCCAGGTTTCTACAACCTCTTTATAACGCTCTTCTTCTGTAATAAGACCACGCTTGAAGTTACGTGTGATCTTATCAACTGTTGACTGTGCTCTTGCGATCAGTTCCGGTTTCTGTGGCGGTACAGTCATATCTGAAATAGATACAGTCATAGCTGCTCTTGTAGAGAGCTTGTATCCCATTGATTTTACATGGTCAAGTACTTCAGCTGTAGCTGACGCACCATGTGTGTTAATAACTTTTTCAAGAATCTGTTTCAGCTGTTTCTTTCCTACATGGAAATCCACTTCAAGGACCAGTTCATTTCCTTCTTTTTCACGATCAACAAAACCAAGATCCTGCGGAATGATTTCGTTGAAAATGAAACGTCCAAGTGTAGACTCTACTGTACCGGTCTTCTTTGTTCCATCCGGCATCGTCTTTGTCACACGTACTTTGATTCTTGAGTGAAGAGTTACAACTCCGTTTTCATAAGCAAGAATTGCTTCATTCACACTCTTGAATACTTTTCCTTCTCCCTTGGCTCCCGGTCTTTCCTGCGTCAGATAGTAGATACCAAGAACCATATCCTGTGAAGGAACAGCTACCGGACCACCATCAGACGGTTTCAGAAGGTTGTTTGGTGAAAGCAGAAGGAAACGGCACTCAGCCTGAGCTTCTACAGAAAGCGGAAGATGAACCGCCATCTGGTCACCATCGAAATCGGCATTGAATGCGGTACATACCAGTGGATGAAGCTTAATTGCTTTACCTTCTACCAGAATCGGTTCAAATGCCTGGATACCAAGACGGTGAAGTGTAGGAGCACGGTTCAGCATAACCGGATGCTCTTTGATTACATCTTCAAGCACATCCCATACTTCCGGCTGAAGACGCTCTACCATTTTCTTAGCATTCTTAATATTGTGAGCAGCTCCGCTCTCAACAAGTTCTTTCATAACAAACGGCTTGAACAGCTCGATTGCCATTTCTTTCGGAAGACCGCACTGATAGATCTTCAATTCCGGTCCTACAACGATAACGGAACGTCCTGAGTAGTCAACACGTTTTCCGAGCAGGTTCTGACGGAAACGTCCTGATTTACCTTTCAGCATATCAGAAAGGGATTTCAGTGCTCTGTTTCCAGGACCTGTTACCGGACGTCCACGACGTCCATTGTCGATCAGAGCATCTACAGCTTCCTGCAGCATTCTCTTTTCGTTTCTAACGATAATGTCCGGAGCTCCCAGTTCAAGGAGTCTTCTCAGACGGTTATTTCTGTTGATAATTCTTCTGTACAGATCATTCAGGTCAGATGTTGCAAAACGTCCACCATCCAGCTGTACCATTGGACGAAGATCCGGCGGGATAACCGGGATATTTGTCATGATCATCCATTCTGGTTTGTTACCAGACTCACGGAAAGCTTCTACTACTTCCAGACGTTTTACGATTCTTGCACGTTTCTGTCCGGTTGCACCCTTCAGGCCTTCTGTCAGTTCTGTATATTCTTTCTCAAGATCAATGTTCTCAAGAAGCTCTTTGATGGATTCTGCACCCATTCCTACACGGAATGCGCTTCCCCATTTTTCTCTTGCTTCCTGATATTCAGCCTCTGATAATACCTGTTTGTACATCAGGTCTGACTCGCCCTTATCCAGTACAATATAAGAAGCGAAGTACAGTACTTTTTCCAGAGTTCTTGGGGACAGATCCAAGATCAGTCCCATACGGCTTGGAATTCCCTTGAAGTACCAGATGTGTGATACCGGAGCGGCAAGGGCGATATGGCCCATGCGCTCACGACGTACACTTGCTTTTGTTACTTCAACACCACAACGGTCGCAGACCACACCTTTATAGCGGATCTTTTTATACTTTCCACAGTGGCATTCCCAGTCCTTGCTTGGTCCGAAGATCTTTTCGCAGAACAGTCCGTCTTTTTCTGGTTTTAAAGTTCTATAGTTGATGGTCTCTGGTTTGGTAACTTCTCCTTTTGACCATTCCAGAATCTTTTCAGGTGATGCCAAACCGATCTTGATCGCATCAAAAGTCATTGGCTGATAAGTTTGTTCCTTATTATTTTCTGGCATACTTTGGACCCCTTCCTATTCATCGTCAGATGAATCGCCGAAATCATAGTCATCATTTTCTTCAAAGTTCATATCGAAATCATCGTCTGATTCTGGTTCTTCTTCTACATCAACCAGTTCTTCACCCTGGAATTCCTGTTTGCTGTATCCGTGTTTACCAAAGTCTTCGTCATCATCATTACGATATCTTCTGTCTCCCTCGATCAGAGAACGGAAATCTGTCTCTCCCATATCGGAAGTTTCCATGATCTCCACTTCTGTATTGTCATCACGTAAGACACGTACGTCCAGTCCGAGTGACTGTAACTCTTTGAGCAATACCTTGAAGGATTCCGGAATTCCCGGTTCAGGAATATTTTCACCCTTGATGATTGCTTCGTATGTCTTCACACGTCCGATGACATCATCTGACTTCACAGTCAGGATTTCCTGCAGTGTGTATGATGCACCATAAGCTTCCAGTGCCCATACCTCCATCTCTCCGAAACGCTGTCCACCGAACTGAGCTTTTCCTCCTAATGGCTGCTGTGTAACCAGTGAGTAAGGACCTGTAGAACGTGCATGGATCTTATCGTCTACCAGGTGATGCAGTTTCAGGTAATGCATGTGTCCGATGGTGGTTCTTCCATCAAACGGCTCACCGGTACGTCCGTCGCGGAGCTGTACCTTACCGTCTCTTGCGATATCAACGCCCTTCCACAGTTCTCTGTGATCCAGGTGCTCTTCCAAGTACTGATATACTTCCGGAAGCAGAACATCTTTATATTTCTCGGAGAATGCATCCCATTCCATGTTTACATAATCGTTTGCCAGTTCCAGGGTATCCTGAATATCTTTCTCGTTTGCGCCGTCGAAAATCGGGGTGGATACGTTAAATCCAAGCGCTGCTGCTGCAAGGCTCAGGTGGATCTCCAGCACCTGTCCGATGTTCATACGGGACGGCACACCCAGAGGGTTCAGCACGATGTCCAGCGGACGTCCGTTCGGCAGGAACGGCATATCCTCTACAGGAAGTACACGGGAAACGACACCCTTGTTTCCGTGACGACCAGCCATCTTATCGCCGACAGAGATTTTTCTCTTCTGTGCGATGTAGATGCGGACTGCCTGGTTTACTCCAGGAGAAAGTTCGTCGCCGTTTTCACGGGTAAATACTTTGGCGTCCACGATGATACCATACTCACCGTGCGGTACTTTCAGGGAAGTATCACGTACTTCTCTTGCTTTCTCGCCAAAGATGGCACGGAGCAGACGCTCCTCTGCGGTCAGCTCAGTCTCTCCCTTCGGAGTTACTTTTCCGACCAGAATATCACCGGCACGTACCTCTGCACCGATGCGGATGATTCCACGCTCGTCCAGGTCTTTTAAGGCTTCATCGCCGACTCCCGGAACGTCTTTTGTGATCTCTTCCGGTCCAAGCTTGGTGTCACGGGCCTCTGCCTCGTACTCCTCGATGTGGATGGAAGTGTAAACATCATCCTGTACCAGACGCTCGCTTAAGAGTACGGCGTCCTCGTAGTTATATCCTTCCCAGGTCATAAATCCGATCAGCGGGTTTTTACCAAGTGCAAGCTCGCCCTGGTAAGTAGACGGACCGTCTGCGATTACTTCGCCGGCCTCTACATGGTCACCTTTAAATACGATCGGTTTCTGGTTGTAGCAGTTGCTCTGGTTGCTTCGCATGAATTTGGTCAGATGGTAAACATCTTTTGTTCCGTCATCATTGTTCATGCGGATCTCGTTGGAGCAGGAGTAGGAAATGGTTCCTGCTTTCTTTGCAACGACGCAGACACCGGAGTCTACGGCTGCTTTTGCTTCGATACCGGTTCCTACTACAGGAGCATCGGTGATCATCAGCGGTACGGCCTGACGCTGCATGTTGGATCCCATCAGCGCACGGTTCGCATCGTCGTTCTGAAGGAACGGGATCAGCGCCGTAGCAACGGAGAATACCATCTTCGGAGACACGTCCATGTAATCAAACATGTGCGGCTCATAGGACTGGGTCTCATCCAGATAACGTCCGGAAACGTTCTTGTTGATGAAGTGTCCTTCTGCATCCAGCGGCTCATTTGCCTGTGCTACATGGTAATTATCCTCTTCATCTGCGGTCATGTAGACTACTTCGTCTGTAACACGCGGATTTTTCGGATCTGATTTGTCAATTCTTCTGTATGGAGCCTCAACGAAGCCATACTCGTTGATGCGCGCATACGATGCCAGAGAGTTGATAAGACCGATGTTCGGTCCCTCAGGAGTCTCGATCGGGCACATTCTTCCATAGTGGGAATAATGTACGTCTCGAACCTCGAATCCGGCTCTGTCTCGTGACAGACCGCCAGGTCCCAGTGCGGAAAGTCTTCTCTTGTGAGTCAGCTCTCCAAGCGGGTTGTTCTGATCCATGAACTGTGACAGCTGGGAAGAACCGAAGAACTCTTTTACTGCTGCAGTTACAGGTTTGATATTGATCAGGGACTGCGGAGAAATACTCTCTGTGTCCTGTGTTGTCATTCTCTCACGTACCACACGCTCAAGTCTGGAAAGACCGATGCGGTACTGATTCTGAAGCAGCTCACCGACAGCACGGATACGACGGTTGCCCAGGTGGTCGATATCATCATCGTTACCAAGGCCATACTCCAGATGCATATTGTAGTTAATGGACGCAAGGATATCTTCCTTGGTGATGTGTTTCGGGATCAGGTCGTGGATATCACGTTTGATCGCATCACATCTGTCCTCAAATGTGTCATTTTCTTCCAGAATTTTTTCGAGCACTGGGTAGTATACTAATTCTGTAACACCCAGGGACTTCGGATCCTCAAGCTCCGGCAGATAGTGACGGATATCAACCATAAGGCTGGAAAGGACTTTGATTTCTCTCTCCTCACCCTGGATCCATACGTACGGAACTGCGGAATTCTGTAATGTATCAGCAAGCTCTTTTGTAACAAGTGTCTCAGCCTCAGCAAGGATCTCACCTGTTGTTGTATCTACAACATCCTGGGAAAGCTTGTGGCCTACGATACGTTTATTGAAATGAAGCTTCTTATTAAATTTATAACGTCCGACTTTGGCAAGGTCATATCTTCTCGGATCGAAGAACATTGCCATGATCAGGCTCTCTGCGCTCTCTACTGCAAGCGGCTCGCCCGGACGGATCTTCTTATACAGCTCAAGGAGACCTTCCTGATAGTTTGTGGAGGTATCCTTTGTAAAGCTGGCAAGGATCTTTGGCTCTTCACCAAACAGATCGATGATCTCAGCATTGGTTCCAATGCCCAGTGCACGGATCAGAACAGTGATCGGAACCTTTCTTGTTCTGTCTACACGTACATAAAATACATCATTTGAATCTGTCTCGTACTCCAGCCATGCACCTCTGTTCGGAATTACAGTACTGGAAAACAGTCTCTTACCAAGCTTATCATGAGCGATCGCGTAGTAGATTCCAGGGGAACGTACTAACTGGCTGACAATAACACGCTCAGCACCATTGATAACAAAGGTACCCGTAGCTGTCATCAGCGGTAAATCTCCCATGAAAATCTCGTGTTCGTTGATCTCTTCTGTTTCCTTATTGATCAGCCTTACTCGAACCTTCAAAGGTGCGGCATAAGTCACGTCACGTTCTTTACACTGCTCGATGGAATATTTTGCATCTTTTTCATCGTATGTGAAATCGATGAATTCCAGACTGAGCTTTCCGCCGTAATCTGCGATCGGAGAAATATCATCAAATACTTCTTTTAAACCTTCGTCAAGAAACCACTGGTAGGAATCTTTCTGAACTTCGATCAGGTTTGGCATTTCCAGGACTTCTTTTTGTCTCTGGTAGCTCATACGCATGCTTTTTCCAGTTTTTACAGAACGAATTCTGTTTTTTTCCATTGACGTTTCACCCCTGTTTTTTTATTATTTATTACAACATGATCCCGCCTGACCTTTAGGCAGGCATATCTAGCCATAATATAGCATCCTCCACTTTAACATAAGAAAAAAAGTGTGTCAAGCACTTTTTTTGATTTTTTTACATTTTTCAAAAAAAAGATTCTGTTCCTTCTATACATACGATGTATGGATATCCGGAACAGAATCTTTTTTTATCACACATACTTACTTCACAACAGTATTTACTGTTACTGTATTTCCGTATTTATCTTTTGAGACAAGTTTCAGAGCAGTATTCTTTTTTTGCTTCTTTATTTTAATAACGTACTGTTTCTTTTTGTTTACGGATGATACACCCAGCTTTGTCTGTTTTCCGGAACGCTGCACATATGCAATAACTGTCTGGCTGCCTGATGCAGTTCCGCTTATAGCTGTACTTCTTGATGTAACAGCTCTGCATGAAGGACGGTTGATGCTGGTCCATCCTTTGCAGCTTTTTACATATACCGCCTGAACCTTTCCGTTTTCACAAAATGTATTCTTTTTCATGACCGGTATTACAGATGCATATGCATAAACACCATTCCCCCTATTTTTCTCCGCACGGTTTCCTGATACTTCAGATACTTTTGATTTCCAGAGCAAAATACCACTTTTTGCATTTGATGTCACACGATTGCTTTTTACCCTGACTCCGCCGGCCACATACTCAATTTTCACGCCATGATTTTTGTTGGATAAACAGATATTACCAAGAACATTATTGTTCTTTCCTGCATTTACACGTATTCCCGAGCCGGCCACTGATTTAACAGTATTCTTCTGTGCAGTGGATGAAGTATTTACAGATTGCAGATAAATTCCATCTCCGCCTGCTCCGGAAACAGTATTCTGCTCTACAAGATTTCTCTGTTCTGATCCTGCTGCATAGACAGAACCGGAGAGATAAATTCCCGTATTTGCAGTTCCGGACACTGTATTCCTGCTGATAACGCTTCCTCTGGAATCCTGGGCATAAATCCCAAAATTGGAATATGAAGAAGTTTTTTTCATTGTTACCTGATTATCTGTTACGGTATCTGTGTCAGTAAGAGACATGCTGATTCCGTTTCCATATCCGCTGATCTGATTATCTTCTACAGTCACACCTTTCACCGGATATATCTTTTTAGGGAGCACAGCTCCATCTTTTTTCATATTATAGCCTGAAACTTTTATACCACTGCAGATCCATGCAATTCCACCAATGCTGGTAGTTCTGGCAAGACTGATGTAGTTTCCTGCCACACGAAGATTCCTGTTTTTCAGCATGTCCGGCCCATCATCATAGCCTGGCGTCTGGTGTGTATTGCTGCTCACAGAAGAAATGTCCACTCCATTTCCCACATTTACCATGGTATTATTTTCTGCTGTAGAATCTTCATAATTCATAAACCTTATACAGCGTTTTTTTACATTATGGAAAGTATTATTCGTAACTGTGATCCTTTTATATGTTTTTCCGGACATCATACTGTGCGTTCCCAGCCCTGTAAAGACATCTTCGAACACATTTCCATCAATCACAAAATCTTCACAGGTCGTTCCATCATAAGGTCTGTACTGCGGAAAAACATTGCTCTCATCTGTACAGCAGTCGATCTGAATACATTCCTGTCCGCCTTCCACATAATTCTTATAATAGCCACTGAATGTACAGCCTGTGATCTTGGCATTTTTCACTCCGCCAAATTCCAGAAAATGAGATTTTAGATTATTAAGAAATGTAGCATTTTTAATCGTAACATTCGTAGCATGTCCAATGCAAAATCCCACAAATCCGCCTGGTGCATCCTTATTTTCCACACACTGATAATTGTAGTCCCAGGTTCCTCCATCGATCACAATGTTGCGATATCCATCATATCCGCCTTCTGAATCTTTGGTATTTCCAAGACGGAGGATCAGATGTTTGGTGGTAGACGTTTTTGTAATATTAGCGTCTCTTGCATATAAGTACATATTACTGTACATGCAAAGTGTACCTGTCAGTTCATAATTTCCCGGTGGAATTATAATCTTGCAGGGATTTTCATCGGTGGCCTGATCTTTCAGTTCAAGAAACAGTGTGTTCAAGGGTGCTGTGATATCCTGTCCTTCCTCAACTTCCAGAGTCACAGTCTGATAAGTTCCAAGTTCTCCATCTGAAGCATCTCCTGCGGAAAAATCCCCAGCAGCATCGGCATCATCTGTAAAATCAGTCTGTGCCTGACCTGTGCCTTCATCAGCTTTATTATTATCCGGCTCTGCGACGTTTTCTACATTACCGTTTTCCTGCTGAAGCTGAAGTTCTTCGGAACCGTTATCGCCGTTCTCCGTTCCTTCGGAAAAATCTGCCGGCAATTCTCCGCTGATACTGCCATCTGCTGTCTGAATATCCTCACTGCCAGCTTCCGTTGCTGCATTGTCAGAAATATTCTTATTTGTGTCAAAATCTCCATCTGTGCTTCCATCTGAAAATGTGTCTTCAGTTGAATTTTCCGATATTTCCTCATCCCCCGGTGCCTCTGATACATCCACTGCTTCTACAGCACCTGACTCTATTTTTGTCCAGGATGCCTGTGATGCAGGAACCACACTGCCATCGTTATCCAGCACAAGCGGATCCAGATCCTGTTCCGGCATATTTTCCTCTTCTTCAAGCTCCTCCTGCTGCTGCATTGCAGCTTCCTGAGCCCGAAGTTCATCCAGAGGATTTTTCACGTTTACAGTTATATTTTTTACATTTTTTCCGACAGACACTGTCTTGGCTGCCGTCGGAAAAGAAACTCCTGTGATTCCCAACGCAGCAGCAAGGATACAGGCCATTATTTTTCGTTTCATATTCCATCCACCCTTTCCTATCTCCTTTATTATCCTTTCTTTTTCTTCAAAAAGCAAGATTTACCCTGGATTTTTCACTAAAAAAGGCTGCTGTACCGCCGGTAAACCGGCAGGCACAACAGCCTTTAAAACTTCTGATCTGATCGGATTATTTAAGTGTAACCTTAGCTCCCTCAGCCTCAAGTTTAGTTTTGATATCCTCAGCCTCAGCTTTGGATGCGCCCTCTTTAACAACCTTCGGAGCACCATCAACGATAGCT